>Ga0326597_10000109_pt1 | contig 147232 bp, 151 predicted proteins | sample RVTome_12_FD_203789 | JGI IMG/M metagenome (GOLD analysis project Ga0326597, IMG submission 203789) | Soil microbial communities from uranium-contaminated site in the Upper Colorado River Basin, Wyoming, United States - RVT100D185 | ecosystem: Environmental > Terrestrial > Soil > Contaminated... | reverse complement strand
GAGCACCGCCACTCCGGGATCGGACTGCACACGCCCGGTGACGTTCACCACGGCCGCCACCACGCTGTCCGAGCCCGCCGCCAACACGTCCTGGACCGCGCCTACGCCCGCCACCCAGAACGCTTCCGACAACCCCCCGAAGCACCAAACATCCCCGACGTCGCCTGGATCAACCCGCCCACAGAAGACCCCAACGATCTGTCTCAGAACCCTTGACAGGGACCGCTTCGTCCTTCGATGTCACACCCCCTGCGTAGGTTGTCCGGCATGTCTTCCACCTACGCGTCGTCGCGGTTCCGGCTCCGGTCGTCGGGGCTGGTCGGCTGTGCGCGTGAGCGTTCCGAGGGGTACGACCAGGGGTCGGTTGGTCGGTCGGTGCCGTTGCCGCTGGTCGAGGACGCCACGGCGACGGTTTCGGACGAGGGGTTGTCGGAACCTGCGGCGCGTGTGGCCGGATTGTTGGATCTGACCGACCTGGCGGACCGCACACAGCTGCGTCTGGTCGAGACGCTGATCTCCCATCGGGACACGATTCAGGCCCATACGGGGCTTCCCGTGGACGTCGTGTTGTCACAGCAGGGCAGGTTGACCCGGTCGGACCGGCGGATGCTGCTTTCGGCGGCGGACATGCTGGCGGTGCTGCCGCAGATCCGTGACGCGTGGCATGCCGGCCAGATGTCGTGGCCGCAGGTCCGGGTGGTGGTTGCCGAGGCCAAGCGATTGCCCGCGCGGCTGCTCGAGCGGTTCGATCTGACGGTCGCGCAGGCGGCGGGCGAGTATCGGGACTGTGAGCCCGACGAACTGATGGCCCGAGTGAGCCAGCTCGTGGACGCGTTGCGTCCTGAGCGGGATGCGGACAACGACCGCAAGGCCGAACGGGGCGAGTTCGTGTCGTTGCAGCCGAACCTGGACGGGGGCGGCGGGCGGATCTTCGGCGAGTTGGGCGCGGTGTCGTTCGCAACGATCGCTGAGGCGTTGACGGCTGGGTTGGACCTGTCTGACCTGCAACCCACGGTCGGCCCTGACGGTGGCAAGGACCCCGAGGCGGCCCGTCACAACATGCTGACGTTGGGCAGCCTCCGGGCCAAGCGGCTGGTCGAGCTCGCCCAGACCTGGCTGGCAGGATTCCGGCCACCCACGGACGACCCCGACGAGGATGGGTCCGCCCCACGGACGCCCACCGCGGCAGCCCGGCCGACGTTCTTTGTCTCGGCCACGCTCGATGCTCTGCGCGCCGCGTCCAACGATCCTGCTGCTCTGCTGACCCGGTTGGCTGGCGGGCGGCTGCGCGTGTCGGCCCGTACGGCCCGCAAACTGGTGCGCGAGTTCGATGTGGACGTGCGGCTGCTGTTGATCGACGAGCACGGCGACACGATCGGGGTGGGCCGCAGACACCGGGAACCGCCAGGGTGGCTGCGCGACGCGGTCACGGCCCAGTTCCCGACCTGTACGGCCCCGGGCTGCGACCGGCCGTCACTGACCTGTGACGTGGACCACCACATCGACTGGCACCCCGGCAAGGGTGCGGGGCGCACTGATCTGGACAACCTCGCCCCTGCCTGCCGCCCTCATCACGGCGCCAAGACCCGCGCCGAGTGGACCATCACCGCCATCGACACCGGCGACCGCATCTGGCAGCACCGACGATCAGGCCTGATCGTCCGGAAACCACCATCCCACCGCCAACTCACCCTCCTCGACCTCCCGCCACCTGCGGACTGATCGATCGGCAATACTCCGTCCAGTAGGGGCGGATGGATCGCGATGTACCGATTCAGTACCGCCAGGTCTGGGTGTATGGATAGTCCCGCCCCGGGTCCTGGCGGGTCCGCCGCGGCCCTGGGTGTGCGGCGGCCCACCGCCGTGCCTGCCTGTCGCCGACCAGGATCACGGCACCCACGCCGACGAAGAGCAGGGCCAGGATCCCGGTCCCAGTGGACGACTCATCATCAGCGAAGTCGCCGTATCGGCCGTCGCCACCTCTGCAGCCGTCGAGCCCTCGATACTCCCATGGGCGCCAGCCGGGGGGCGACACGGCGACCGAAGTTCGCATCATCAGACCCCCTTCGAGCCGTTCTTCGCCGGCACTCAGTCCAACACAGACAGCCAGAAAGGCATCAGATTGGATGACCCGCCCGGCAACGGGCTGCCCCTGTGCACCCGTGGCGTCCTGCCACGCGCGGACCCGGCTGATCATGGACTCGATCTCGAGCGTCGAGGCTGACGGGATGACCATCTCTGCTGTCCTGGTCGCGTCCCCGTCCGCCAGTGCCTGCATCCAGGCCAACGCGACACGACGCAGTTTGACTTCGGAGACGACTGGCAAGGGCACAGGAACCGCGTCAGGGGGTGGTGGCTGCACTGTCAATCGCGCTGTCCGTCCATCCACTGCGTCGACCGGGACAGCGACCACGTACACGACCCGTTCGGCGGGTGAGTCGCACATCTCCTGCAAACCGCTGGCGCCCTGGCGCAGATGGACGACAACCTCCTCCGACGTGAACGACACGGCACCGATGTCCTCGAGCTCGGCGCAGCCGGTGGACGCGTGTCCGACGACCGCCGCGCTTGCACGCGGAGGGAGGGCCGGCGCCGGACCCTCGGGGCCGATCTCACTCCAGAGTGCTCGAAGCCCCTGCTGGTCAATGACAGTCGCACCGTCGAAGTCGAAGGTGTCGATCGTGCGGACCGTGATCGTCCGAAACAGCGGAAGGGAATACGGCTCGGTCGGCTCCGGTTCGCGCGCCGGCTGATCTGCTGGAGCGAGGCGCCCGTCGTCTCCGATGACAACGCCTCCAGGTTGGTCGAGCAGCCACACCGCACCCGTGCCGAGGCCGGCCACGATCAGGACTGCTGCAAGACGCTGGACCCAGAGATGCCGTCGAGCCGCCCGCCACAGGGCATCGGGGTCGACGCCGCGCGTGGTCACGTTCCTGTCGGGGCGGATCCAGCCGGGCTGGCAGTCGTCGCGTCAGTCGTCGCCGTCGGTGGTAGGAGTTCGCGAGGTTGATCGCCACCCGGTAGGTCCATCCTGTGGGCGACTCCAGGCTCCCGGCGGGGGAATTCGACGCGACAGAACACCGCAAGATCCTCCGGCGCCTTCCCCATCGCCGCCCTTCACGCGAGATGCCTACAGTGAACACGCTCGGGCGGGGAGGAAGGTGTCAGGTGGGCGGCTTCGATCCTGCGATCGCCGAGTTCTACGCACGCGGCGAGGAAGCGGCGCGCCTCTTCGGCGGGTCGCCTGCAGGACCCCTCGAGCTCGAGCGCACACGTGAGCTCATCCTTCGCCACCTCCCGGACGGGGGACTTCGCATCCTCGACGTGGGCGGCGGACCAGGGGTCTACGCCGCCTGGCTCGCCGAACTCGGCCACCAGGTTCACCTGATCGACCCCGTCCCGCTCCACGTCGAGCAGGCCACGGCTCGGGAGGGTCGCATAACGGCAGAGGTCGGGGACGCCAGACAGCTGACCGTGACGGACGGGCACACCGACGTGGTGCTCCTGCTCGGGCCCCTGTACCACCTGCTGGAAGCCGATGAACGCCACAGGGCGTTGACGGAGGCACACCGCGTGCTGCGCCCTGGCGGTCTGCTCGTCGCCGCCGCGATCACCCGTTTCGCGGCGTTGTCGAACCTCCTTCTGCACGAAGACCTCCTGCACGAAGGCCTCGTGTTCGACGTCGTCGCCGAGGCCGTCAGGCACGGCGCATTCCGCGGGACCGAGCACGACCTGTTCACCAACGCGTACTTCCACCATCCCGACGAACTCCGCCACGAGGTGGAGGCAGCAGGTTTCGTCGGCCCGATGGTCTTCGGCGTGGAGGGGCCGGGTCACCTCATGGCGGACCTTCCAGCCGCGTTCGACGACCCGCCCAGACGCGATGCCATCCTGCGCGCCGCCCGGCTGATCGAAACCGACGAATCCATGACCGGTGCGAGCGCGCACCTGCTGGCCGTCGCCAGGAAACCGGTGTGACCGTGGCTCAGGCGTAGGTGGCGACGAAGTCGAAGTACACCTTCTCGCCGGTGAAGTCGCTCATCGCCTTGACCGCGAAGGGCTGGTTGGCGGGAGCGTTGGGGAACTCCACCCGGACCTCCCAGTTGCCTTCGGCGTTCGCCATGGTCTCGACCCAGCCGGGCCAGCCCTCGTAGTCGGCCCAGATCCTGACGATCGTGTTCGGTTCGGCGGTGCCGTGGAACACGTCCCAGGGCAGCGCGTCCGGGGAGGACCCGTACTGCTGGTTGGCCGTGAAGGCGACCGTCGACGCCGGGTGGTGCCCGGTGAACTCGAACACTTGCTGCTGGCCGGACTCGCGGTGGGTGACTGTCACAGGGAAGGTCCGTGACTCGCCCTCGGGGATCGCCTCGAACCAGACCTTCACGAAAAAGTTGCCGTTGGCGTCGGCCTCCCCGGACGCGGACCCGAACTCCGAGGTGACGTCGATGTGCGTGCCCGGTGTCCCGGTGCCCTTGTAGTGGCTGTAGGGCGGGCGGTGGCTGACCTCGTTCTCCTTCTGGATCGCGCTGAACGCGACCTCGCCGACGGTGCCCTCACGCACCGTGGTGAACTCGAAGAGGATCTTCTCGCCGGTGACGGTGTCCTTCACCTTCACGGGGAAGGTCTTGGTGCCGAACGGGGCGTTGGGGAACGTCGCCTCGATGCGGAAGGTGGCGTCGCCTTGGATGGTGCCGTGACTCTCCCCGTACTCGGAGTAGACCCAGACGCCGTGGCCCGGCACGCCGGTCCCCTCGTAGACCGTGCCGGGCGGCTCGCTGTCGGACACGTTCCAGGCCTGGACCGCGGTGAAGGTCGTCGCCGGCGCCGGCTTGGTCGTCGGCTTCGGCTCGGGTTCCTTGGTCGTGGTGACCACGGGGTCCTTGGTCGGCTCCGGTTCGGGAGCCTTGACCGGCTCGTCCTTGGCGGGCTTGACGTAGTCATCGACTTCGGCAGCTGGCTTGTCGTCCCCATCCCACACGATCTTCTTTGCCGAATCGGGCGACGGCTCCGGGGACGTGGGATCGGGGACCTCGCCCATGATGGTCGGGGTCTCCGGCGCCGGCACGAGCCAGTGAGGAAAGGCCGCCGCCCCGCCGGCCGTCAGCGTGACGGCCAGCGTGCCGCCGACGATCCGGGTGGCGAGCAGCCGCCTGCGCCCACGACGGACCACGCTCGTGACGGCGCGCTCGCCCGACAGCGGGGCGTGCTCGGGGAACTCAGCGCTCGAGCGCTGCAGTCGCTGGAGTGTCTGCGACATCGCGGCCTCCCTCGTACATGGCACGGAGACGGTCGAGCCCCCGCTTCTTGTGGACTTTGACGCTGCCGGGGGAGCACCCCATCAGCGTGGCGACGACCTCTTCGGGGAGGTCGGCGACGACACGGAGGAATACCGCCTCGCGCTGTCGCTGCGGCAACGACCGCAGCATCCCGACGAGCTCGCCGTCGAGCCCTTCCGGCTCCCGGATGATCGGCGCGAATGGCGCGGCGACCGCCTCGAGTTCGCGGCCGCGCGTGCGGCGGCGCACGGCTGTCAACGCGAGGTTCATGACGGCCCGGTGCAACCAGGCCTCGGCGTAGCCGCCACGCTCGAGCCGCGACCACCGGCGGTAGGCACGGACGAAGGCGTCCTGAGCGAGTTCCTCGGCCTGGGCGACGTCACGACAGATGCACCACGCGGAGCGCACGACGGGGCGGTACCACCGGGCGTAGGCCTCCTCGAACGTGATCGCCATCCGTAACCCTCCGTCACTGGACTTCCACAAATAGTGACCATCAAGGGAGTGTCCACCGTTGACACATCGGCGCATTCGGAGGGAAACCTCCAAGCAGTGGGCGCTGATCGCACAACGGATCCGCCATCCGGCCCGGGACAGCGCGGATCCGCAGTCGTTCTTCATCCCGTCCGCGGAGGTTCGGGAGGGATTGGCCCCCGGGTCGGGTCACCGTGACTGACCCGACCGACGGGACGGCGGCTGCGTGCGTGCGCGAGGACATGTGAACGGTGGACCGGATGGGATTTGAACCCACGACCCCCTCCATGCCATGGAGGTGCGCTGCCAGACTGCGCTACCGGCCCGAACGGGGGCGAACGGTACCACTGGCCCGGAAAGCCGGCGAACCGTCGGCCGCGGCTACCCTCGGCGGACTGCCGGACCGCACCTGACAGGACATCCACCGATGACCGACGTCGAGCGCTACGACCCGCTCACGCTCGAACCCCCGATTGCGCAGCGCTGGTACGACGAGCGCACCTACGACCTCAAGCCAGGCCACCCGGGCGAGACGTTCTACGCGCTCACCATGTTCCCGTACCCCTCAGGTGACCTGCACATGGGGCACGGCGAGATCTTCACGATCCACGACACCCTGGTGCGCCACAAGCGCATGACCGGGTACGCGGTCCTGAACCCGTTCGGGTGGGACGCCTTCGGCCTGCCTGCCGAGAACGCCGCCAAGCAGCGCGGCGCCGATCCGAAGAAGTGGACCTACGCCAACATCGAGGAGCAGCGCGGTTCGATCGTCCGGCTCGGCTACTCCTTCGACTGGTCGACCCGTCTGCACACATGCGATCCCGAGTACTACAAGTGGACACAGTGGATCTTCTGTGAGCTCTTCCGGGGCGGCCTGGCCTACCGCAAGGACGGGCTGGTCAACTGGTGCCCAGGCTGCACGACCGTGCTGGCCAACGAGCAGGTCATCGACGGACGCTGTGAGCGCTCGGGCGACCTCATCGAGCGCCGGGCGTTGACCCAGTGGTACGGCCGCATCACCGACTACGCCGACGAACTGATCGACGACCTCGAGCAGATCGACTGGCCCGAGCGCGTCAAGGTGATGCAACGCAACTGGATCGGACGCTCGCACGGCGCCGAGATCACGTTCCACACCGCCGACGGCCAGGACGAGGTCGTGGTCTACACGACCCGCCCGGACACGATCTTCGGCGCGACCTACTTCGTCTTCGCGCCCGAGCATCCGATCGTCCAGCAACGGATGGAAGGTGATGCCGAGTACTCCGACTACATGACCGAGGTCTCGCGCCGGTCCGAGATCGAGCGGTTATCCAGCATGTCCGCCGACGGCGCGCGCGCGAAGCGCGGCTTCCGCCTGAGCTTCGAGATGGTCAACCCCTTCACTGGGAAGACCGTCCCGGCCTACGCCGCCGACTACGTGCTGATGGACTACGGCACCGGCGCCATCATGGCCGTCCCGGTCGGTGACCAGCGCGACTTCGACTTCGCCCGGCAGGAGAACCTGCCGATCGACGTGATCATCCGGCCGACCGACGTGGACGGCAACCTCCTCGACGAACTCGACGCGGACACGATGACTGAGGCCTACATCGGCCCCGGCGTCATGGTGAACTCGGGCGACTACGACGGCATGTCCTGGGAGGACGCCAAGGCCGCCCTCATCGGTGACGTCGAGAACAAGGCATGGGGCTCGGCCAAGACGAACTACCGCCTGCGTGACTGGCTGGTGTCGCGCCAGCGCTCGTGGGGACCCCCGGTTCCGATGGTGCACTGCCCCAGCTGCGGCGAGGTCCCTGTGCCGCTCGAGCAGCTGCCGGTCGAGTTGCCGGACGACCTCGACTGGACGGTCGACGGATCGCCGCTGGCCCTGCACCCGACGTGGAAGGACGACGTGGTCTGCCCGTCGTGCGCCAACGAGCAGGCGGTACGTGACACGGACACGCTGGACACATTCGTCGACTCGTCCTGGTACTTCCTGCGCTACCTGTCCCCGGACGACGACACGAAGGCGTGGCCCAAGGAGGCGGCGGACAAGTGGCTGCCGGTCGATCAGTACACCGGCGGCGTCGAGCACGCCACGCTCCACCTGATGTACGCGCGGTTCGTCGTGAAGGCCCTCCGTGACCGCGGCTACCTCAGCTTCGACGAGCCCTTTCAGGCCCTGCTCAACCAGGGTCAGGTCATCCTCGATGGTGCCGCGATGTCCAAGTCCAGGGGCAACCTGGTGGTGCCCGGCGAGGTCTACGAGACGTTCGGCGCCGACACGCTGCGCGGGACGATGCTGTTCGCGGGTCCGCCCGAGGACGACATCGACTGGCGCGACGTGTCGCCGTCCGGGATGCACAAGTGGCTGTCGCGCGTGTGGCGTCTGACGCTCGAACACCTCGCCAACCAGGCCGACACGGGCAGCGAGGACGCCGTCGCCGGGCTCCGCAAAGCCATACACGAAGCGATCGCCGGCGTGTCCGCCGACTACGAAGACAAGAAGTACAACACGGCGATCGCGAAGTTGATGACGCTGACCAACGAGGTCAACGACGCCCGACGAAACGGTGTCGGTGGGGATGTCGTCGACGAGGCCGTCGCCGCACTGCTGACCATGCTGGCACCGATCTGTCCGTTCATCACCGAGGAACTGTGGCGGCGGATGGGCCGGGACGGCTCGATCCACGACCAGACCTGGCCGGACGCCGACCTCGGCCTCCTGATCGAGGACGAGACCCCCGTCATCGTGCAGGTCAACGGCAAGGTCCGGGGCAAGGTCGTTGTCCCGACCGACGCGGACCAGGTTGTCGTCGAGGATGCGGCCCGGGCGGACGAGAACGTCACCAGACACCTCGAGGGAGTCGACGTCGTCAAGGTGATCCACGTCCCGAACCGGCTCATCAACTTCGTCGTCAAGGGCTGACCGCTGGCGCACTTGGTCACCGCCAACGGACTCCGTGTCGACCTGGCGGCACCTGGGTCCGATGCTGGCCGACGCCGGGTTCCGGGCGGTCGCTCCCTGGACCCGGGGCTATGCGCCGACCGACATCCCCGATGACGGCGACTACACGGTGCAGGCACGTCCGGCCCAACTGCCGGCCTCGAAGTGGCTCGTGCGGCGTGATCTCGAACCCCTGCTTGCCTTGTGGCGGCGCTGGTCGCCCGGGTACGTGCCGACGGACGAGGATCGGCTGGCACTGCAGGTCTCGCTGCGCCATCCGGACAACATGCGTGCTGCCCTGTCGTCCTCGAGGACCCTGAGCGATTCGGGGCCCTCGTCCTGCCGTGGGTGACGGGTGCGTAGGCTGACGCGACCGATTGTCTGCTGAGGAGGTACGTGTGCCGGGTGTCGCCGTCGTCACCGACTCCACGGCCGACGTGCCTCACGATCTCGCCGACGAGCGGGGACTGCGCGTCGTCCCGATGTCGGTCACGTTCGGCGACGAGACCTTCGTCTCGGGGGTCACGATCACCCCGCAGGAGTTCTACGACCGGCTGCGCAGCGCCAGGGTCCTCCCCACGACGGCCCAGCCCGCGCCGGCGTGGTTCGAGCAGGCGTACCTCGATTGCGCCGACGACGACCACCCAGCTGCCGTGTCGATCCACGTGTCCAAGGAATTGTCCGGCACGGTGTCGCTTGCACGCAGGATGGGCGAGGAGGCCCCGCTACCCGTCGCCGTCGTCGACAGTCGTCAGGTGGGCGGCGGTCTGGCCCTCATGGTGCTCGCCGCGCAACGGGCTGCGGAGCAGGGTGGCTCGGTCGAGGACGTCCTCGCGGCCGCAGACCGGGTCCGAGACGGTCTCGTCAACCACGTCGTCGTTGACGTGCTCGACAACATGCGCAAGTCGGGTCGCGTGACGGGGACCCAGGCCGTCTTCGGAACCGTTCTCAAGGTCAAGCCGATCCTGGCAGTCAAGGACGGACGCGTAGAGGTCTTCGACCGCGCCCGGACGATGACCAAGGCACTTGACCGGCTCGTCGAGGTCGTGGCCGATCACATCGGCGACGAGCCCGCCGACGTGGTGGTCACGCACGCTCTTGTTCCGGAGCGCGCCGACGAGCTGTGGGGGCGCCTGAAGGAGCGGATCGAGGTCCGGCGCTCACTGACCACCGTGTTCGGGCCGGTGCTCGGGACCCACACCGGGCAGGGCGCTGTCGCCGTGGCTGCCGTCAGGACGACCGACTGACGTCATCCACAGGCCGCCCGTTCCGGTCGGGACAGCGGGAGCGCCCAGGCGGAACCATGCGGCATGGACCTTCGCGACCGGTTCCACCATGCCGCCGCCTGGCTCGAGGCGTCCCCAGCCGAGTTGGCCGGGCTCGTGTCGCTGCTGCTCGGCGGAATGGCGCTGACCATCTATGTGACCGTCGTGCCACGAGGCATCCCGCTGCCCGACGTCGGCGAGCCGCACGCGCCGGGGGACATCGCCTCGGCAGCACCCGAGTTGATCGGCGAGGTGACGATCCACGTCGCGGGCCAGGTCCATCGTCCCGGGCTCGTCGTCGTGCCGATCGGCGGCCGCGTCGCTGACGCGATCGAGGCGGCAGGAGGACCGACGGCCACTGCCGAACTGGGGGCGCTCAACCTCGCCCGGCTCGTCACCGACGGCGAACGGATCGTCGTTCCGGCGATCGGCGAGGTTCCCGCAGCAGGCGACGGCTCCGGTGATGTGGTGGGGGCGTGGGGAGCCGACGGACTGCTCGACCTCAATGCGGCCACCGCGGCCGACCTCGAGGAACTGCCCGGCGTTGGCCCGGTGTTGGCCGGGCGAATCGTCGACTGGCGCGAGCAGCACGGCCCTTTCGTCGACGTCGGTCAACTGCGCGAGGTCTCGGGCATCGGCGAGAAGACGTTTCAGTCGTTGGCCGGCCTGGTGACGGCGTGACCGAACGGACGCCCGTGCCGGCGATCGCGTGGAGCGCGGTGGCCATCGGTGCCGGCCATGCCGGGTGGCACTTCGGGGTCGTCCTCGCTGGTCGGTCAGTCACCCTCCGACTCGGGGTGCTCACCGTCGTCGGCATCGTCGGCGTGGCGACGGCGGCTGCGGCGCTGCGACGTCGCTCCGCGCCCTCCGTGCTGCTCGCCGTCGTCGCCTGCGTGGCATTCGGTACGGCGGCCCGGGCCTCGGTCCAGGACACGGGACCGCTGGCCGGCCTGGCCCACCGCGGGGGACAGGACACGCTCGAGATCGAAGTCGTGACCGAGCCGGCGACGACGCCCGACGGCTGGTGGGCGCTCGTGCGTGTCGACCGCGTCGGCGGGCGAGCCTCGGGGGAGCGCGCACTGCTCCGCGGTGACAGCGAGCCGGCGCCCGTCGTCGGATCGTCCTGGCGCGGCGAGGTCAGCGCGCGGCCGCTCGGTCACGACGACTTCGAGGGCTGGTTGCGGCGTCGCCACGCGGTGGCCGCGCTCAACCGTGCCACGTGGCGATCCATCGGGGACATCGGTGCGCTGGCCCGGTCGACCGAGCACGTGCGCGATCGCATCCGCCGTGCCGCGACCGCCGGTCTTGCGGGCCGTCCGGCGGGGCTGGCGGTCGGTCTGGTCACCGGCGACACCCGCCTGCTCGACGACCAGACCCAGGAACGGATGCAGGCCGCCGGGCTCACGCACCTGATTGCGGTAAGCGGCTCGAACGTGGCGGTCGTGGCTGCCGGGGCCGCGCTGTTCGCCGGGGCCGCCGGGCTGGCAGCCCGTGGCCGGCGCGCGGTCATCGGTCTTGCCGTTGCCTGGTTCGTCGTTCTCACGCGGGCCGAGCCGTCGGTCTCGCGAGCCGCGGTCATGGCCGCGGTCGTTCTCGTCGCGCGGGCACGTGGCACGCCGACGTCAGCGGTGCATTCGCTGGGTGTCGCCGTCCTGATCCTGCTGACGATCGACCCGGCGCTCGCGATGTCCGTCGGTCTGCTGCTGTCTGCCGCGGCCACCGCAGGTGTCCTTGTGGTCGCTCCACTCGTGCAGCGCAGGCTGACGCGACTGCCCCGGCCTCTTGCGGCCGTCCTCGCGGCGACGCTCGGGGCCCAGATCGCCGTGGCGCCCTTGCTGCTCAGCACGTTCGGCGAGGTACCGCTGGCGTCCATCCCCGCGAACCTCGTCGCGGTCCCTGCGGCTGCGCTCGCCTCGATCGTGATCTCGCTGGGATCGGTGGTCGCCGTGCTCCACGTCGGGCTTGCGGCTCCGGTGTTCAGCCTGGCCGTACTGCCGCTGCACGCGGTGTTGTGGGCGGCCGCCCGGTTCTCGTCCGGCTCTGTCGTCACGGTCGAGGCGCCACTGCCACTGGCGGCGATGGTTCTTGGGGGGATGGCCTTGGTGCTTCGCCCGGGTTCACCGCGTGCGCGGCGCGTGGGCTGGTCGGCCGGCCTTCTCTCGCTCGCGATCGTCGTGCCCGGCATCGTCCCGATCACCGGGGATGTGCCCGAGATCCTGACGATCACCGCGATCGACGTCGGTCAGGGCGATGCCATCCTGGTCGAAGGCGGGGGAGCGCGTGTGCTCGTCGACGTCGGCGAGGACGATGCCGCGGCGCGGTGGCTGCGCCGCCGTCGGATCACGATCGACCTCCTGGTCCTCAGCCATCCGCACGAGGATCACATCGGTGGCCTCGAGGACGTCCTGGACGACGTGCGTGTACATACCATCTGGCACCGCTCCGTGCCCGACGGTGACCAGGACGACCATCACGTGCGCCGCGCCGCGGCGGATCGTGGCATCCCGGTCCACGAGCCGATTGCGGGTCAGCAGGCCAGGGTCGGCCGGCTCATCGTCGAGGTCCTCGGCCCGCAGGCGGGCCGCCCGTTCCGGGGGTCCGACCGCGAGCTCAACGACATGTCGCTGGTGCTTCGGATCACCAATGACGCACGATCTGTGCTCCTGACCGGTGACGTGGAGATCGCCGGACAGCGCGAGCTGCTCAGGCGTCCCGACCTGCTGCGCGCCAGCGTCCTGAAGGTCCCGCACCACGGCGGCGCGACGACCCTCCCGGAGTTCTTCGCCGCCGTCGGCGCCAGCGATGCGGTCATCAGCGCCGGCAAGGACAATCGATACGGGCATCCTCACGCAGACGTCATCGCCGAGCTTGCCCATCTGGGAGTCCAGGTTCATCGCACCGATGCCGACGGGACGGTCAGGCTCGCCGTGCCTCGGTCACCCCTAGGATGGCGCGATGCCAACCGTCCACCTGCTCGTCGGCGACGACGAACTGCTGCTGCACCGCGCGACCGAGCGCCTACTCGACCAGGTCAAGGCCGCACATCCCGACGTCGAAGTCGACCTCTACGAGGCGGCCGAACTCGAGCACCTCCCCGAGATGCGCACCGCCTCGTTGTTCGGCGGCTCGCACTGCCTGGTGCTCCGCGGGGTCCAGGACGCCCGGGGCGACCTCAAGGGCGAGATCGAGGACTACCTCGAGCATCCTGACCCTGATGCCCTGTTGATCCTCGTCGGTCGGGGTCTCGCCCGGAACACCGTCGTCCACCGGCGGGCGTCGGACGTGGGCGACGTGATCACCGTGGCCGCTCCGCCCGACTGGAAGGACGACGAGTGGGCGCAGTTGGTCAAGGCCGAGTTCACCCGCCTCGACCGCAAGGTGCATGCCCACGCGATCCAGGCCATCCTCGAGCACGCCGGACGGGTCCCCGCCGTCATCGCCACGAAGGTCGCCCAGGCCGTGGCCTCGACGTCTGCCGGGCACACGGTCTCGGCCGAGGACGTCGAGGCGGTCGTCGAGGGGCACGGCCAGCAGTCCGGCTTCGCGCTAGCGGACGCGGTCACCGATCGTGACGCTGCCAGGGCGCTTGTCGCCCTGCGCGGTGCCCTCGAGTCCGGTACCGAACCGATCGCCCTGCTCGGCGCGCTCGTCTACCGGTTCCGTCAGTTGCTCCAGGCGCGCGGCGGAGCCGATGCGGCAACTGTCGGGACCTCGCCGAACAACCACCGTCGACTGGTCGGCATCGCCCGCCGATTCGGGCCAGGAGAGCTCGCCTGGTGCCACGATCGTCTGGCGCAGCTGGACATCGACCTCAAGGGCAACAGCGAGCTGCCCGCCGACCTGCTGATCGAACTGGCCGTCATCGACCTGGCGACCCCACGCGAGGTCGGCGCCCCGTTCAATCCGCTCGCGTCGACGGGTTGAGGATCAGCGTCCGATGCGGTCCGCGATCGCCCGGACGGCGACGGCGACGGCGTCGAGCGACGGTGGGTCCATCGCGTCGACGGATCGGGTGAGCTCGAGCGTCTGCTGCACGCGGTCGGCATTGTCGTCCAGCCACCCGTCAAGAGCCTCGACCGCCCGGGCGGCCGGGCGCGTCGCCAGGGCCGCCTCGACGGCGCGGCGTCGCAGTCGGCGCAGGTCGGCCCGCAGCCCGTTGTGCTGGCGTCGCTGCCAGGCAGCCGGGGGCACGTACCGCCCGAGCGCGCTCCCGAGCGTGTCGATGCCGAGAACCTCGCCGACTCGAACCATGGCGTCGACCACACCCGCTGCTTCGGCCCCGGTCTGGCGCGCGACGGCCGCGGCGTCGGGGATCATCGCGAGGACTGTCGTGCTCGACAGCACGTCGGCGAGGTCGGGGGTGACCAGGTCGTCGGTCAGCGCCTGAGCCTGCGACAGTCGCTGACGCCGCTGCGTGTAGGTGCCCAGGTCCGTCAGCTGCCGGCGGACGTCATCGAAGGTCTGCCGGTCTCGCTCGACGAGTGCCGCGATGTCGGTGAGGAGCGGGTCGTCCAGGTAGATCCGCAAGAGCGACTCGATCAGGCCGTCGACCCGTGTCTTCAGATCCAGTTGTCGATCAGGCTCGAGCAGTTCGGCGAGATCCTCGACACCGCGCCACCAACGGTCCCCCTGCGCGACCTCGCGGGCGGCCCAGTAGGCGGCGATGATCTCGGGTCTCGTGTGACCTGTCTCGGAGCTCAGCAGGAAGACGTGGCCGAGTCCCATCCGGTTCACGAGGTCGTTGGCGACGAGCGTCGCGACGAGTTCGCGACGCAGGCGGTGCTGGGCGATGAGGTCGGCGAACCGTTCGACGAGCAGCGGCGCGAAGTACGTGTTCAGGATCGGGGCGATCGCGGGCTCGTCGGGCAACGGGGACTGCAGGATCACCCGCGCGAGGACGCGCTTGGTCGAGGCGACGAGGGTGGCAAGCTCGGGCCTGGTCAGTCCGGCGCCGGCCGCCGCACGCTCGTCGAACTCTTCCTCGCTCGGCAGCACGTCGACGACCCGGTTGATGACGCCCTCGGCCTCGAGTTCGCCGACCAGGCGCCGATACCGATCCAGTGACGACGCCGATCTGGCCGACTCCTGGGACAACTGCCAGGTCTGCAGGTCCACGTCGCGCAGGACGTGCGCGACCACGTCGTCGGTGATCTGGGCGAGCAGTCGGTGACGCTCGTCCTCGTCGATCCTGCCCGCCTCGAGGGCGTTCGCCAGCAGGATCTTGACGTTCACCTCGTGGTCGGAGATGTCGACGCCCGCAGCGTTGTGCACCGCGTCCTGGTCGATGCGGCCTCCGCGGCGGGCGTACTGGATCCGCCCGCGCTGGGTGATGGCGAGGTTCGCGCCCTCGCCAAGAACGCGGGCGCGCAACTCGCCGGCCTCGACTCGAATCTCGTCGTTGGCGCGGTCGCCGATCTCGGCGTTGGTCTCGCCCGAGGCGCGCACGTACGTGCCGACGCCTCCGGCGTACAGCAGGTCGACAGGCGCCCGGAGGATCGCGGACATCAGGTCGGGTGGTGACATCGACTCGGCGTCGACCCGCAACGCCTCGCGGACCTGGGGCGACAGGTCGATGCGTTTCAGGCTGCGCGGGAAGACGCCGCCGCCGTCCGAGATCACCTCGGGGTTGTAGTCCTGCCACGACGAGCGGGGTTCCTTGAACAGCCGCTCGCGCTCGGCGAACGAGGCCTCGGGGTCCGGGTCGGGATCGAGGAAGATGTCGCGATGGTCGAACGCGGCGATCAGGCGCAGCGATCGGCTGAGCAGCATCCCGTTGCCGAACACGTCCCCGGACATGTCGCCGACGCCGGCGACGGTCACGGGGTCGCGCTGGAGGTCGATGCCGAGTTCACGGAAGTGGCGCTGAAGCGCCACCCAAGTGCCGCGTGCGGTGATGCCCAGCGCCTTGTGGTCGTACCCGTTCGAGCCACCGGAGGCGAAGGCATCGCCGAGCCAGAAGCTCCGTTCCACGGCGATCGTGTTCGCCACGTCCGAGAAGGTCGCCGTGCCCTTGTCGGCGGCAACGACCAGGTACGGGTCAGGGCCGTCGTACCGTCGCACGCCCGCCGGTGTCACGACCTCGCCGGCAACGACGTTGTCGGTGACGTCGAGCAGTGCGTTGACGAACGTGCGGTACTGCCGTTCCACATCCGCACGCAGCGCCGTCGGATCGGCGGGTGGACGCTTCAGCACGAAGCCGCCCTTGGCCCCTTCCGGAACGATCACCGCGTTCTTGAGCATCTGGGCCTTCATCAGGCCGAGCACCTCGGTGCGCGTGTCGTCGCGACGGTCCGACCACCGCAGACCGCCACGCGCGACCGGGCCGCCCCGCAGGTGGACACCCTCGACCGCAGGTGAGTACACGAAGATCTCACGGTAGGGGACCGGTGCAGGCATGTCGGGGACCCGGCTGGGGTCGAACTTGAGCACGAGGTAGGGGACATGGCGGCCGAGTGCGTCCTGGCCGACACCGTCGCCCCGAAACGCGTTGGTCCGGGACGTGGCGTCGACCAGTGCGAGCAGGCCACGCAGGATCCGGTCGTGGTCGAGCAGTACGATGGCGTCACAGTGGGCGAGGGCCCGATCCCTGGTCGCGGCGATCGTGTGGGCGCTCGCCTCGCGCTGCGGGTCGAACTTGGCCTCGAACAACTCCACGATCCCCGCGGCCGCCTCGGGGTTGTCGGACATCGCGTCGTTGAGGTACTCCGTCGAGTAGCCGGTGCCGACCTGACGTCGGTACCGCCGGTAGGCACGAAGGATGGTCACCTGGCGCCAGGTCATCCCCGCACTCAGCACCAGACGGTTGAGGGCGTCGACCTCGCACCGCCCGCCGAAGGCCGCCAGTGCGGCTTGCGAGAAGCGTGGCCCCACGCCGGCGATGTCGAGGTCGCCACCGCGGGCGTCACGAACCACGAAGTCGTGGAGGGCGATCTGCGGCCCATCACCCTCGAGCACGTAGGGGACCTCGCCGCTCACGACCAGGCCGAGCGCCTCGAGCAGCGGGATGAAGTGGGACAGTTCGAGTTGGGGACCGCGATGTGCTGCCTTGAGGTGCAGGTCGTCGCCCACGTGCTGCAACCAGATCGCCAAGGGGTCGCGCTGGGTCGCCAGGACGTCCAGCCGGATCGCGTCGTCCCTGGCGATCTCGGCCGCAGTCAGGTCCCGGTATGTCCGGGGAAGGCGCGCGATGACCGTGCGGAGCAGGCGCAGGCCGTCGGCCTCGCCCACGATGTCGACCAGGGCGCCACGGACCTGTTCGGACCATGGTCTTGCCAGTTCGTGGACGTCACGTTCGAGCGCCTCGACCGAGACATCGGGGATCTCGCCGTCGATGTGGACCGAAAACCGTACGACGGCGTCCTCGCGGTCGCCGAGTGAAAGGTCAACGTCGATTCTGGTCGCGTCGTAACGGGACATCAGCAGTCGGGTGAGTCGTTTTCGCAGTTCCGGGGAGTAGTCGTCCTTCGGCACGGCGACGAGCACTGAAACCGTGCGAGTGAACTTCTCCACGCGCGCGAGTACGCGGACACGGTGGTGTTCCTCGGCCTCGAACAGGCTGACCAGCGTGCGTTGCAGCGTGTCGACGGGCGTCTGGAACAGCTCGTCCTTCGGCAGCGCCTGGAACAGACCGACCAGCGTCGACTCGTCATGGGAGCCGGGCACGACGTCCTCGCGCTGCAGGATCGTTGCCAGCTTCTGGCGCAGGACGGGGATCGACCGGGACGGCTCGGCGTACCCGGCCGCGGTGATCAGGCCGAGCAGCCGGTACTCGTGCACGACCCGGCCGTCGTCGTCGAACCACTTGACCCCCACGTAGTCCATCCGATGCATCCGGTGCACCGTCGACAGGCGGTTGGTTCGGGAGATCCGCAGCAGATCGTGGTCGAGGAGGCGGTGCTGCTGCTCGGGCGGCAGCGAGGCGACGGGAACCGGCTCGGCGATGCGGGACGACGAGGTGTCCACGAGGATGCCGAGCCCGGACCCGGGTACTGCTGCGACCGTCGGCTCCTCGCTGTCGTGATCGATGGCGTACTCGCGCCAGCCGAGGAGTACGAAGTTGTCGTCGAGGAGCCATTGCAGCAGGGCAGCGGTCTCCTCGGCCGTCTCGTGCTCGATCGTCGGTGGAGGCTCGTACCGCAGCCGGTCGGCCAGGCTCTGCACGGCCGTCCGCATCTGGTGGTGGTCGCCCGTCGCGCGCATCACGTCACGAAGCCCGAGCTCGAGCTGCGTGGACAGCACGACCTGGGCCTCGCCGTCGAGTGCGGTGTCGAGTTCCACGTGGACGAACGACTCGCGCACGTTTGCGTCGCGTGCCGGCCCGATCGCGGCGACCTTGCCGGTGGCGTCACGCTCAACCCCGAGGATCGGGTGGATCGAACGCACGACCGCGTACCCGACGTGTGCGATGGTCTGCGTGACCGTCGACAGGGTGAACGGCCGATCCGGCGAGGCGACCTCGACGATCGTGCCGGCGTCGGAGTGCCCGTCCAGTGCGACCTCGGGCATGATCAGGCGGATGGCCGGCCCGGCGCCGTCCCAGTCGTCGAACCACCGGAAGGCATCGACGAGCCACGAGGCTGCGACCTGCGGATCGGCTCGTGCGAGCAGGGTCGCCGGGACGCGGCGCAACGACGCGTGGGCGAACTGCTCGACAACCAGCTGGTCGTCATCCCCGGCCAGTCGGCGGACCTCGGCGAGGATGCGCTGCCTGGCCTGCGTGTCGTCCACGCGCACCTCATGGTTGCGATGTACGTCCAGATGCTAACGGGGCACCCATGCGGGTGCCCCGAGGTTGTGCGTCCGGCCGTCCATCACATCGCGTGGAGTCGCCTCGCGAAGCGCGACTTCTTGTTCGCGGCGTTGTTCGCGTGGATGACGCCCTTGGAGACGGCCTTGTCCAGCGACTGGGAGACCTTGCGGAACGCATCCTGGGCCGCCGACCCGTCGCCGCTGGTGACCGCGACCTGGAACCGCTTGGCCTCGGTCTTCAGCTTGGACCGAACGGCCTTGTTGCGCTGGCGCGCCGTCTCGTTCTGACGGTTGCGCTTGATCTGGCTCTTGATGTTTGCCACAGCAGCCTCGTGCTGGTCGGAATGAAAAAGGGGCGTGACGCAGAAACGCGCGACCTACGGTCGGCGCGGTCCGCAGAGAGTACCTGCGGGCTGGCGAAGCGACAACCGGCCCGGCGGGGGTAGCACTTGTGACGGGTACGCTGCCGCCCGTGTATCCCATCGACCGCATCCGCAACTTCTGCATCGTCGCCCACGTCGACCACGGCAAGTCGACGTTGGCTGACCGCATGCTGCAACAGACCAATCTTGTCGACCCTCGCAAGATGCGGGACCAGTACCTGGACAAGATGGACATCGAGCGCGAGCGCGGCATCACCATCAAGGCCCAGACCGCCCGGTTGCCCTACCACTACACGGGCGGCGATTCCCACGCCGGCGAGTTCCTGTTGAACCTGATCGACACGCCTGGGCACGTCGACTTCAGCTACGAGGTCTCCCGGGCGCTCAATGCCTGCGAAGGGGCGATCCTGCTGGTCGACGCGGCGCAGGGGATGGAGGCCCAGACGATCGCCAACCTGTACCTGGCGCTCGAGGCGGACCTCGAGATCATCCCCGTCCTGAACAAGATCGACCTGCCTGCGGCACGCCCCGACGACGTGGCGCGCGAGATGTGCTCCATCATCGGCGGAGAGCCCGACGACGTCCTGCGAATCTCCGCCAAGACCGGCGAGGGAGTCAGGGAGGTGCTCGAGTCGATCGTCGAGCGCGTGCCTGCTCCCAAGGGATCACCGGACGACCCGTTTCGCGCGCTGATCTTCGACTCGGTCTACGACCCCTACCGTGGTGTGCTCGTGTACTTCCGCGTCGTCGACGGCACGTTGACGCGCGGCGACAAGATCAAACTGAAGGCGACAGGCTACGAGAACGAGGTGGACGACCTCGCGGTCCACTCGCCCGAAGAGACCCCGATCGACGCACTCGGTCCAGGCGAGGTCGGGGTCCTGTCGGCCTCCATCAAGGAGGTCAGCCAGGCCAAGGTCGGCGACACGATCACGCTGGCTGGCCGCGGCGCAGCCACCGTCCACGCACTGCCGGGCTACCGCGAACCGCTGCCGATGGTCTACTCCGGGCTGTACCCGCTGGACTCCGACGACTTCCCGATCCTCCGCGACGCCCTCGACAAGCTGCAACTCAACGATGCGTCGTTCACGTTCGAGCCCGAGACCTCGACGGCGCTCGGGTTCGGGTTCCGGTGCGGCTTCCTCGGGCTGCTCCACCTCGAGATCGTCATCGAACGGCTCGACCGAGAGTTCGGGATCCCGCTCGTGACCACCGCACCGAGCGTCAGCTACCGCGTCGTCCTCGAGCACGAGTTCGACGACACGGGTGCCAACCGGGTCATCACGGTCGCCAACCCCCAGGACCTGCCCACTCCCAACAAGATCCTGCGGATCGAGGAGCCGACCGTCACGGCCATGATCCTGCTGCCCAACGAGTACGTGGGGCCGGTGATGCAGCTGTGCGAAGGCAGGCGCGGGACGATGCTCGCGATGGACTACCTGACCGAGTCCCGGGTCGAGATGCGGTATCGGCTGCCGCTCGGCGAGATCATCACGGACTTCTTCGACCAGCTGAAGTCGATCACCCGCGGTTACGCCTCGCTGGATTACGAGCGTGGGGACTACATGGCGGACGCCCTCGTGAAGGTCGACGTGCTGCTGAACGGCGAACCCGTCGACGCCTTCTCGTCCATCGTGCACCGCGACCACGCCTACGAGTACGGCAAGGGGATGGTCGAGCGGCTCCGCGAACTGATCCCACGGCAGATGTTCGACGTGCCCATCCAGGCGGCGATCGGCGCGAAGATCATCGCCCGCGAGACCATCAAGGCGCGCCGCAAGGACGTACTCGCCAAGTGCTATGGCGGCGACGTCAGCCGCAAGCGCAAACTGCTCGAGAAGCAGAAGGAAGGCAAGAAGAAGATGAAGCAGGTCGGGTCCGTCGAGGTTCCGCCCGAAGCCTTCGTCGCCGCCCTGCGCTCCGGCAGCCCCAAGCAGGACTGATGGACGAGCGTTGGATGGCCGATCCCGTCGAGTGCGGGACCGCTGCCGGGTTCGGGATCTACGTCCACATACCGTTCTGCGCGCACCGATGTGGTTACTGCGACTTCGCGACCTACGACGACCAGCACGACTGGATCCCGCGCTACGTGGCCGCGTTGCGCGCCGAGATCGCCCGTGCCGGCGGATCGGACCGGCCGGTCACGTCGATCTTCATCGGTGGGGGGACCCCGACCCTGCTGCCGGCGCACCACCTGGCAGGGGTCGTCGACCTGCTGCATGCCACGTTCGCGGTCGAGGTGGGCGCCGAGGTCACGGTCGAGTGCAACCCCGAGACCGCGTCGGTCGAACTGTTCGAACGCCTCGCCGCCAGCGGCGTGAACCGCGTGTCCATGGGCGCGCAGTCGTTCGCCGCAGAGGTCCTGAAGACCCTGGAACGCCAACACACCGCCGAACGCCCGCTCGAGGCAGTCGCGCAGGCGCGTCAGGGCGGGATCGACCAGGTCAGCCTCGACCTCATCTACGGCACGCCTGGCGAGACCAATGATGACTGGGAGGCGACGCTGCGTCAGGCCGTGATTGCCGAGGTCGACCACGTGTCCGCGTACGCCCTGACCATCCATGACAACACGCCGTTCGGGCGCCGCGTCAGCCAGGGCACGCTCGCCCGTCCGGACGACGACGTCCAGGCCGACCGCTTCGACACCGCGAGGGACCTGCTCGGCGCGGCGGGGTTCGAGCACTACGAGATCTCCAACTGGGCCATGGGCTCCCGCGCCCGTAGCCGCCACAACGTCCTGTACTGGCGGCATGGCGACTACCTGGCGTTCGGCGTGGGTGCACACGGACACCGCGACGGCCAGCGCTGGTGGAACCCGCGTGCGATCGCCCCCTACGTCACGGCCGTCGAGGAGAGAAGGGATCCGGCCTCAGGGTCGGAGGTCCTCACGCCAGACGAACGCGCCGAGGAGCGACTGCTCCTCGGCCTGCGCCTGCGCGAGGGCCTGCACCCGGTCGACGTTCCGCCGATCGACCCGCTCGCGCTCGAGGACGCCATTGCGCACGACCTCGTGCAGACGTCGTCTGGCCGCCTGCAGTCGACGGAGGGTGGCTGGTTCCTGCTCGACGAAGCGATCAGACGGCTGACGTGAGCGACTGGCGTTCCTCGAGGAACCGCTGCACGCTCCGCTCGTACGTCTCCGGGTCGTGATTCCACGCCGTCACGTGTCCCGCGCCTTCCGGGCGCCAGTAGGTGACCAGGTCGGGACGTGCTTCGGCCAGGGCGTCCGACAGCCACACCGGGACCACAGGGTCGGCGGATCCGTGGATCAGCAGGATCGGATGCCGGAAGTCCGCCGCCGCGGCGAGGTGGTCGAGGACGACCCAGTCGATCCTCGACCGCAGACGGGCCGCGGCCATCACGACCGGCACGAACAGGCCGGGAAGCCGGCGGCCACGTGCGACGTGCTGCACGATCGGCGCCCAGGTCAGAGCGGGCGAGTCGAGGATCACCCCGGCCACATAGGGGGCGATCGCGCTGCGACGAAGGACCTGGGCCGCGATCCCGCCGCCGAGGCTGCAGCCGGCAAGCACCACGTCGCCTGCGCCATGATTCACGACGTGGCGGACGGCGGCGGCGACGTCCTCCCACTCGGTCTGGCCGAGGGTGGTCAGCGGCGCGGGCGATGCCGTCCATGCGTCCGTCCGATACGAGACGACGAGACAGGGCATACCCGCACGAAGGCAGATCTCCATCAGTCGGAACAGTTCCGTCCGTCGCGCCCCGCGCCCGTGGATGCCGATGACCCAGTTGGACGAGGCATCCGGCGGCACGAACCGCCACGCCGGCAGCCAGACGCCCTGCGGGGTCCGCACCGCGTCCACGGACCAGTCCGCCCCGCACCGGCGCGCGAGGATCTGCGGGTCGTCAGGGAAGGCATACGGGCTGAGGTAGACCGGCACGGGCCAAGGAGGGGGCAGGCGGTCATGCCGTCGGTCGTCCTGTCGCCGGTCGTCGTCGCGCCGTCGCTGGCCGCGTCTGCGGTCCCCGCGCCTGCGGTCGTCCCGGACAGCAGGGATGGCGCCGTCCATCAGGTGGAAGGGACGGATCGCGGCCGGCCCGTACTCGGTCTCGACCAGCGACCGTACGGGGCCGATCCGTGCGTACCCACCGGCGAAGTCGAGGCCCCACGAACCGCGGACGCCGGCGGACACCCCTATGAGCTGGATGGTGTCGCTGTCACCGACGAACCGGGCGCGATGGGCGGGATGGCGGTCCCGCGGGCGCGGGGCATCGGTCAGGATCCGGGCACCGACGTACGCCGAGATCGTGGCAGCCGGCAGAGCCACGCCGACGGCGACCAGCGCGGCCAGGATGGCCTTTCGTCTGAGGTCCGCCATGCCATCACTTCCGACCATCGCTGGCATCATGCCCGAACGGACCGCAGGAACGAGGCACCCATGAGCGACGTCCCGATGACCATCGACGAGACGGTCGCGCAGGCGCATGACCTGTACGTCTTCGTCGCCGACCATCCATTGCTCGCCCAGGAGATGATCCTGGCCTCGATGCGCCTGACGTCGAAGAAGCACCTGGACCTCGAGGACGCCGCGATCGTGCACAAGGACGACCAGTCACGCGTCCGGATCGTGCAGACCAAGGACATCAACCCGAGCCAGGGCGCGATGTCCGGAGCGTGGTGGGGGGCGCTGGCAGGGCTCCTCGTCGGCGGCCAGTTCCTGGTCGGCGCAGCCCTCGGAGCCGCCGCTGGCGGCCTGTTCGCCAAACTGCGGGACCTCGGGATCGACGACGACGAGATGAAACAGATGGCCGAACACCTTCAGCCGGGGGAGTCCGCCATCTTCTTCCTCGTCAGGGACTGCCACCAGGCCCGCGTGCTGCACGAGCTGTCCCGGTTCGCGGTCACGTTGTTGCACACGACGGCGGACGACGACCTCGCCGGACAGATCAGGGAGCGGTTGGCCGTTGATCCGTGGGGCGGCCCGGTCTGAGGCCGCTCAGGTCGCGACCGGCGGCGGCAGGTCGCCCCGGTGAATGGCCCGTACCGTGCCGATCGTGTCGGCGTCCGTCGGATCCTTGTCCGGCCGGTACCGCTTGACGCGCGCGAACCGCAGGGCCACGCCACCCGGGTACCGGCGCGAGGTCTGCACGCCGTCGAAGGCGATCTCGACGACCAGTTCGGGGCGGACGTGGACGACGTGGTCCTCGCGGCGCACCTGGCGCGCGAGCAGCTGCTCCGTCTGCCAGGCCAGCAGTTCGTCGGTGAGCCCCTTGAACGTCTTGCCGAGCATGACGAAGCCGTCTCCGTCGGGATCGTAGGCGCCCAGGTGGAGGTTCGAGAGCATCCCCTGTCGGCGACCCGATCCCCATTCGACTGCGAGGACGACCAGGTCGAGCGTGTAGTTGGGCTTGACCTTGATCCAGGATGCGCCGCGGCGGCCCGACTCATAGGGGGCGTCGACGGCCTTGACCACGACGCCTTCGAAGCCGGCACGGACCGCGTCGGCGAACAGGGCGTGTCCGACATCGGGATCGCCGGTGACGACCCGATTCACGCGAAGGGCGTCGGGGGCCAGTCCGTCGAGGACCTCGAGTCGCGCGGCGAGCGGTTCGTCGAGCAGGTCGCGACCGTCGACATGGAGCACGTCGAAGAACCACGGCCGCAGCGCCGCGTCGGTCTGCATCGACTCCTGGAAGGCGACCGCCCGACCGTCTCGGTCCAGTGCCATCGCCTCGCCGTCCAGCACGACACGGTCCGCGGGCAGTGCCCGTACGGCGGCGACGACCGCCGGCATCCCTCCGGTGACGTCGCGGAGGTTGCGTGTGAACACCCTGACGTCGTCGCCGTCGCGGTGGGCCTGGATCCGCATCCCGTCGAGCTTGGTCTCGACCAGCGCCGGTCCCGTTGCCGACAGGGCGTCCGCGACTGTCGCCGCGGACTGCGCGAGCATCGGCTGGACCGGCCGCAGGAGCCGTAGTCGGAAGGCGGCGATCGCCGGATCGCCCCCGGTGGTCGCGGCGACCGCGACTTCGGTCAGGTCACCGCTCAGCATGGCTGCCCGTCGGATCCGCTCGCCGTCGATCCCCGTTGCCGCCGCCACCGCCTCGACGACGATCCCTTCCAGCGCGCCCTGGCGGAGGTTCGCGAGGATCAGACCGCGCAGGTAGTCCTGCTCGGCGGCGGTGGCCTGTGCGAACAGGTCGTCGAGCATCTGCCTGCGTCGGGCAACCGAACCGGCGCCGCTGCATCCCTCCAGGTCATCGAGGGCGCGGTCGACGTCGGTCACGGTCAGCGACGGTGCGGTTGCGGGGGCAACGTCCACCTGACGGATGGCGGCGTACCCGAGACCGACCCGGCCCTGCCTGGCCTCGCCGGCCAGCATCGCAGTTCCGGCCGCGAGTTCGTCGTGCGGCAGCCTGCGTATGACCTCGGCCAGCAGGGCGATCTTCTGCTTGCGGCTGCGCGTGGCACGCACGGCCTGCCAGGCGTCGACGATCTCGGCGAGCTGCATTGCATGTCCCGGGTCACGGTGCTTCTTCGACGATGACCGCCGTCAGCATCCCGAACATAGACCCGTCGTTGCGCTTCACGTGGCTGAGGATGTGGCAGTGCCATACCCAGACGCCAGGCTGATGCATCTCGTACACGACGGTGAGGCGTTCGCCGGGGGCGACGTTGAACGTGTCACCCTGGTACCGGGCGCTCGGAGGAAGCAGGTACCCGTCCTTCGCGATGACGGTTCCATCCTGGTTGTGCAGGTGCATCGGGTGGGCCATCTGACCCTCGTTGGCGTAATGGACGATCACCTTGTCACCGCTGCGGTACTGGTACGGCGTGGTGGCTGGGAACGACTTGCCGTTCAGACTGAAGCCGATGTTGCCGGCGTCGTTGAGGATCATGATCTGCTCGTCGACCACACCGTCGATGCCCGCGAGCGCCGCGTAGTCGCCGATGATCATGGCGCCGAACAGGCCGTTGGGGACCTGGTGCAGACTCATGTGATGGCTGTGGTAGGTCATCACCGATTCCTGCGAGGCGACGAAGGTGTAGTCCATCGACGACCCGGACTCGATCGGATCCTGGCTGATGAAGGTGACGCCGTCGATCTCGAAGGCGTGGTCCTTCAGACCGTGGGGGTGCAGGCTGGTCCCTTCCCCGTTGTCGAGCTCGTTGATCACCCGGATGGTGACCTGTTCGCCGACGTCAGCGAACATCGTCGGTCCTGGAACGATGCCGTTGTAGCCGACCGCATCGACGATCTTGCCGGGCTCGACCTCCCATTTGACCTCGTCGACGGTCAGCTCGAACAGCTTCGTTCTGTCTCCGAGGATCGTTGGCTCGAGCACCTCCGCGCCCGTGCCTTCGGTCGCGGCGGGGAAGGCGCCGATCGAGGCCTTCATCTTCTCGACCATCTCGGCCTGGAGCGCAGCCGCGTCGCCACCGGCGGAACCGTGCCCCATGTCATCCTCTGATCCGCTGTCGACGGCGGTGCCCGCCGCGGCGACCGTCAGTTCGGCCGACATCCCTGCCGACTCATGGCCGGGGATGTCGCAGAACACCGTGTAGGTGCCGGCGGGGACGGACGACAGGTCGAGGGCTGCGGTCTCGCCGGCGTTCACGTCGGATGTGCCGGCCTCACCGGACTTCAGCTTGAGGTTGTGCGGGGCGGCACCGTCGTTGGACACGGTGATCTGGCCACCCTCGGCGACGGCGATCGTTGCGGGCGAGATGGCGAACTCGGTCAGCGAGACCGCGACCTCGGCTGGTGCGTCGCCACCGGAGGCAGCGGGGTCGACGATGGTTGCGGTGTTGTTGGTCGCCGACAGGGCCGTGCCGACGGCGAAGACACCGAGCAGCAGGGCAAGGACGGCGACGCCGATGGCACCGATGACGGCACCATTCGCATTGGGACGTGTTTCGACGCTCACGTGGGGATCTCTCCTGAGTTGGACACTGGGTGACCGCAGGATCGCGAACGACCCCACGCGGCGGCAGGGGAGCACGGCCCCACGTTGCGGCCGAAGGTCCCGACCGATCGGGGCCGTCCGGCCCGATCAGGCCTTGAAGGCGCGAGCCAGTTCCTCGGCACCGATCCTGGCGTCCTGGCGCTTGGCGCGCAGGACCGACCGTTTCCTCGTGCGTGCGGTGAACACCACGATCAGGACGGCAATGCCTGCAGTCGCGGCGCCGTAGACCTTCGCCTGACGGGCCATGACGGCGCGATCGGGAAGGCGATCGAACAGCGCATCGATGTTGGCCTCGAGAGCCGCACGGGCCTGCTCGATCTCCGTCAGCGTCTCAGCAACCGTTTTGCCCACGCCATATCCTTGTTGATCGAGTCCTTGGCCTGTACCGGGCTGACCGATCCAGCCTTCGCGCGGCTGCGCGCGACGAGGAGCAGGGCGACGAGCAGCAGCAGGAACGCGCCGGCGACGATCAGGAACGCGAGCCACGTCGCCACGACCTGTGCCAGCGCGAAGCCGCCAGCCAGGCCGAGGAACCCCAGGACGTACAGGGCGAGGACGCCTGCAGCGACGCCCAGCCCGGCGGCCTGGGCGTACGCGCCGATCCCCTCCATCATCTCGAGTCGGGCGAGTTCGAGCTCTTTGCGCACGAGCGTCTGTGTGCCCGTGACGACGTCCTTCACGATCACGGCCGTCGCCCTGGGATCGCCGATGTCAGGCGGTGTCGCCGAGGCCATGCCCGTCTCCTCGTCTCCCGGTCGTCGTCGCACACCGTAGGAGATCGCCGGTGTCCCGTGTCGGACGGACCCTGACCCTCCGGCGGTACCCTCGGCCCCCGCGAGCAACGATCCGGAAGGGAGGTGGCAGTCATGGCGGACGACATCACCGTCCACGACCTCGACGAACGCAAGCGGCGCGTTCTGCGTGCGATCGTGACCCAATACGTCGCAACGGGGGAACCCGTCGGATCCAAGCGCGTGGTCGATGCCGCCCGGCTGGACTGCTCCGCCGCCACCGTCCGAAGCGAGATGTCCCTGCTCGAGGAACTCGGCCTGATCCAGCAGCCCCACACGTCGGCTGGTCGGATCCCGACGGACCAGGGGTACCGGCTGTTCGTCGAGGAACTCCGCGACCACCCGGCCATGGACGGCCCGCACCGCCAGCTGATCGAAGACCTGCTCTCCGGTGCGTACGACGTCGACGAACTGCTCATGCGGACCACCCAGGTGCTCTCGCAGCTGACGCGGCTCGTCTCGCTCGTGATTGCTCCGGCCATCGACGCATCGCGGCTGAAGTTGATCGAACTGGTCAGCCTGTCGTCACAGACCGCCCTGCTGCTGCTCGTCACGGACACGGGGCGCGTGGACAAGAGGCTCGTCGAGTTCGCCGAGCCCGTGACCGACGCGGATCTCGACCGCGTGCGGTCGGTGCTGGCCGAGCAGATGAGCGGCCGCCGGATCGGCGAGGTCCACAGCGGCGTGCAGGCCCTGGCCGACACGGCCCCGACCGATCTGCGCAGCATCCTCGCCATCATCGCCGACATGACGGCGACTACGACCGTCGAGGACCCGGTACACCGCGTGTTCGTGTCAGGCGGAGCTGCGCTGGCTGACAAGGGCGCGCTCGACCGCGAGGAACTGCACCGTGTCCTCGAACTCCTCGAGGAACGCGCCACCCTCGCGCGTCTGCTCGACGCCACCGCGACGACCTCGCTCGAAGGCCCTGCCGTACGCATCGGGCGCGAGAACGAGGTCGCTGACCTGCACTCCACCTCGATGGTCGCGCAGCGCTACCAACTGGTGACCGCAGGCTCGCTCGGGGTCCTCGGCCCGACGCGGATGGACTACGCGACCGTCCTGGCCACGGTGCGCGCCGTCGCCGAGCAGCTCCAGGACACGCTGACGGACCTGGCGGACTGATGGGGGATCTCTACGAGCTCCTCGGTGTCAGCCGGGATGCGTCAGCCGACGAGATCAAGAAGGCCTACCGGCTCCGTGCGCGCGAACTGCACCCCGACACCGGGGGCGACGAGGAGGCGTTCAAGCAGGTCCAACACGCCTACCGGGTCCTGTCGGACAGTCAACGCAGGGCTCGCTACGACCGCTTCGGCGACGACGGCACCACGGCGACACGCGGAAAGGGTGACCCGTTCGGCTTCGGCGCGGGCGGGTTCGGCGGCATCAGCGACGTCATCGACGCCTTCTTCGGGACGTCCTTCGGCGGCCAGACCGGGGGCGCACGCGATCGCGGTACGGGCCGGGACGTGCTCGTTCCGACCGAGATCACGCTCGAGGAGGTCCTGACCGGGGTGCGCCGGCAGGTACCCGTCGAAGTGGCGTCGGCATGCGACAGCTGCGGCGGATCGGGGTCGGCATCCGGCGCGGGGTCCGTCGCCTGCGGCACCTGCCAGGGCCACGGCCAGGTCCAGCGGATCGTGCGAACGGCTTTCGGGCAGTTGGCGTCGGCCACGACCTGCCCGTCGTGCAACGGCAGCGGCCGGACGATCCCCGACCCGTGTCCGACGTGCCATGGCGAGGGCCGCGCCGCGAAACGCCGCACGATCACCGTCGACATCCCCCCGGGCATCGAGACCGGCGACCGACTCCGTGTCGCCGGGGCCGGCGAAGCGGGGCGTCACGGCGGTCCGTCCGGTGACCTGTATGTCGAGATCCGCATCACCGACCACGCCGTCTACGAGCGCGACGGGCGTCACCTGTGGGCCGACCTCTCGGTCCCGTTCACCCAGGCCGCGCTCGGTGCCCGTCTGACCGTGCCGTCCCTGGCCGGCGACGACATCGCGGTCGACCTGCCCGCGGGCACGCAGCCCGACGAGGTCCTGGTCGTCAGGCGAAGCGGCCTGCCAACCAAAGGCGGCGGCTCCAGGGGAGACCTCCACCTGCGGGTCGTGGTCGAGGTCCCGCGCGACCTGACCGCCGAGCAGCAGGAACTCCTACGCAAGGTGGCCGAACTGCGCGGTGAGGATGCACCGGGCGCCGCCGGCTTGTTCGACCGGCTCAAACGGGCGTTCCGCTAGGTGCCGGCCCCATTCGTGCTGGTCGATAGTCCGCTGGCCGACGTCGGGGCGGGTGCCGACGTCGTCCTGTCTGACGCCGCAGCCCACCACCTGTCCCGTGTCCTGAGGTTGCGCGACGGCGCCGCGATCGAGGTGTCCGACGGGGCCGGGCACCGGGCGGACGCTGTGTTGACCGCGACCGGGGCCCGGATGACGAGCGAGGTCGACGCGGAAGTGGCTCACCTACCGGCCATTCACGTCCTTCAGGGATTGCCGCGCGGACGCAAGCACGACGACGTGGTACGGATGCTGACCGAACTCGGAGTCGACCGGATCACAGCGGTCGTCGCCGAACGCACCCAGTCGCCGCCCGACCCGACGAAGTCGGCGAAGCTCATCGAACGTTGGGGGGCCGTCGCGCGTGGGGCGAGCGAGCAGGCTCGCCGGTCGCGACTGCCGCAGGTCGGGGGACCGGTCGCGCTCGCGGATGCGCTCGCCGACCTCGACGAGGACACGCTGCTGCTCGCCGCTCACCTGGGCGCGACCACCGATCCGCTCGCGGCATTGGCTGGCTCGGCGGCGTCGGTGGTCGCGGTTGCGGTCGGGCCGGAGGGTGGCTGGTCGCCTGCCGAAGCCGGTCGCCTGCAGTCCGCGGGTGCCGTGCTTGTCTCGCTCGGCAACTCGGTGTTGCGGACCGAGCACGCGGCGATGGTGCTTGCGGGGGTCGTTGCCGCCGGAACCGGCCGGATGGCCCTGCCGGCACGACCGTGGGACTGATCAAAGGCCGTACGGGTGCCGCCGGCACGTGGGTACACTCCGCGGGCCGCTGCAGCGATTCCGGCGACCACCCACGTTGACCAGCAATCCATCGCACGACGGGCCATCCGCTCCCACCGGCGCCCCGTCTGTCACCTCGGTGAAGGTTCTCGTGCCCGGCGAGCACTCCATGGTCGCCCTGCTCGGCACGCGGGACGAATTGCTGCGCATCATCGAGAAGTCGTTCACCTGCACCATCCATGTGCGGGGGAACGAGATCGCGATCTCGGGGGAGCCCGACGAGGTCGAGTCGGTGGCCCGCATGTTCGAGGAACTCGTAGAACTCCTCATCGGTGGCCAGACCATCGACAAGGGCATGGTGCGCCAGACGATCCGGATGGTCAAGGACGACGTGGACGAGCGCCCGTCGACGATCCTTTCCGACACGCTGCTGACCCACCGCGGCCGCACGATCCGTCCAAAGACGCTCGGGCAGAAGAAGTACCTCGACGCGATTCGCGCGAACACCGTCGTGTTCGGCATCGGCCCTGCAGGCACCGGCAAGACCTACCTGGCGATGGGTGCGGCCGTGCAGGCGCTGCGCGACAAGGAAGTGAACCGCCTTGTGCTGACCCGACCAGCGGTCGAAGCAGGCGAACGCCTCGGATTCCTGCCCGGCACGTTGCACGAGAAGATCGATCCCTACCTCAAGCCGTTGTGGGACGCCCTGCACGACATGATGGACGCGGACGAACTGATCGCTCACGTGGACCGGGGCACGATCGAGGTCGCTCCCCTTGCGTACATGCGGGGAAGAACGTTGAACAACGCGTTCATCGTGCTCGATGAGGCGCAGAACACCACGCCCGAGCAGATGAAAATGTTCCTGACGCGGATCGGGTTCGGGTCCAAGGCGGTCGTGACCGGTGACATCAGCCAGACCGACCTCCCGGGCGGTACCCGGTCGGGACTCAGGGTGGTCCGCGAGATCCTGCGTGGGATCGAAGGCGTCGCATTCGCGATGCTCGACGCGGGCGACGTGGTCCGCCACGCCATCGTCCAGCGCATCGTCGAGGCGTACGAACGCCACGACGAACAGCAACGCCACGACGAACAGGGTTGAGGTGGCCGTCTACCTGACCGACGAGCAGTCCGACCCCGTCGACGCGCAGGATCTGGTCGACCTTGCCCGGTTCGTCCTGGGGCGGCAGCGCGTGCCCGACGAGATGGAGGTCGCCCTGCTGTTGGTCGACCGTGACACGATGGCCGCACTGAACCGTCAGCACATGGGCAAGGACGGCCCGACCGACGTGCTGGCGTTCCCCATTGACGAACCCGGCGAGAGCCCGCCGGGACCGCCTGCTGTCCTCGGCGACGTCGTGCTGTGTCCCGCGGTCGCTGCCGCGCAGGCGACGCAACGCGTCAAGCCGTTGCAGCAGGAATTGCAGTTGCTGACCGTCCACGGCCTGCTGCACCTGCTCGGCATGGACCACGCCGACCCGGTGACCGAGGCGGACATGTTCGGACTGACCGACGACCTGTTGACGGCTTATCGCCAGGTGAACGCATGACTGGTGAAGTCATGCTGCTCGTGATCGGGATCGTGGTACTGCTCGCCGCCGCCGGTGTGTTGAGCGCCACCGAGACGGTGCTGCTGCGTCTCGATCTCGTCCGTGCGCTGGCCCTCGAGGACGACGAGATCCGCGGCGCCGACGACCTCGTCTGGCTCCTCGGTCACCGCGGATCGGCGTTGAACGTCACGCTGCTGCTGACCGTGGCCATCCGCGTCACGACGACCGCGCTGGCGATCGTGCTCGCGACCCGATGGTTGTCTGGGGCGGCCGGCGTGATCGTCGGGGCTGTCGTCATCGCGCTGCTCAGCCTGCTCGGCGCCGAGATCGCGCCACGCTCCTGGGCGCTGAAGCAGTTGGACCGGACCGGTCAGTGGTTGGCGCCGGTGATGAGCCGCGTGGTCAGGATGCTCGATCCGGTGGCACGACTCCTGGTGTCCATCGGCCGCGTGCTCGCCGGAGCCCGCCCCGAGACATCCGGGCCGTACGCGACCGAGGAACCCAACGACGGACCGGCCCCTGAAGAAGGCGACGAGGACGAACTCGAGGAGGAGGAGCGGGCGATGATCCGCTCCATCTTCGAACTCGGTGACACCATCGTCCGCGAGATCATGGTCCCGCGGCCCGACATGGTGATGGTCGACCAGGACAGCTCGCTCGCGGACCTCGTCAACACGGTGATCGAGCACGGCTACTCGCGTGTCCCCGTCTACCGGGGCGAGCGGGACAAGATCGCCGGCGTGGTCTACGCCAAGGACATCCTGCGGCGGGTCGCGCTGCAATCCGCGCGCACGGACTGGCACGACCTCATCCGCCAACCGACGTTCGTCCCCGAGACCAAGGACGCCGACGATCTACTGCGGGAACTACAGGCACAGTCCGTCCACATCGCCTTCGTCGTCGACGAGTACGGCGCCGTCACTGGACTCGTCACGATCGAGGACATCCTCGAAGAGATCGTCGGCGAGATCGTCGACGAGCACGACCAGGAGGAGCCGCTGGTCGAGTTTCTCGACGACGACAGAATGCGTGTCGACGCACGCCTGCCAGTGGACGAGTTGAACGAACTGCTGGGCGCGGACCTGCCCGACGACGAATGGGACACGGTCGGCGGTCTGGTCGTCGGGGCCCTCGGCCACGTCCCCGACCCGGGCGAGGTCGTAGAACTGAACGGCGTGGCCATCATGACCGAGCGCGTGCAGGGGCGTCGCGTCGCCAAGGTCATCGTTCATCGCCGCGAGGAACAGGACGACCAATGAAGTCAGCCGCACGTGCGAACCGTCCGGTCATCGACGAGGCCGACCTGCTGCGACGTGCCAGGGAGGCACGGGGCCGCGCATATGCCCCCTACTCGGGCTTCCACGTCGGTGCCGCCGTGCTGACCGCCGACGGCCAGGTCTACGAAGGCGCCAACGTCGAGAACGCCGCCTACCCGCTGTCGTCCTGCGCCGAGCAGACCGCGATCCGGGGCATGGCGGCAGCCGGCGTCCGTGAGGACATCGTCGCCGTCGCGGTCGTCGGTGACGGCCACGACCCGTGCACGCCATGTGGCGGCTGCCGCCAGGTCATCTTCGAGTTCGGCCCGAATGCCATCGTCTACGCATCCGGGGACGGTGGCAGGCCGCTGGTTTCGTCGATCGGGGAACTGCTGCCCCACGCCTTCGGACCTCGTCGCCTGTCGCAGGGCAGGTGATGTCCGACCGGCTGGATCTGCAGACCCTTCTGTCCGACATCGGCGACGCCGTCCCCGAAGGGCACCGTTCCGGGATGGTCGCGCTGGTCGGTCGCCCCAACGTCGGCAAGTCCACCCTGCTGAACGCGATCCTCGGCGAGAAGGTCTCGATCGTCACCGAGGTCCCCGGCACGACGCGCAACGCGATCCGAGGCGTGCTGACACGCGACCACGCACAGATCATCTTCCTGGACACCCCAGGGGTCGCCAAGCCCCGCACGCTGCTCACGCGGCGGCTCAACGACCTCGTGCGCGAGACGTGGTCGGGGGTCGACGTCATCTGCTTCCTCGTCGACGTCGGCGACGGCGTGGGACGCGGCGACGAGTTCCTCGCGGAGCAACTCGGCGACGTCCGCACCCCGAAGGTCGTCGTGGCCAACAAGGAGGACCTGGTCCGCGGCAGGAAGAAAACGCTGATCCCGCGTCTTGCCCGCCTGGCGGAACTCGTCCCCGACGCCCAGATCGTCCCAACGTCGGCGACCGACGGCTTCAACCTCGATGAACTCGTCGAGGTCCTGATCGCCGCGCTGCCCGAGGGTCCGCGCCTGTTCCCCGGGGGGATTGTCACCGACCAACCTGAGCGCCAGCGGGCCGCCGAGATCCTGCGCGAGAAACTCATCGCCGGCATGCGCGACGAGGTCCCACACTCGATCGCGGTGACCATCGACGAGATCCGTCCCGCCGAGCATCGCGACGACATGCTGGAGATCGAGGCGATCATCCATGTCGAGCGCGACAGCCAGAAGGGGATTGTGATCGGACGTGGCGGGGCCAACCTCAAGCAGGCCAGTACGGAGGCCCGCAAGGAGATCGAGGTGCTCCTCGGCTCCCGCGTCTACCTTTCGACACGTGTCAAGGTCGTCAAGGAGTGGCAACGGGACGCCCGCAAACTCGGTCGGCTCGGCTACTGAGGACGGGAGACCCATGGCTGACACGCCGCGAGGCCGCGAGTTGCACGACATCGACGAGGACCGCTGCTGGGAACTGCTCGAGGCGGCCACGCTCGGCCGTCTCGTGTCGGTCGTCGATGGCCGACTGCACCTGGTGCCGGTGACCTACTCGGTCATCGATCGAAGCATCGTGTTCCGCACGGTCGCCGGGACGAGGTTGGACCACGCGATGAACAACCCAGGGGCCGAAGGCGTCTTCGAGATCGACGACGCCGGCGAGCGCGTGGAGGGTGCGTGGAGCGTGGTGGTTGCGGGCGCGCTCGAGCCGGTTCTCAGCCTGGTCAGGGTCAGCGAACTGGATCGTCGCGCCGCTCCGTCGTGGCTGCTCGGTGACACCGGTGGCAGCTGGGTGCAGCTGCTTCCGTTCAAGGTCACGGGCCGTGAGAGGTCTGCTGCCTGACTCTGCCTGGTCAGCTGTCGCGGTCCTGACGGGCGCGACGGTCGGCGAGGTAAGCGGCAGCCTCCGCGCGACGGGCGACCTCGAGCTTGGACAGGATCGCCGACACGTAGTTCTTCACCGTCTTCTCGGCGAGGTGGATCCGATCGGCGATCTGACGGTTCGTGAGCCCGTCGGCGATCATCTCCACGATGCGGAGTTCGGTCGGCGTGAGGCGGGCGAGGCGGGGGTCCTCGTCCTGCTTGGGGTTGCGGATGCGGTCGAGGACGCGTGCGGTGATCGCCGGGTCGAGGATCGACTCGCCTGACCCGACGCGACGGATCGAGTCGATCAGTTCGGCCCCACGGACCTGCTTGAGCACATACCCGGCAGCACCCGCCATGATCGAGTCGAACAGGGCCTGATCGTCCGAGAACGAGGTCAGCATCAGGACTGCGGTGTCAGGCTGGCGCGAACGGATCTCGCGGCATGCCTCGACCCCTGATCCGTCGGGGAGGCGTACGTCCATCACGACCACGTCAGGCTCGAAGGTCCTGGCCCTCGTGATGGCCTCGGCGACCGAGTCGGCCTCGGCGATGACCTCGAGGTCCTCCTGCGAGTCGAGCAGAGCGCGCAGTCCTTCACGGACGACCTGGTGGTCGTCGACGAGCAGAATGCGGATCACCGTGACTCCTCCGTCGGCAGTGTCAGGCGGACGACCGTGCCCTTCCCAGCCGCACTGTCGATCTCCAAGGTGGCAGACAGTACGGCAGCGCGCTCGTGGATGTTCTCCAGACCTCGCCCTACGGCCGGGGCCATGGGTTCGAACCCGACACCGTTGTCCTGGATCTCGAGCACGATCGGACCGTCCGTGCGGGCTCGGATCGTGACCTCGCCGGCACGGGCGTGGCGCGCGACGTTCGACAGGGTCTCGCGCACGATCTGCAGCAGATCAGCGGTCGCCGCGCCAGGGACGTGGGCGTTCAGGTCAGCCGGGAGGTCGAGCCTCGGCCGAACCAGTGCGTTGACCTCGTGCTCGCGGGCCAGCTCGATGATCCCATCACGAAGTCCCAACGAGGCCGCGTTGTGGGGGCGCAGATGGAAGATGGTATTGCGCAGCTCCCTGATGGCGACGTCGATGCCGTCGACGGCGGTCTCGATGCGCTGGGCGGCGCGGTCGGGGGAGTCCGCGAGCAGACCGATCGCCGACTCCAGGCTCATGCCGATCGAGAACAGCGTCTGGATGATGCCGTCGTGCAGGTCCCGCCCGATACGGTCACGTTCGGACTGGACCGCAAAGTCCTGCAGCCGGCGGGACAACTCGGCGTTCTCGATCGCGGTGCCGGCCTGGGCCGCCAGGAGCTGGATCCAGACCTCGTCCTCGGTCGTGAATCCGCCATCCTTCTCCGTGAGATAGAGGTTGCCCCACACGCTGCCGCCGGACCGGATCGGCGCGCCGAGGAAGTTCTCCATCTTGGGGTGGTGGTCGGGGAAGCCCACCGACGCTGGGTGGTCCTGCAGCTTGTGCAGACGCAGAATGGCGGGGTCGCGGATCAGAACGCCGAGGATTCCACGCCCCGTGGGCAGGTGGCCGATTTGATCGGCGTTCTCGTCGTCGATCCCCTTGTGGATGAACTGCGCGAGGTGTTCGTCCTCGCCGAGGACGCCGAGTGCGACGTAACGCGCGCCGGTGAGGCTGGCCGCAGCCTCGACGATGCGGCGAAGGACCTCTTCGAGATCGAGGCGGCCCGCCAGTGCGGCGGCCGCCTCGGTCAGGGCCAGGATGCGATGGTCGTCGGTGCTCACATGCCAAGCGTAGAAGCCTTGACGGGTTCGGCGGTCAATCGCTCAGCAACCGCTTCGAGGAAGGCCCGGACGACGGCCTCGGCGATGTGGTGGCCGACGAGCCGATCGGCGGCGCTGCCGACCACCGAGATCGGCGGTCGATAGCTTCCGACGAGCGCGAAACGGATGGCGCCGCCGTTGACCGGCTCGATCTCGAGGTCCGCGGTCAGCGTGGGGAACAGCCGGTCCGCCACGGCTGCCCGCCAGGTGATCGGACGGACGAAGAGGGTCTCGCGGTCCACCGTCGGGAGCTCGACGGCCACGAGCGCGTCGACCTCGGGCGCCGGCAGCAGACCAGACGCGCGCATCGTGACGATCCATCCGTCATCGGTTGGTCTGGCCGGCTCTGGCAACCACAAACCCGGGTCTGTGCGCAAGACGCCGACGGCGTGGTCGAACGGGACACTCTGGAAGGTGTGGTCGTAGACGGGTCGTCTCACGTGCGGCCCCCTGTTGTCGCGACGGCGGCCATCTCCTCGACGATGTCGTGGAGCAGATCGTTGGCGGTGTGGACGGCGGCGTTGCGTAGTGCCACGTCGGCGACGCGGCCGAACCACGCTGCCGGTGGCGCGTACGTTCCGACGAGTTGGAGCCCGTCCGGCTCGGCGACGAGTTCACCCGTGAACGACGGCAGCAGGACCTCGAAGGGCAGGATGTCGCCAGGCCGGTCCCCCGGCACCCAACGAATGAGCCGGATCTGGCGGTCACCGTCGCGGACGAGAGGGCCGATCGACACCGTCACCAGACGGTGCAGCGGGCCGACCCGCAGGGTCGTCGACCACTGCTGGTTGCCCGCGGGACGAGCCGGGGCAGGCAGCCAACTGACCGGGTCGTCGCTGATCCCGTGGGCATGCGGCGTCGCGAGATGGACGTCCAGTCTGGTCACGACGCGCTCCCTTCGTCCAGGCATCGCTGCACGGTTGCGGCGAGCGCAAGGTCGCCGACGCCGAGCGGCACGATCACTACCCCGTCGACGAGCGGGGCGACCCCGTTCACATCCGAATCGGCGAGCATGGCCACGACGGGACGATCAGCGTGCTGCAGCTTGGTGGCGAGCGCCACCCGGAGCGTCTTGTCGCCGAGACAACTCACGACGACGTCAGCGTCGTCGACGGCCCCGCATGACCTGCCGGCCAGGACCGGGCAGTCGTGATGCGAGGGTCCTGAGCAGGTGGTGACCTCGTGGCCCGCAGCCCGGAGCCCTTCGACACGATCCATCGTGACGAGGGCATTCCCACACTCCAGCAGCACTCGGGCCATGGTCCACTCCTCTCCAAGTGGAGCGTGGAGGTTGCGGGACGCCTTATGCAGGGCCGTCCGACCCTGCCGCCATGGGACTCTCGGGTCCAGTTCGACCGCAACTGGCGCCGACAACGCTCCTGGGCCGCCAGTAGCGTCGGGACGCTCCGAACAGGTCGGCGGGTGACGTGGGTGCAGCGAGACGGGTCTTGGTCCTCGTTTCTGTGGTGTCGCTCGGCGCCTGTTCGGGGTCGGGCACCGGGACGGTGGATGCGGACGACCCGTCGGGCCCGCCCGTGGTCACGGCACCCGAACCGACCGAAGATTCGCTGCCTGCCGGGTTCCTGGGCGACATCGTCCACCCCTCCACCGGTCCGTGTGCGCTCACCCAGGATCCGGAAACCGGCCGGACGTGGGTCAGCTACGCCAACACCCGCCAGATCGACGAGGTCGACCCGGCGACCGGTGCGACGATCACGACGCTGAACCTGGCGGGCACACGACCGTGCGCGGTGCAGTATGTCGACGGTGCACTGTGGGTCGGGATCTTCCGCGACGCGGTGCTCCAGCGCATCGACCCCGACACGGGCGAGGTCACCGCAGAGATCGGGCTCCCAGGTGGCGTGAGCGGGATGTTCCATGCGTTCGATCATCTGTGGGTCCTCGATCGGGCTGGTCCGGTGGTGATGAAGATCGACCCGGCGACCGCGACGCAGGTCGGCAGTCTGCGGGTCGAAGGTTCCCCGCGCGGCATGGCGGCGAGCGACGAGGGCATCTGGCTCGTCCGCGAGATCCCCGGCGTCGTGAGCCGCATCGACCACGAGTCACTCACGATCGTCGAGGAAGTCCACGTCGATCCGGGCATCCGGGGCCTCGCCATCGGTGAGGGCGCGCTCTGGGTGACGCGGGCACGGTTCGGGACCGTGTACCGCGTGGACCTCGACGACCGTTCCGTGGGCGAGCCGATCCCCGTCGGGTCGGATCCTCGCGGGATCGCGTTCGGCCACGGTGCGCTGTGGGTCGGGGACGTGACCGGACTGATCGCCCGCGTCGATCCGGCCACGGGCCAGGTCACAGGCCAGTACCCCTTCGCGGTCGGCACCGGGGGCGGACTGGCCATCGATGACCAGCTGTGGGTGTTCGAGCCCGACCGGATCGTGCGCATCGACCCCGCCGAGCTGCCGTGAGCCCCAGCGGCCGCGCATAGTCTTCGGCCATGCGCAACCGCCTGGCCGATCTCTTTCCCCCCGTGCCGGCGGTGCCATTGACGCCGGTGCGTGTGCTGGCCGTCGTGGCGGTCGTCGCCGCGGGCATCGGGCTCTCGCTGCTTCGGCAGGCCGGGGTGCCGGCCGTTGACACGCTGTGGGCCGAGGACGGCAAGGAGTTCCTGGCCGACGCGGTCGCGGACGGTCCCTTCGCCGTCCTCTTCCGGCCGTACAACTACCTCCATCTCACCCCACGCCTCGTTGCCGTCGCCGCGATGGCGTTCCCCGTCGGATGGGCCGCTCTGGTCTTCGCCGTGCTCGGCGCCGCGGCCGTCGTCGCGAGCGGCCTGTTCGTGTTCGTGGCCAGCCGCGGGCTGGTCGCATCGCCGTGGGTCCGCGGCGTGCTCGGGGCGTGGTTCGTGCTGCTGCCGACGGCGGCACTCGAGACGATGAACCAGGTCACCAACCTGCACTGGTACCTGTTCGTCGTCGCCTTCTGGGCCGTGATATGGCGACCGCAGTCGTCCGCCGGACGCGCTGTCGGCGTCGTGATGGTGGTGCTCGCGGGACTGTCGAACCCTGTGACCCTGCTGCTCGCGCCACTCGCGGTCGCTCGATTGGTCGTGGACGTCCCGGTCATCGACAAGGCGGTTCCTGGCCTGCTCCTGCTCCTCGGTGCGGTCCAGGCGGCCGTGATGGTGGGGCCGGGCAGTGCCGCTGCCGGGGAGCGACCGGAGATGGGATCGCTCGCCGAGGTCACGGCCAACCGGTTCGCGGGTGGGACGCTCTTCGGCCACGAGATCCACGCCGACCTCTACGCGTCGTTCGGGCTGTGGGTGGCTGGTTTCGCCGTGGTCGTCCTCGCCGGATTGCTGGTCGCCGCCTTGTGGTCGTGGCACCGACCGCAGGGTGTCGTCGGCGCCTTCGCGCTGTTGCTCGCGCCGGTCCTGTTCGCTGCCCTCGTCTACGTGCGCGGCACCGCGGATCCCCTGGTGTGGACGGCGGACTACCAGGGCATCGCCGGGGCCCGGTACTCGGTCGGGCCGGCGTTGCTGGTCGCTTCCGCCCTTGCACTGCTGGCCGCCGTATGGCGACCCCGGCCGATCATCGGCCTCGTGCTCGTCGCCCTGCTCATGGTCGTGGTCGTCGTCGACTTCCGCCCGGTCAACGACCGCTCAGCTGGTCCCCGATGGAGCGAGGAGATCGCGGCTGCGGAACTGGTCTGCGGCCAGCCGGACCCGCCCGAGGTCGCCCAGCCCAACTACCCCCCGGGATGGGACGTCCGCATCCCGTGCTCGCGGCTGCGGGAGTGATGACCGGCGGTCGGGGTAGCCTCGCCATTCCGCACCGCCTACGACGGAACCCCAGTGAGCAAGAAGCACGAACTCGGCGTCACCCCCATGTCCGAGGACGTCTCTGCTTGGTACAACGAGATCGTCTTCAAGGCCGACCTCGCCGACCGCGGCCCAGCCCGCGGCACGATGATCATCAAGCCCTACGGCTACCGCATCTGGGAACTGCTCCAGCAGCAACTCGACCAGCGGTTCAAGGACACCGGCCACCAGAACGCGTCGTTCCCGCTGTTCATCCCGATGTCCTACTTCGAACGCGAAGCAGAGCACGTCGAAGGCTTCGCCCCCGAACTGGCCGTGGTGACTCACGGTGGCGGGAAGGAACTCGAGGAGCCTCTTGCGGTCCGTCCGACATCCGAGACCGTCATCCTCGAGGCGTACTCGAAGTGGATATCGAGCTACCGCGACCTGCCGATCCTGATCAACCAATGGGCCAACGTCGTGCGCTGGGAACTGCGCCCGCGCATGTTCCTGCGGACTACCGAATTCCTGTGGCAGGAAGGGCACACCGCGCATGCCACCGCCGACGAGGCCGTCGAAGAGACGATGCGGATGCTCGGGGTGTACGACGAGTTCGCGCGCAACGTCGCAGCGATCCCGATGATCCCCGGCGAGAAGACCACTGGCGAGCGGTTCCCAGGCGCCGAGAACACCTACACCATCGAAGGCATGATGCGTGACGGCAAGGCCCTGCAGTCGGGCACGTCGCACTACTTCGGCCAGCGGTTCGCCAAGGCGTTCGACATCACGTTCCAGGACCACAACAACGAGTTGCAGCACGTCCACACGACCTCGTGGGGGATGTCCGCCCGCATGGTCGGTGCGGTCATCCTGGCGCACGGTGACGATCAGGGTCTGGTCCTGCCACCGCGGCTGGCGCCGACCCAACTGGTCATCATCCCGATCGGCCGGGACGAACAGGGCGACGCGACCCGTCAGAAGGCGGACGACCTCGCCCGTCTGCTGACCGCAACCGGTATCCGCGTGCAGGTCGACGACCGTGACATGTCGCCGGGCTTCCGGATCAACGACGCCGAACTCAGGGGCATCCCGTTCCGGGCCGAGCTCGGGCCTCGCGATCTCGAGGAGTCGAGCGTCCTGCTCGCGCCGCGGGTCGGCGAGCTCGACGACCGGGGCCGCGTGGTCAAGCAGGCGGTCAAGTTCGAAGAACTCATGCGGACGATGGACGCACGCCTGGACGCCTACCACGACCTGCTCGTGGCCCGTGCCGAGGCGTTCCGCGACGAGCGCTCGGCGATCGTCGACTCGTGGGACGGGTTCGCGGCGCAGGTCGGCACCGGATTCGCGATGGCCTTCCACTGCGGACGTCCCGAGTGCGAGGACCAGATCAAGGAAGACACAGCCGCGACGCCACGATGTGTGCCGATTGACGGCGAGGCCGCCGAAGGATCGTGCGTGCGCTGCGGCCAGGCCAGTGCATACGGCAAGCGTGTCGTCTTCGCGCGGGCCTACTGACGATGCGGGTCGGCAGGGGGACGGGCGCGGCGCTGGTCGCGCTCGCCATGACGCTGCTCGTCCCGGTCGTTGCGGCAACGGCCGGTCACCCCGTCCCGCCGATCCACACGCCCGGCCCGACGCCAGGCGACCTGGTCGCCTCGGGGTCGACGGTGTTGTCCGCCCATGTCCGCGGGATCGACGTCGCCGAGGCCGTGTGGATACTCGACGGCCAGATCGTTCCCGGCGGGGTGACCGGACCGGTCGAGCCCGGCTGGGGACAACGTGTTTCGGTGACCACCGACGTCGCCGCCGGCTGGCACGACGTCGACCTGTCGGTCAGTGACGGCGACACGACGCTGACCCGGTCGTGGTCGTTCACGGCGACGGATCGTGACGTGACCAGATTGTCGGGGACCGGACGCGTCGAGACCGCGGTCGAGATTTCCCGGGCCCGGTTCGCCGACGGCGACGCGTCCGCCGTGGTGCTCGCCCGCGCCGACGAGATCGAGCGACTCGGGTACGAGATTGCGCGGCATTCGGGCGACGATCGGTACGCCACAGCGGCCGCGATCGCCCGCCGCCTGCCGCCGTCGGCCGTGGTGATGGTCGCGTCCGGGCTCACGTTCCCCGACGCCCTCGCGGTTTCCGTCCCCGCGGCGCGCGACGGGACGCCCGTCCTGCTGACCCGGACCGACGACCTGCCCGAGCCGGCGCGCCGGTTCCTGCAGGATCGGGATGCCGCGCACGCGTTCGTCATCGGCGGGTCGGCAACCGTGAGCGAAGGGGTCGCTGGCCAGGTGGACGACCTCGTCGACGTCGTCGAGCGTGTGTCGGGTACGACCCGGTTCGAGACCGCCGTCGAGGTTGCGCGACGATTCTTCGACGGCGTGTCGGACGTGTCGCTCGCCAGCGGGGTGTCGTTCCCCGACGCGCTCACCGGGACCGGCGACGCCGCCGGACGTGGCCAGCCCCTGTTGTTGGTCAGCGATGTGCTCGATGGAGCGACCGATGCCCATGTGCGCGGGACTCGGGCGGGGTCGTTCACCGTGTACGGGGGACCGAACACCGTGTCGGACGCTGTAGTCGCCGCCGCGGTGCGCGCCGCCGAGGACGGGGCCGGTGCCCCGCACCTGGTCACGGTGACGCCAAGCGGTGGGACGGTCCCGTTCCTCGACACCGTCCAGATCCAGTTGGACCGGCCGGTGGCCGCCGGGACCACGATTCATCTCGAGATCGCGGGCCGCGAGGTCGTCGGTCAGACGACGGTCGACGGCGCGACGGTCACCTTCACGCCAAGCGACCACGAACCGTTCGACCTTCACGACGTCGTCCACAATGGCCGTGTCGTCGTTGCTGCCGTCGACGGCGATGGCCGGGTCGGTCGCCATCAGGCCGGGTTCGATTACCTCGTGCCCGCTCCGTTGTTCGCGACCGTGGGCGGCGTCGACCTCTACCTGCCGTCGCGTGACGTCGAGATGATCGGCTTCCACGAGTCCAACCACGACGGCGCACGACAGATGGCCCCGTACGACACGGCCACGACGATGCTGACGCTGCCCTCGCGGTCCCGCGGCACCGGGTCGCGGACGTCGGCCGACATCGTCGCGTCGCCGAACGAGGTCATCACCGCCCCGGTCACCGGGACCGTGACGCGTGCAGGCACGTACCGCCTGTACTGCGACCATTACGACCACTACGTCGTGATCGAGCCGGACGCCCATCCCGGATGGGAAGTGAAGATGCTCCACTTCGTCGGGCTGCAGGTCTCGGCGGGCCAGCGCGTGGTTGCGCACGAGACCATCGTCGGGACGGAGCCGCGCACACTGCCGTTCGAGTCGCAGGTCGACGAGTACTCACGCCCGAGGAACTGGCCGCACGTGCACGTCGAGGTCGTGGACCCGTCGATCCCCGATCGGCCCGGGAGCGGCTGCTGATGGCCGGGGAGGTGTCACGACGCAAGGTCGTCGCCGGCCTCGCCGCGCTCGTTGCGACCGGCCTTGCCGCATGCCGCCGGCCGGACCGTCAGCCAGCGGCCCTCCCGACGACGCCCGAACCGACGACGCCCGAACCCGTCGTCAGCGAGACCTCGGCACCACCGACGGCTGTGCCTGTCCTTGTCGTGCCGGTGCTGTGCCGTGATGCGTGGGGCGCCGTTGCGGCCGGGCCTGCCGATGCCAGCCATGTGCCGGTCCGGATCACGCTGCATCACACCGCGGTGGTGCTCGACGACAACCGCAAGGCGCCGGGACGCCTGCGCCAGCATCAGCGCTTCCACAAGGACAGCGGTTTCAGTGACATCGCGTACCACGTCGGCGTTGACCGAAACGGCAATGTCTACGAGTTGCGCGACCCGCAGGTTCCAGGCCAGACCTTCACGGACTACGACCCGTCCGGGCACTTCCTCGTGCTGGCGGAGGGCGATTTCGACACGGAGTTGCCGTCCGATGCCCAACTCGAGGGATTGGCACAGGTCATCGCAGGTGCGGCACATCGGCACGACATCCCGGTGGACACGTTGACCGGCCATCGCGACCATGCCGATACGGCGTGTCCGGGCGACAATCTGTACGTCCGGATGTCCGACCTCCGAACGCGCGCTGGTCAGCTTCTCGCCGAGGGACCTGGCCTGTCGGTGTGGTGCGACGCCGCCGCGGTCGAGCGTGTCGCAGCGATCGAACGAGGCGAAGCATGACTGCGATGACGAGGAGCTGACATGGCAACGATCCTCCTGGTGCGGCATGCGACGACGGCCGCGACGGGCAAGCGGCTCGGTGGCTGGACGCCGGGGGTCCACCTCGACGTCAACGGTCGCGCGCAGGCCGAGTCGACGGCGGCCCGGCTGGCGACGGCGAACGTCGCGGCGGTCTATGCCTCGCCGCTGGAACGCACGCAGGACACGGCCAAGGCGATCGCACAGGCCTGCGGCCTTCGTGTGCGGACCCGACGCGGGCTCGGTGAGGTCGACTACGGCGACTGGACCGACAAGCCACTCGGGCAACTGCGCCGCCGGAAGTTGTGGCCGGTCATCCAACAGACCCCGTCGCGCGTCACATTTCCCGGTGGCGAGTCCATCCGCGGGGCACAGGCGCGGGCGGTCGACGCAGTGGAGGAACTCGCGGGTGAGCACGGCGACGATCTGGTGGTCGCGGTCAGCCACGCCGACATCATCAAGGCGGTGGCTGCGCACTTTCTCGGGATGCCGCTCGACACCTTCCAACGGCTGCACGTGCAGCCGGCGTCGATCACGACGATCATGCTCCGAGACGGGCATCCCCCGATGGTCGCAACGGTCAACGACACCGCCCACCTCAGCAAGGTTCACTGATGGCAGAGATCGAACTCGACCGTCCCCACCACGTCACCGCCGGCTACGAGGGTGAGCCGGGGGAAAGGACGTTCTACGTGCAGGCCGAGGACGCTCATCAGCGCGTCACCCTGTTGTGCGAGAAGCAGCAGGTGATCGGGATCGCCGAGCTGCTGATCGACCTGCTCACCCGGATCGGCGACGCGCCGGCCGAGGACTGGGATGTCCAGGCCATGGCGCTGCGGGAGCCTCTGGAACCGGTCTGGCGGGTTGGGGACATCCAGTTGGGCCTCGACCCCGAACTGGGCAGGTTCATGATGGAACTCGCCGAGTTGGCGCCCGACGACGAGGAGGGGGACGTGGTCCGCTTCTCGTTCGACCAGGATCAGGCACGCCGGCTCGCCGCGCACGCGCTGGAATCGGTCGGTCAGGGCCGGCCCCGGTGCGAGCTCTGCGGCCGGCCCATGGCCCCGGACGGCGAACACGTGTGCCCGGCAACCAACGGTCACGGGCAGCTGTCGCGGTAGTGACCGACGTCGACCGGCTGCGGCATGCGCCCTTCGAGGTTGTTGGGCAGTTCGCGGATGCCTCGAACGCGACGCTGCTCGTGAAATTCACCGATGGCGGTGGGGACCTGGCGGTCTACAAGCCGCAGCGCGGCGAAGCGCCGCTGGGGGACTTCCCTGACGGGACCCTGCACCGACGCGAGGTGGCCGCGCACGTGGTGTCGGAACTGCTCGGCTGGGGCCTGGTCCCCGAGACCGTCGTGCGGGACGACGGCCCGTTCGGTGTCGGCAGCCTCCAGCGGTTCGTCCGGCACGACCCGAACCGCCACTACTTCGCCATCCTCGAGGAGGGCCGTGCCGACCTGCTCGACCAACTGCGCAGGATGGTGGTCTTCGACATCGTGATCGACAACGCCGACCGCAAGGGCGGGCACGTCCTCGTCGAGGAAGTCGGGGATGCAGAGTGGATCCGTCTCGTTGACCACGGGGTCTCGTTCAACGCCGACCGCAAGCTGCGCACTGTCGCCTGGGACTTCGCGGGTCAGCCAGTCCCCGACGACCTGTGCAGTGAGGTGACGGCGCTCGGTCAGCGGGGGAGCGAGGTGCGAGAGGCTCTCGACGGCCTGCTGTCACCCATCGAGGTTGGCGTGCTGCTGGAGCGCGTACGCGCCATTGCCGACCTCGCCGAGTTCCCCGCCCCGATCGGCCCCCGTCCCTTCCCCTGGCCCCTCGTCTGATCTCCGCCCCGACAAGCAAATGGGTCAGTTCGCGCGCATGCGCGGGTTTCTCGACATTCGCACCTGCCGTTACCGCTCAGGTGGCTGGCCTCCCCGACCCTGGGGTGGCACGCTGTGATCTCAGTCGGGAGGACCCGTGGCCACCTATCGCGAGCAGGGCATCGTCCTGCGCACGACCAAGCTCGGCGAGACCGACCGGATCCTCACGCTGCTGACCCAGGGGCGTGGGAAGGTCCGGGCGGTCGCCAAGGGCGTGCGTCGGCCGGGGTCGAAGTTCGGTGGCCGCCTCGAGCCGTACTCGCACGTGGACATGCAGTTGTACGAGGGCCGCAACCTCGACGTCATCCAGCAGGCGGAACTGATCGCCCCGCACGCCAACGTCAGGGTGGATTTCGGGCTGTCGGCAGCTGCGTCGGTGCTTGCCGAACTGGTCGACCACGTCGCCAGCGAGCAGGAACGCGACAACCGGCTGTTCCTGTTGCTGCGGTCGGGGTTGCAGGCGCTGGACGCGCGGCCGCCGCACCCGGACGTCTTCGTCGACGCGTTCCTGCTGCGCGTCGCGGGGGCGTCGGGCTTCCACGTGTTCACGCAGCGGTGTGCCGCATGTCGCGCCGAGGGTCCGCACGTGTTCCTGTCCGTGGTGCACGGCGGTGTGCTGTGCGCCGACTGTGCTCCTGCAGGGACCAAGGCGGTGTCACAGGACGTGATCGCCCTCGTCCACCTCCTGGCATCCGACCAGTGGTCCGATCTCGCGCACGTCGACGACGGCGAGGCCCGCCAGGTCGCCGGGTCGTTCGCCCGGGCGTTCGCCGAGCACCACCTCGACCGCCGCCTCACGTCCTACGCCTTCGTGCCGCGCGGCGACGTGCTCGCCTGACGGCTACTCGGACTCGCGCGGTTGCGAGCCGGCGCCGAGCGCGATGTCGCGGTCGATGCCGTACAGCCGGAGTCCACTGCTCACGACGAGTGGATCGAGGCTGACGATCCGCGGTGCCCGACTGTTGAACGGAGCGGTCAGCTCGAACGAGGTCACCGTCCCGTCCCAGTGGTGGATCCCGAATTCGCGGCCGGATGCTGTCAGCAGACCGTCGTCGTTGATCTGGGCCGGATCCCAGAACCTGTTGTCAGCGGCAGGGCCCTCCCACAGTTGCTCCCCGGTGCCTGCGTCGAGGCCGACGAGACGACTCTGGCTGGGGTCGGCCCAGACACCGACGACGACTTCGCCTGGTCGCGTCGCGTCGTACACGAAGACCCGGCCGATGTCGATGGGCGTACGCCAGAGCTCGTCGCCCGTGCTCGGGTCGAGGGCGATCAGATGACGGTCACCCGCGAAGGTGAGCACACCCTCGGCGAGGATCGGTGGGGACATGTAGCCCTCGAAGGTCGTGCTGCTCGTCCACACCGCCTGCCCGGTCGTCGAATCGAGCGCACGGACGTCCGTGGAACTGCCGCCATCGGCGCGCCCGATCGTGTAGACGTACTCGCCGACCGCCGCCGCCCAGTGCTCGCCCTGCAAGGACCACAGGAGGGTGCCGTCGTCGCGGTAAGCGCGGAGGCCGCTGGTGGACGGGTCCTCGTTGGTGACGGCCGACACGATGGGCCGACCGACGTGGTAGATGTGCTCGTTCCAGTCGAGTTCCCACACGTCGGACTGACCACTGACCACGTCGACCACCAGCGTGGCAGGACCTGCGGCCTCCTCGGATGACCCTCCGGGGATCGCACCGACGACCGTGAACCGCTCGTCCGACCATGCCCCCACCCATCCTTCCCAGCTGCCGATCGTGTGCCCGGTCCCTGCGTCCAGCATGACCACTCGCTCGTTGCCCGCCGCGAGGACACGGCCAGGGATCGTGGCACCGAAGAACCCGCCGTCGGTGATCGACGTCCCCGTCGACCAGACGACGTCGCCGGTCGTAGGGTTGATGCCTTCCACGAGGCCGTGCTGGCGCATGACGACCAGCAACTTGCCGTGGCGCTCGACGCCGGTGATTCGGGCGTCCATCTGCCAGGTCACGCAGTCCTGTTCCAGGCCGCCGACCACGCACCGGGGGAGGTCGTCCGTGCGGTCGGGGGGTGTCTGCAGGTCCGTTGGGCCGGGGACGGCGACGTCGATCTCCTGGATACGCGGGGGGCGTGATGCCGCCCACGTGACTGCGGCTGCCACGAGGCCGACGACGACGATCCCGACAAGGGCTCGGGAACGTTGCGAGGCAGTCGGCAGGTGGAATCGACTCAGGCGGTTCGGTGTGTCGTCGGGTCGATCGATCAACCGCGCCCCGCACGCGCCGCAGAAGCGGGCGGTGGGCTCGCGCCACGTCGCCCCGCAGTCCGGGCATCCCCGCAGCATCCTCATGGCTGAACCGTACTGCCGGTGTGGGCACTAGTCTCGACGGCCCCGACATTTCGGACTTCGCGTGGCCTATGCCGACGTGGACCTCGACCGCGTCCCCGCACACGTCGCCATCATCATGGACGGCAACGGCCGCTGGGCGAACGCGCGGGGGCTCGAGCGCAACGCCGGGCACGAGGCCGGCGAGACCGCCCTGTTCGACACGGTCGAGGGCGCCCTTGAACTCGGTATCCAGCACCTGACGGTCTACGCGTTCTCGACCGAGAACTGGAAGCGGTCGCCCGACGAGGTCCGCTTCCTGATGAACTTCAACGAGTCGCTGCTCCTACGACGTGCCGATGAACTCGACGACCGTGACGTCCGCGTGCGCTTCATCGGCCGTCGTAAACGTCCCGTGCCCCGTCGCCTGGTCGAGCTCATCGAGGACACCGAGGAAAGGACGGCCGACAACAAGGGCATGCAGTTGACGATCGCCTTCAACTACGGCGGTCAGGCGGAACTGGTCGACGCCGCAAAGACCCTGGCGAAGGACCTGGCCGACGGGACGGTCAAGCGCGCCAACGAGAAGGCGTTCGCGGCACGCCTGTACGACCCGACGTTGCCGGACGTCGACCTCATGATCAGGACCTCCGGCGAGCACCGCACCAGCAACTTCCTGATCTGGCAGGCGGCGTACGCGGAGCTGGTGTTCGTCGAGACGCTGTGGCCCGACTTCAACCGGATCGAACTCGCCCGTGGCGTCGCCGAGTACCAACGCCGGGAGCGCCGCTTCGGCAAGGCCATCGACAAAGTCGTCAACATCCGCAGCTGATCGTCAGTCGTGATGGACCACGCTGAGGAAGTGAGTCAGCACGCGGTGGGTGAGGCCCCAGATGGTGAGGTCGTCGTGGCGCCACGCCGGCCATGGACCGACGATGCGGTTGGGGTGGCGCGCGGCGGCCGACGGATCGACCAGCAGGTTCAGCGGCACCCACATCGCGTCGGCGACCTCGCTCGGATCAGGGGTGAGGGGCGCAGGCGCGTCCATCGTGAACACGAACGTCGACACGACCCCGAAGTGGCTACGACCACCGTTGTCGTCGAGGCGCCCGAGCGGGTCACCGAGATGGATGCCGACCTCCTCCATGGTCTCGCGCCGCGCCGTGGTGACCAGGTCGGGGTCCTCGAGATGGCGCTTGCCGCCAGGGAGTGCGGCGTGGCCGGACCATGGGTCCCCGACGCGTTCGGCACGGCGGATGACCACGAACTGCGGGCCGTGCTCCGAGGCGGCGAGCACCAGCGCGACGGCAGCCTCGAACCCGCGCGGGCCGGCGTCCTTGAACCGTGGTTCGTAGGCGGCCACGCGGTCGAGGATGGTCGGTAGCGGGGGCAGGGTCACCGTGCGCTCGTCGTCGCGGGGAGGTCAGGGGCTGCGGCCGGACGCCCGCAGGACGGCGTCCCAGGTGGCGCCGTTACTCGTCCCGCGCGCGTCGAGGGGGGCGTCGACCGCCGGGCCGATCGTTGCGCTCCACGCCATCGCAAGTGGAGTGGCGTCCGGGACGTGGACGGTACCTGCCGCACGGCTGAGGTCCCACGCGTGCAGGTGCCATTCGAGCGCGGCGACGCCCGCGTGGTCGCCGACCGTCCAGACCACGCCAGTCGACGGGACGCGCAGCATCGGGGAGTCAGGGAAGGCCTCGACGATCCGCAGATGGTCCGATGCCAACTGCGAGAAGGTGGTGACGTGCCGCGAGGTCCCGTGGTCCGGCAGACGCTGCAGCATCTCGTCGTTGTAGGCGGCAAGATCCGAGCCGGTTCTCAGGTCGCCGAGGCGGCCGCCGAGCGCCGCGCTCGACCACAGCACGTACGCCCCCGAGATCGCCTCGAGGTGACGGGCCAGGTCACGGACCGTCCACTGCATGCACGGTGTTGGCGCGTCGTCGTCCACGCCGCCGTTGACGACGGCGACGATGCGTGTGATGGCCGTGTGTGCGCTGGCGATGGCCTCGCCGACCGGCAGGGGTCCCGACACGTCAGACACCCATCGGGTGCCAGACCGTCTTGGTCTCGGTGAAGGCGAGGATGCGGCCGGGGTCGGGATCGACGTGCCAGTCCTCGGCGCGCGGCGTCACGACCCGCTTGAGGTTGTCCGCGGCCGCAGCCTGCAGATCGGCGACGTCCGCCGGGGCCGCGCCCGCGAGGTCGATCGCGTTCACGTCGAGGTGGGCGGCCAGCACCGGTGCCATCTCGCGCGTGAACCCGCTCAGGACGTTGACGACACCGCCGGGCACGTCCGAGGTCGTGACGACCTCGGACAGGGTGATCGCTGGCATCGGGCGCTGCTCGCTGGCGACGATCACGCACGTGTTGCCGGACACGATGATCGGTGCGACGACCGAGATCAGGCCGAGCAGGGATGACTCCTGCGGAGCGATCGCGGCGACAACGCCCGTCGGTTCGGGCACCGAGAAGTCGAAGTAGGCGCCCGACACCGGGTTCGACGATCCGCTCACCTGCGCGAACTTGTCCGACCATCCGGCGTACCAGACCCACCGGTCGATGGCGGCGTCGACCTCCCTGCTGGCCTTCCTGGTGGCCAGGCCCTCAGAGGCACCGACCTCGGCCACGAACTGGTCGCGGCGGCCCTCGAGCATCTCGGCCACCCGGTACAGGACCTGACCGCGGTTGTAGGCGGTCGCACCCGACCAGCCAGGGAAAGCTTTGCGGGCGGCCACGACCGCGTCGCGGACGTCCTTGCGGGAAGCCTGCGAGAAGTTGGCAAGGAACCCGCCCTTGTGGTCACTGACCTCATAGGACCGGCCGCTCTCCGACCGCGGGAAGGCCCCGCCGATCGAGAGCTTGTAGGTCTTGCGGACGTCGAGTCGCATGCTCACCAGCCTGTCTGCAGGTAGGCGGCAAGCCCGTGCCGGCCGCCTTCGCGACCGAACCCGGATTCCTTGTAGCCGCCGAAGGGCGAGGTCGGGTCGAACCGGTTGAACGTGTTCGCCCAGACGACCCCGGCACGCAGCCGCTGCGCCATCCAGAGGATCCGCGACCCCTTCTCGGTCCACACGCCCGCCGACAGCCCGTACGGGGTGTTGTTGGCCTTCTGGACGGCCTCTTCCGCGGTGCGGAAGGTCAGCACCGACAGAACCGGCCCGAAGATCTCCTCCTGGGCGATCGTGTGGGTCTGCTCGACCTTGGTGAACACCGTCGGGCGGAACCAGTAGCCGCGCTCGGGCAGCACGCAGTCGGGCTGCCAGGACTCGGCACCTTCCTGCTCGCCGGTGGCGACGAGCGACGTGATCCGCTCCAACTGCTCGGACGAGTTGATCGCGCCGATGTCGGTGTTCTTGTCGAGGGGGTCGCCGAGCCGCAGGGTCCCGAGCCGGCGCTTCAGTCGGTCGATGACCTCGTCGTGGACGTTTTCCTGCACGAGCAGGCGGGACCCGGCGCAGCACACGTGGCCCTGGTTGAAGAAGATGCCGTTGACGATCCCTTCGACCGCCTGATCCATCGCGGCGTCGTCGAAGATGATGTTGGCGGCCTTGCCGCCGAGTTCCAGCGTGACCTTCTTCTTCGTCCCGGCAATCTGCCGCTGGATCTGCTTGCCGACCGCGGTCGACCCGGTGAACGCCACCTTGTCGATGCCGTCGTGGCCGACGACCGCGGCCCCGGTCTCGCCGGCGCCCGTGAGGATGTTCACCACGCCGGACGGCAGGTCGGCCTGTTGGCAGATCTCGGCGAACCGCAGGGCCGTGAGCGGCGTGGTCTCGGCCGGCTTCAGCACAACGGTGTTGCCGCAAGCAAGCGCCGGGGCCACCTTCCATGCCAGCATCAGCAACGGGAAGTTCCAGGGGATGACCTGCCCGGCCACGCCGAGTGGCTTCGGGTCGGGACCGAGGCCGGCCCACTGCAGTTTGTCGGCCCACCCGGCGTGGTAGAAGAAATGGGCGGCGGCCAAGGGCACGTCGACGTCGCGGGTCTCCTTGATCGGCTTGCCGTTGTCGACGGATTCGAGCACGGCCAGTTCTCGGGCCCGTTCCTGCATCAGCCGTGCCAGCCGAAATACGTACTTTCCGCGCTCGCGCCCGGACAGTTTCGACCACGTGTCGTCGTACGCCTCACGCGCCGCCCTGACGGCTGCATCGACGTCCGCCGGGCCTGCGGTTGCGACCTCCGCCAGGACCTCCTCGCTCGACGGGTCAACCGTCTTGAAGACCTGGCCGTCCCTGGGGTCGACGAACTCGCCGTCGATGAACAGGCCGTAACTCGGCTTGATGTTCGCGAGGTCGCGGGCCTCGGGCGCGGGCGCGTACTCCCACGTCGGGGTCACGAGGTCGATCATCTTCGGGCCTTCGTCAAGCGACGGGGATGCGGTCGGAGGTCCAGTACTGACCGGTCTGCTGCTTGTGCCGCTGCATCAGCAGGTCGTCGAGCAGCGAGGACGCACCGAAGCGGAACAGGTCGGGGGTCAGCCATGCCGGGCCCGCGGTCTCGTTCACGACGACGAGATATCGGATCGCTTCCTTGGTCGCGCGAATGCCGCCGGCCACTTTCACCCCGCGGTACTGGCCCGTGCGGTCGTGGAAGTCACGGACGGCCTCGAGCATCACCAGCGTGACTGGCAGCGTCGCCGCGGGGGAGACCTTGCCCGTCGAGGTCTTGATGAGGTCCCCACCGGCCAGCATCGCCAGCCATGACGCGCGGCGGACGTTGTCGAGCGTCGCCAACTCGCCGGTCTCGAGAATCACCTTGAGGTGGGCGTCGCGGCACGCCTGCTTCACCGCGACGATCTGGTCGAAGACCTTGCCGTAGTCGCCGGCCAGGAACGCGCCACGGTCGATGACCATGTCGATCTCGGCGGCGCCGGCATCGACCGCCATCTTCGTGTCGGCCAGCTTCACGTCCAGCGACGAGCGCCCCGACGGGAACGCCGTGGCGACCGACGCGACCACGACGCTGCTGCCCTGCAGCGCATCGACGGCTGTCGCCACGAGGTCGGGGTAGACGCAGATCGCGGCGACCGGGGGGGCGTCGCCGGTCGGGTCGGGGCGCATGGCCTTGGCGCACAGGGCCCTGACCTTGCCCGGGGTGTCCTGACCCTCGAGCGTGGTCAGGTCGGTCATCGATATGGCCATGTCGATGGCCTGCAGCTTGGCCTGCTTCTTGATCGAGCGGGTGGACAGCGCGGCGATCCGGGCCTCGGCGCCGACCTGGTCCACGCCGGGCAGGTCGTGCAGGAAACGCCGCAGGGCAGTCTGCGACGACGCGGCGTCGACGAGGGTCCCGGGGAGGGCGAGGGTGGTCACGACGGTCGGGTTCCTGGCTACCGGTGAACCACCCAGGCTACTGCGCGAAATCGGGGTCTGAAGGGGGCGCGGTAGCATCGCCCGCCGAAGTTCCCAGGAGCACTCGTGTCCGATCAGGCCCCGTCCAACACCACCGAACTCGCAACGATCGTCGAGTTGTGCAAGCGTCGTGGGATCATCTTCCCGACGGCCGAGATCTACGGTGGCGTGCGCTCGACGTGGGACTACGGGCCGCTCGGCGTGGAACTCAAGGACAACGTCAAGCGGCAGTGGTGGCGGTCGATGGTGCAGTTGCGCCACGAAGTTGTTGGGATGGAGCAGGCGATCCTCGGGCCCACCGAGGTCTGGCAGGCAAGCGGACACCTCGAGAACTTCGCCGACCCACTCGTCGAGTGCGCCATGTGCCACCACCGGTTCCGCGAGGACCACCTGCGCGACGCGCAGTTCGGCTCAGAGACCGGCGAAGGGACACTGACCTGTCCGCAGTGCGGCGAGCAGCAGTTCGGGGACGCCCGCAACTTCAACCTGATGTTCAAGACGTTCTCCGGGCCCATCGAGGACGACTCCGCCGTGGTGTGGATGCGCCCCGAGACCGCGCAGGGCATGTTCGTCGACTTCGCCACCATCCAGCGGTCGTACCGCAGGAAGCCCCCGTTCGGCATCGCGCAGATGGGCAAGTCGTTCCGCAACGAGATCACGCCGGGCAACTTCATCTTCCGCACGCGTGAGTTCGAGCAGATGGAGATGGAGTACTTCGTCGAGCCGGGCACCGACGAGGAGTGGCATCAGTACTGGATCGATGAGCGGATGCAGTGGTACGTCGATCTCGGCATCCGGCGCGAGAACCTGCGGATCCGCGAGCACCGTGACGACGAACTGTCCCACTACGCCAAGCGGACCGTGGACGTCGAGTACTACTTCGCCGACGGGTCGCTCGGTTGGGCCGAGCTCGAGGGCATCGCCAACCGCACGGATTTCGACCTCGAGGCGCACAGTGACGCATCGGGCGAGAAGCTCGAGTACTACGACCAGCCCGCTGACAACCGGTACACGCCGTTCGTGATCGAGCCGGCTGCGGGGGCGACGCGTGCGACGCTGGCGTTCCTGATCGACGCCTATCGGGTCGAGGAGGCACCCGACGCGGACGGTGTCATGCAGGAGCGCACGGTCCTGAAGCTCGACCCGCGCCTGGCGCCCTACAAGGTGGCCGTCCTGCCGCTGTCGCGGAAGGAGGAGCTCGTCCCGACGGCCCAGGAAGTCTTCGACATCGTCAAGACCGAGTGGATGACCGACTACGACGAGACGCAGGCCATCGGCCGCCGCTACCGCAGGCAGGACGAGGTCGGCACGCCGTACTGCGTCACCGTCGACTTCGACACGATCGAAGACCGCGCGGTCACGGTCCGCGACCGTGACACGATGCAGCAGGACCGGGTCGCCATCGACCGGCTCGTCGACTACCTGGCGGAGCGGCTACCTCGCTGACCCATCGGGTTGACGCGGGCCGGTGCGACCGACCAGGACGTGCAGGTCGCTCTCGATCGCCGAGATGCGTGCCAGCAGACCGCTGACCGCGAGCAACAGGAATGCGCAGATCATCAGCAGCGCGCCCACCGCGAACGTCAGCACCCAGATGGCCATCGCGAAGGCCACCTCGGCCTGCTGGTACAGGACCCCGCCGGCGATGACGCCGACCAGCCCGACCGCGTAGGCGAGGGTGCGCGCCACCGCGGCGGCGCCGCGCAGTGCCTTGGCATCGGGCACGCCATCCATCGCGTCGAGTCCTGGTCGGAGGTGCGTGCACGGTACATCCGGCGAACGACGCGGATCCGTCGGTACTCTCGTCCGCGTCGTTGGCAACAGGAGCGCCGATGACCGAAGAACACGACGACTGGTCACCGCCACCCGGCTGGGACTCCGATGAGGACGAGGACGCTGCGCTGGCGCGCCTCGAAGACGTCCTGCTGGCCGCCCCCGATGACCGTGCGCTTCCCGACCTCGACGTGATCCTTGCCCGCGCCAAGTACCCGGTCGAACTGCTGCGCCGCGACGAGCGTGCCCTGAAGCTGCTCAACGAGGCGCTCCTCGCCCGCCCGTTGTCGTCCCACGAGGAGGTCGCGGCGACGCGAACCCACCTCGAACTCATGACGCTCGAGGTCGAGGTCCTCACCGCACGTCTGACGGAACTTGACGTCGAACGCGCCGTGATCGATCGATCGCGCGAGCGGCTCGGGGTCCTTCGCGACGAGCTCGAGGACATCCGTCGGAAGCTGTGATCGTTCCTGGCGTATCCTCACGCGTGCCCGGGATGTCGCCGGGCGTCTGATCACTCTGGAGTCCGCTCGTGGCACCAACCATCGCCCCTGCCGAGGGACGTCTCGGCATCCTCTGTGTCGGCCTCGGCGCCGTCACGACGACCTTCATGGCTGGGGTCGAACTGGCGCGGAAGGGGATGGGCGATCCCATCGGGTCGCTGACGCAGATGGGCACCATCCGGCTGGGCAAGCGCACCGACAAGCGCAGCCCGCTGATCAAGGACTTCGTGCCGCTCGCGGACCTCGACGACGTCGTCTTCGCGGCATGGGACCCGTTCCCCGACGACGCTTACGTTTCCGCCCAGAAGGCCGGGGTGCTCGACGCCCACCGCCATCTCGAGCCGATCGGGGACTTCCTGCGCGGTGTCGAGCCGCAGCCAGCGGCCTTCGACCCCGAGTACGTCAAGCGGTTGGACGGCTCGAACGTCAAGACCGGCTCCAAGCGCCAGATGGTCGAGCAACTTCGCGAGGACATCCGCGCGTTCAAGGAGCGTGAGGGCTGCGATCGGCTCGTCATGCTGTGGGCGGCCTCGACCGAGATCTACATCGAACCGACCGAGGCGCACCTGACCATCGAGTCGTTCGAGGCGGCGATCGATGCCGACGACAGGGCCATCGCTCCATCGATGCTGTACGCCTACGCGGCGATCAAGGAGGGCGTGCCGTTCGCCAACGGTGCGCCCAACCTGACCGTCGACGCGCCGGCGCTGGCCCGGATGGCCGACGACCTAGGTGTGCCGATCTGCGGCAAGGACTTCAAGACCGGCCAGACCATGCTGAAGACGGTCCTCGCCCCGATGTTCAAGGCACGGATGCTCGGGATGAACGGTTGGTTCTCGACCAACATCCTCGGCAACCGCGACGGCGAGGTCCTCGACGACCCGGAGTCGTTCAAGTCCAAGGAGGTCAGCAAGCTCGGCGTGCTCGAGTACATCCTGCAGCCGGACGTGTATCCCGACCTCTACAAGGACCTGTTCCACAAGGTCAGGATCAACTACTACCCGCCCCGAGGCGACAACAAGGAGGGCTGGGACAACATCGACTTCTACGGGTGGCTCGGCTACCCGATGCAGATCAAGGTCGACTTCCTGTGTCGGGATTCGATCCTTGCAGCGCCGCTGTGCCTCGACCTCGCGCTGTTCATGGACCTCGCGCAGCGGGCCGAGTTCTCCGGTGTCCAGGAGTGGCTGAGCTTCTACTTCAAGTCCCCGCAGGTCGCCCCGGGCCTGTACCCCGAGCACGACCTGTTCATCCAGCTCACCAAGCTGAAGAACACCCTGCGCCACCTGATGGGTGAGGAGGTCATCACCCACCTCGGCGTCGAGTACTACCCCGGCATGGGCTCCGACTGATCAGTGGGGTTTCTGCTATCTGATCCGATAGCGGCGTGATAGCCTCGGTTCGTGGAGGCAACACGGCTGATTCGTCGAGCCCGGCTGCGTGCCGGGTTGACGTTGCGTCAGCTGGCCGAGCGCGCGGGCACGTCCAACTCGACGCTGAGTGCGTACGAGTCGGGCCGGGTCGTGCCGCGCGCCGACACCCTGACCCGCATCGTCGAGGCTGCCGGTTGGCACCTGACCGTGGAACTGGACCGCGCACCGGTCCGGGACCCGCAGCGCCGGCCGGCAGGGGAGGAACTGTGGGAGGCGATGTTGCTCGCCGAGATGCTCCCGAGACGCCGCCGCGACGAGTGGTCACCGGGCCCGCATGCGATCTTCGGACGGTCGTGAATCTCCCCGAGCGCGTCGTCACCGTCGCCCGATCGCTCGGGGCGGCAGGCATCCCGCATGCCTTCGGCGGGGCGATCGCGCTGGCCTACTGCACGGGGGAGGCCAGGGCGACTGTGGACATGGACATCAACGTCTTCGTGCCCGTCGATCAGGCGGACGTGGTGCTCGCCGCGCTGCCCAGGGGCGTCGAGCGGCCTGCGGGGACGGTGGCGACGATCGAACGTGATGGTCAGGTCCGACTCTGGTGGGAGGGCACGCCGGTTGACCTGTTCTTCAACACGACGAGGTTCCACGAGGAGGCGGCGCTACGGGCGCGGAGCGGGCCATTCGGTCCGATCGATCTGCCGGTCCTGGCCTGTCGCGACCTTGCCGTGTTCAAGGCGTTCTTCGACCGGACCAAGGACTGGGCCGACCTCGAAGCGATGGCCGACGCCGGAGCCCTGGACGTCGGCGGCGTTGCCGGCGTGTTGGCCGAGTACCTCGGTGCCGACGACTCGCGCGTCGTGCGGATTCTCGCGCTTGACTGAACGATCGGAGGAGGCGCACCATGGTCGATGCTTCGAAGGTCGGACCTGATGACGACGGCGCCGACGGTCCCGAAGAAGCCGGTCATCGAACCGCTGACGATCGGGCCGCGTCGCTGCCGCTTGCGCAGGTCGTCGGTCGGGTCGTGCTCGGGATGATCGCGGTGCTGTTCGTCGTCTTCGCGGTCTTCAACCGTCAACCGGTGGATTTCAGCTGGGTGTTCGGTGAGACCCAGGTCGTGGAGGAGGGCGGCGAGTATCTCGGGGGCGGCGTCCCCCTGATCGTCCTGATGATCGGTTCATTCGTCCTGGGCAGCATCGTGAGTGCCGGCGTCCTGTGGCGCCGTCGGCGTGTCCGGGGGCACTAGGACCGCCGGGTGGGGCTGGCCCGTCCACGCCAGGAACGCTGCGGCCTGATCCGCGGTCGCGTGCTCGACGGCGACGACCTTGCGGGGTGGCCGGGGCTCGCCAAGGGTCACCGTGCGCGTGACGACACGCGGCCCACGGCGCACCACGACCTCGACGGTGTTGCCGGCGGCATAGCGACGCAGGATGCCGTCGAGCTGACCGCGCCTGACGGTCTGGCCGTCGACCGCAAGCAGTTCGTCGCTGCCGGTCAGGCCGGCCGACCACGCTGGGCCGTTGCGGTGCACGGCGGTGACGGTGATGCCGCGGTCGGTCTCGGCCACCTCGGTGCCGAACCATGGGGTTGCGCCTTCGTCAGGGACCGGCCGCGTGATCTGCAGGCCGACCACTCTGATCAGGTCCTCGATGGGGGGAGGCTCCCGGCCGCGCACGTGGCGGTCGAAGAACTCGCCGAGGTCCTCGCCCGCGGCGGCCGACACCGCCTTGCGAACGTCGTCGTCGGTGAAGCCCGTCCCTGACGCACCGAACTGTTGCCACAGCGAGTGCAGCGCCTGGTCGAGTCCTGGCGATCCGGTGCGACTGCGGCGCACCCTCAGGTCGAGGCACCACGCCACGACGGCGCCGTGGCCGTAGTAGTCGACGCCGTTGTTCAGCGAGTTCTCGTCGCGGATGTACTGCTTGGTCCACGCGTGGTAGGAGGACTCCTCGAGCGACTGGTACGCCGCACCCGGCCGGTCGAGCACCGCGTCCAGTTGCCTGCCGAGCGTCTTGAAGAACCGTTCGAGGTCCCAGACGCCGGCGCGCACGGGCAGCAGTTCGTCGTAGTAGGCGGTCCAGCCCTCGGCCACCCAGAGCATCCGCGAGTGCGTGTGGCCGACGAAGTCCGGCTCGACCAGTTCCTGCGGCGTCAGGCGTTTGACGTTCCACAGGTGCAGGTACTCGTGCGCGATCAGCGATTGGAACCGGGCATAGGTGTCAGGGTCCTGGAAGGTCGTGACCGGCATCATCAGCACGGCGCCGTCGCGGTGCTCGAGCCCACCTCCGCCCTCGTCCCAGCCGACGCACAGGAACGTGTACCGCTCGACGGGCAGGTCGCCCTCGAAGAGGTCGACTGCCGCTTCGGCTGTCAGCGCCAGATCGCGGGAGATCCGATCGAGGTCAGGGGCACCGCCGTGACCCGCCCAGACGAACGTGTGGGTGACGCCCCGGACGTCGCACGTCACGGTCGGGAAGTCGCCGACCTCGAATGCCGAGTCGACGAGGTGGTCGGCATCGTCGGCTCGGAAACGACCGTCTTCGCCAGGAAGCAGGGCCCAGGCCCGCTGTCCGTCCGGGACGAGAATCCGCACGTCGTGCGCACGGTGCCGGGCGCCCTCCACCAGCACGAAGGTCGCGGCCCCGACCAGTAGGGCGTGGTGGTCGTCCACGTGGTTGGTGCGGACCGTCAGTTCGTTGGCGTACAGCTCGTAGGTGACGATCAGCGGTCCACGCACGTCATCCGCGACCCTCCAGCCGGTGTGGCCCGACAGCTCCAGTTCGACGGCGCCGTCGTCGTCGGTCGCGGTGATCGACTGCATGTGGTGGACGTAGTCCCGCATGACGTAGGAGCCGGGGGTCCACGTCGGCAGGTACAGACGCGCCCCGGCGGACAGGTCGGCGGGGACCGTCAGCGTCACGGTCACCAGGTGCTGATCGCGATGGCTGAGGTCGATCTCGTACTGCAGGGCGTCCGACATGCGTTCCCCGGAGGCGGCCTGGCGAAGGCTAGAGGATGCGACCTGGGACGTTCGACCAGTCGCGGAGAGGGTTGGACCGCTGGTACCACGGCCATTGACTGAACGTGCCGTCCCGAGGAGCCGCCCATGAACCCGATCCGTTCGCTCGGCCGCACGATGCTGGCCTCCATGTTCGTGGTCGAGGGTGCCGACACCCTTGCCAACGCCTCCTCCAAGGTGTCCGCGTACCAGGAGGTCCGCGAGCCCCTGACCGAGACCGTCCCCGCCTTTGGCAAGCTGCCCCGGCTGTCGTCGGCGGTCCTGGCGGCATCCCTGGTCCCGTCAACGCTGGCCGAACACCGTTTCTGGGACGAGAGCGACGACACCAGGCGGGCCGAGGCCAAGCGTGGTCTGGAGAAGACCGTCCGCCGGTAGCCTCGCGCCGTCCCCCGATGGAGAAACGTGTGGCAGAACTGCCGATGGCCGACCGCAAGGACATCGTCCTGCCCGAGCAGGGGGCCGACCTGCGGGCGGCGCTGGAACGCGCCTGCGGGTCGGACGACCCGCGCGCCGCTCTGGCCGATGTCGTCGGGTCCGACCCGACCTCCGTGGTCGCGTGGGCCGACCTGTCCCAGCACGGAGAGGATCCGATCGAGCGGTACGCGTTCGCGCGCGTCGGCTACCACCGCGGTCTCGACCAGCTGCGCCGTCACGGCTGGGGCGGTACGGGCCTGGTCCGCTGGGAGCATCCATCCAACCGCGGTTTCCTGCGCTGCCTGGTCCGGCTCCGTGACGCGGCCCGCGAGATCGGCGAGACCGACGAGGTCGAACGGATCGACGCGTTCCTGGTCGACCTCGATCCCGACTGGGACGATGGCAACGTCTCCTGAACCCCCACGACAGGACGCACGTCGATGACCGAGACCCGAACCGGCCTCGCCGACCTCATGAGTTCCCCGGTCCGGACCGTCGAACCGTCGGTGACCGTCGCCGAGGCGGCGAGGGTCATGACCGCCGACCGCATCGGCGCCGTTGTGGTCCTCGACGACGGGCGGTTGGCAGGCATCCTCACCGAACGCGACGTGCTCTCCGCGATGGCCGATCCCGACGGGCCCGCGCAGACGGTCGACCAGTGGATGACCGCCGACCCGGTCGTGGTCGTGAGCAGCACCGACCCGACCGACGCGCTGCGCACGATGCACGAGCGACGGTTCCGACACCTTCCGGTCGTCGACGACGGTGACCTCGCCGGGATCGTGTCGCTACGGGACCTGTTGGCGATCGGGCGGCTCGAACCGATCGACCATCGAGGGCAGTTCGAGGCGCCCAAGGGCCTGGCCGGCGTGATCGTGGCCGAAACCGACATCGGCGACGTCCGCGGCGACGAGGGCTTCTACCACTACCGCCAGTACTCGGCGGTCGACCTGGCGGAGCAGCGCACCATCGAGGACGTGTGGCACCTCATGCTGCGAGGCTCGCTGCCAGACCTTGCGGGTCGCCGGGCGTTCATGGACGAGGTCGAACCGCTGCGCGCCATACCGCCGCGGACGCTGGACCTGTTGCCCGCGGTCGCCCGGACGGCCACGCAGCCGCTCGACGGCTTGCGGACCGCGGTCTCGCTGGTCGGTGCGGAACTCGGCTTTGAGCCGTCCCACGACGTGTCGATGGACGAACTGGCCGAGCAGGCGCTGCGGCTGACCGCCGTCGTGCCTGCGCTGATCATGGCGCTGTACAGGCTCGGCCGCGGCGAGGACCCGGTCGCCCCTGACCCCGACCTGCCCTACGCGGCGAACTACCTCACGATGATGACGGGCAGCGCGCCGTCCGCGGACCACGCACGCGCGATCGAGCAGTACCTGATCTCCACGATCGACCACGGGTTCAACGCCTCGACGTTCACCGCACGGGTGATCACCTCGACGGGTGCGGACCTGGCTGCGGCGGTGGTTGGCGCCATCGGTGCGCTGTCCGGCCCGTTGCACGGCGGCGCGCCGAGCCGGGCGCTCGACCTGCTCGACGAGATCTCGTCGCCCGATCATGCCGACGAGGTCGTCCGGCGGAAGGTCGAGCAGGGCGAACGGATCATGGGGTTCGGCCACCGCGTCTACAAGACCCATGACCCGCGGTCGCAGATGCTCGGTCGGGTGGCCGAGCGTCTCGGAGGTTCGCGGGCGGAGTTGGCCAACAAGGTCGAACAGACCGTGGTCGATGTGCTGGCCGAACTGAAGCCCGGCCGGCAGCTGTACGCCAACGTCGAGTACTACGCCGGGGTCGTGTTCGAGCAGGTGGGCCTGCCGCCGGAACTGTTCACCCCGACGTTCACGGCGAGCCGCACGATCGGCTGGTGCGCCCACGTGCTCGAGCAGTCGTCCGACAACCGGCTGATCCGGCCGACCGCCCGGTATGTCGGTCCGCCGCCGCCGCAGCAGGTGCCCACCGCCTCCTGAGCCGCGCGAGCCGGGTCGCAGTCCCTCGATAGCATCGCCCGGCTACCGACGAGGACCGGGTGGCGTGGCAGGCAGGATCCGGCGCGAGGACATCGAGGACCTGCGCGAGCGTGCCGACATCGTCGCGGTCGTGTCCGATTACACGCAGCTGAAACGCGCTGGCCAGCGGATGAAGGGGCTCTGCCCATTCCACTCCGAGAAGACCCCGTCGTTCACCGTCAACGCCGAGCGTGGCTTCTACCACTGCTTCGGGTGCGGCGAGGGGGGCGACACGATCGACTTCCTGATGAAGGTCCAGGGCCTGGACTTCGTCGAGGCCGTCGAACAACTTGCGCGTCGCAGCGGGTTCACCCTGCACTACGAAGACCTCAGCTCCGGCCAACGACGGGCCCTGGGCGAACGCAGCAAGTTCGTCGGGATCAACGCCGAGGCGACCGTGTTCTTCCAGGCGCGTCTGTACGCCGACGAGGGCGTCGTGGCACGCGACTACCTCAAGTCCCGGGGGTTCGGCCGGGACGAGGCCGAACACTTCCAGATCGGTTTCGCCACGATGGGCTGGGACGACCTGTCGCGCCATCTCGTGTCCGAGGGCATCGACGGACGCGATCTGGTGAAGGTCGGCCTGGCGGTCGACAACGAACGGGGTGGCCTGCGCGACCGGTTCCGTGGACGGCTGATCTTCCCGGTGCAGGATCCTTCAGGCGACGTCATCGGCTTCGGTGGCCGGATCCTGCCGGGCCTCGACTACGGCGACTTCGAACCTCCGAAGTACTACAACTCGCCCGAGACCCCGCTGTACCGCAAGACCAGGGTCCTGTACGGGCTGCCGCTGGCCCGCACCGACATGGCGTCCCACGGCGAGGTCCTGATCTGCGAGGGCTACACCGACGTCATGGCCCTGCACCAGGCCGGCTTCGGCAACGCCGTGGCGACGTGCGGGACGGCGGTCGGCACCGAGCACTTCCGGCTGCTGTCGAAGTACGTGAACCGTGTCGTGCTGGCCTTCGACTCGGATGCCGCAGGTGTCGCCGCCGCCGAGAAGGCGTGGCAGCAGGCCAGGGAAGTCGACGCCGAGTCCTCGGGCCGTCCGTTCGAACTGCGGGTCCTGGTGCTGCCCGACGGCGCCGACCCGGCGGACTACGTGCAGCACCAGGGGGTCGAGGCGCTGCGCGAACGCGTCGACGGGGCGACCCCGGTCGTGCCGTTCCTGATCCGGTCGCACCTCGACCTCGGTGACGTGTCCGACGAGACTGCCCGGACGGCACTGCTGCGGGACTTGGTCGGTCTGCTGGCCGAGGAACCGGACCTCGACCTGCGGCGGACCTACGCACGGACCGAGGTGGCCGCCAAGCTCGGCGTCAGTCTCGAGTTCGTGCTGCAGACCGCGGCGCGCCAGGGCGTGCAGATCGACCGTCACCAGGGGGCGGCCGTGCCGGGGCGGTCCATCAGCCACGAACGTGGTCGGATTGCGGCGGCAACACCGGAACGCGCCAGACGCGAGCGGGCCGTGCTGCGGATCGCGTTCCAGCAGCCCGAACTGCTGCCCGAACTGTGGTCGGAACTGGACGTCGACGACTTCAACCATCCACGCGCACGCGAGCTCTACGAACTGCTCGACGCGTGCGGTGGCGCGGGCACCGACGTGCGCCAGGTCATCGATGCGTCCCGCGACGACGACCAGCGCAAGCTGGTGCGTGAGGTGTGCATGGAGGTTCCAACGGTCGAGGACACCGAGCAGGCCGCCACGCAGCTGGTGGCGATGCTCTTGACGGACCGGCTCGCAGGCGAGGTGGCGCGGGTCGACGACGAACTGTCGCAGGTGAACGCCGCGACCGATCCAGACGCCTTCCGCGACCTCAATGCCAGGCGCTTCGACCTCGAGCGCCGGCGACGCGAGTTGCAGGACCTGATCCGGGGCTAGAGGTCCGGAGCCTGCGGCAGGGTCGGGTCAGGTGACCTGGAGGCGAGTTCCTGCAGAGCGGTCCGGTCGAGAAGAAGCGCGAGCACGACCGCGGCTGCGCCGATGATCCCACCGCCGAGGACGAACGGCGTGCGGATCCCGGCTTCGCGCGCGACCAGGCCGCTGAGGACAGCGCCGACCGGGATCGCCCCGAGGCCGACCAGTCGGATACTCGTCACCATGCGTCCGAGGAGCCGATCCGGGGTCGCCGCCTGTCGCAGCGAGCGGGTCACGACGTTGGAGGTGGCCGTGGCCGCCGAGATCACGAACCAGACTGCGGCGAGTGTGACGCCGGTGTCGACTGCGGCCAGGGCGATGCTCGCCGAGGCCACGATCACCGCCGTGCCGACAATCGTCGCGTACCGGCCTGCGGCGCCAACGAGGCGGGGCGCGGCGACGGCACCCCCGAGCCCGCCGACGGCGCCGAGGCCGAGCAGGAATCCGAAGCCGACCTCGGACAGACCGATGGTGTCCACGGCGAACAGGACGAGGATCGCGCTGACCGCACCCCCGCCCAGGTTGACGAGCGCGGTCGCGAATGTGAGCGGGCGCAAGATCGGGTGGCCGAACACGAACCCGAACCCTTCCATGATGTCGTGGTGGATCCGGCGGGTGTCCGGGCGCGGCGTCGCCGACGGGTCTGGGCCGAGGTCGGTCGTCACGAGCATGACGAACACGACCGCCGCGAGGTAGGTGCCGGCGTCGGCGGCGAACGGCACGAAGGCGGCGGCAGCGAACAGGAGGCCACCCAGTGGGCCGCCGGCCACCTCGTTCGTGACGATCTCGGCGCTGACCATTCGGCCGTTGGCACGTTCGAAATTGTGAGGTTCGGCCAGATAGGGAATGGCCGCCTGCGCGGCGGAGTCGGCAAGGGTCTCGCCGATCGCAATGACCACGGCGACGGCGTACAGGGACCAGATGCTGACAGCGTCCATCATGACGCTGATGGCGAAGACTCCGGCCACGATCCCGCGGAGCAACTGGACGGCGATCAGCAGGCGTCGGCGGTCGACGCGGTCGACGACGGCACCGCTGATCGGGCCGACCACGATCCACGGCGCGAAGTTCACGGCGGTCACGCCGGCGATCAGCAGCGGATCGGTCGTGATGTCCAGGGCGAGCAGCGGAAGTGCGACGAGACGGAGTCCGTCACCCAGGTTCGACACCGCTGCCGCGGCCCAGAATCGCCAGTAATCCCCCGACAACCCGTCCGCGCCCCCGCGGCGCTGCCCCTGCGGCGAAGTCCTCAGTGCTCGATCCCATCACTCGATTCGTCGGCCCCGGACGCGAACCTAGTTGGGGCGGGGGACGTGCGAGGCATCGCCGATCGCTCGGCGCTCAACCGACGCGCAGGCTCCTGCCCGTGACGTAGCATCGGACGGCGACGAGGAGGGTGACGTGGCGCAGGTCGGCGCGCACGACCCCAGGGCCACCGCAGCTGCGGTCGCTGGGGACGGCGACGATGCCGGCGTCCCTGGCGAGGTCGTCGACCTGGCCATCCGCGAGCAACTGCGCCACTCGGACGAACTCGCGGCCCTGATCGATCTGGGTCGCGAGCGCGGCTTCGTCACCACCCTCGACCTCGCCGAGGCGCTGACCGCGGCGGACCTCGACCCGTCCGCGGCGCGGGTGTTCGCCAGGCAACTGCGTCGGGCAGGCATCCCGATCGTCGACGCAGGGAGCACGACCGGCGAGGGACTCAACGCGACGCGGACACGCGAGTCCGGCGCGATCACCTCTGTCGACTCCGTGCGGCTGTACCTGAACGAGATCGGTCGCGTCGACCTGTTGACGCCCGAGGAGGAGGTCAACCTCGCCAAGCGGATCGACGCCGGAGCGTCGGCGGCAGCCATCCTCGACTCGCCGGTCCACCTGTCTCCGGAGCAGCGCGCACGCCTTCGCCGCATCGAACGGAACGGGCATCTCGCCAAGCAGGCACTGACCGAGTCCAACCTGCGGCTCGTTGTGTCGATCGCCAAGCGGTACTCGGGCCGAGGCATGGTGCTGTCCGACCTGATCCAGGAGGGCAACCTCGGCCTCATGCGGGCAGTCGACAAGTTCGACTACACGCGTGGCTACAAGTTTTCGACCTACGCGACCTGGTGGATCCGCCAGATGATCAGCCGGTCCATCGCCGACCAGTCCAGGACCATCAGGATCCCGGTGCACCTGGTCGAGACGATGAACAAGATCCGGCGCGTCGAGCGGCAACTCATCCAGAAGCTGGGACGGGAGCCGACGCTGGACGAGGTGGCCGAGGCGGTCGAACTGCCGGTCGAGCGCCTCGAGGAGTTCAAACAGCTCGCCATCGACCCGACGTCGCTCGATGCCCCGGTCGGCGAGGACGGCGACGGCGTCATGGGCGAGCTGATCGAGGACCCCAACGCGGTGGCCCCGGGGGACGCCGCCGCCGAGCGGTCCCTGCGTTCCGACCTCGAGACGGTGCTGTCCGAACTCAATGAACGCGAGCGCAAGGTCCTCGAGCAGCGGTTCGGACTGCACGACGCGACGCCGCACACGCTCGAGCAGGTCGGGTCAGAGCTCGGCCTGACGCGGGAACGCATCCGCCAGATCGAGGCCAAGGCGCTGGCGAAGCTGCGTCACCCCTCCCACGCGGATCGCCTCGAGGGCTACCTGCACGAGTGATCGCGGCGTCCCCTTCGTGTCGGACCGTCGATGTCACACCCCCTGCGTACGGTGATGTCGAGGAACGCCTGTCACTGCCCCTGTCACTGCCCCTGTCACTGCCTCGGAGGGTTGGATGCCCCGCAAACACGATCTCGGCACCGATTCGCCGGGTGACGACGCGTCGTCACCGCAGCCGTCGTTGCCGCTGGACATCGACCAGGACGCGCCGGTCCCCTTCGGCCTGACGCCTCGCGCCCGCAGGGCCGTGTCGACCGACCCGGCGCCGCAACTGCGCGTCGTGACCGACGACGAGCCGATCGACCCGCACGATCCGCGCCGGGCGCGTGCGCGGGCGCTGCGGCGTGCCGGTCGCTCGATCGAACAGACTGCTGCGGCCCTCGAACTCGACCCGACGCTCGTCGACGCGTGGACGGCCGACCTCGGCCGCCCCAAGCGGCGGGGACGTCATCTACGGCCCGTCCCACCGCCGACCGTTGCACCCGGCGGTGACGAACGCCGGGCCGAATTCGACCGCCAGGCCGAGCAGGCCCAGACGGACGCCCACGCAAGGCTCGGGTCCGCCCAGTTCGTCCGCGGACTCGCGCTCGTCGTCGCATCGGCCGAGATCTCCCTGCACGGTGCGCTCGTCGGCGCCCAGGACGCGGCCACAGCCAGGCGGATCGTCACCTGGCTGCTCGACACCGCGCAGGTCGACCCTGCCCGGCTGCGAGCCATCGTCCGGACCGACCGAACCGGCTCGGACCTGGCCGCCCACCGCTGGGCGGACGAACTGGGCCTGCCCCGCGAGCAGGTCGCCGTCAGCACGTCCGGATCCTCGGACGGTCACGCGGTGCTTCTGCGGATCGCCTCGGCCGAGGCGGCCGCGCGCCTGCTCGGATGGCGCATGGCCCTGCTGGCCGCCGATGATCTCGACCTCGACCCGATGGATCTGGCGTTCTGAGCATCCCGTAGTCTCGCGCGGACACGGGCAGGAACGGAGACCACGTCGACGGCTGGACGAACGTCGGGGCCCACGACGTCGACGGGCCACCGTGGCCGGAGGTCACGGTTCGCGACGACCGCACGATTCGACTGGTGCGACTCCGAGACCGCACCGTCGCGGTGGATCCAACCTGCCCTCACCTGGGGTCGCCGCTGACCAACGCCGTCGTCACCGGGGCCACGCTGGAGTGCCCGGCCCACTGGTACGCGTTCGACCTGGACACGGGCGACAATGTCCACCCGGGCTGGGCCGACTGCAGACTCGGCGTGCACGCCGTCGAACTCCGGGGCGGGGACATCTGGGTCGACCTGGCCGTGATTGCCTGATGAGGGTCGCGCTGATCGCCGGTCCGGATGCCGGTCACGCGTACCCGATCATCGCGCTGGGGGCGGAACTGCTCCGCCGTGGCCACGCGGTACGGGTGGGGACCGGACCGGACTACGAGGGCGAGGTCGAACGGGCGGGAATGGAGTTCTTCGTCCTGCCCCTGCTCGCCCCGCAGGCCGAAGACGTCGACATCGCCCACCGCCTGTGGACCCGCGCAGGCCAGATGGCTCCGCCGCTCGCCGACATGCTGCGGTCCTGGACCCCTGATGTCGTCGTCTCGGACACGTTGACCGCAGCAGGCGGTTTCGCAGCCGAGTTGCTCGGACTGCCGTGGATCGAGGTGATCCCGCACTACCTGCCCGATCCCGACCCCGCCCTGCCGCCCGTTGGGCTCGGCAGGCTGCCGTCGACGCGGCCGTGGCGCCGGTTCGACGATGCCTCGATCCGCCGACGGCAGGAGGTCTCGCTCGCCGTCGGCCGGGCACACCGCGACCGTGTGCGGGCCTCGATCGGGCTGTCCGGAACCGGTCGTGCAGCAGCGCGTCTGGTCTGCAACCTGCCGTCGCTCGAGCATCCGCGGGCGCGTTGGCCCGGCGACGTGCATCTGGTCGGTCCCCTGTCGTGGGAGCCGCCGTTGGATCCTCTGCCGCTTCCCGACGGGACCGAGCCCCTCGTGGCCGTCACGGACTCGACCGCTTCGACGGCTGCGTCGTTCCTGGCCGAGCCGGCCGTGCGGGGTCTGCGCAACGCCGGCGTCCGACTGGTCGTGACGACCAGCAACCCAGTCACCCCGTGGTCGCGGGGGTGCGTGATCGGCAAGGGCCCGCACGGCCCGTTGCTGGACGCCGCTGCGGTCGCGGTCGGTCCGGGCGGAGGAGGGTTCCTCATGAAGACGATGGCCAGGGGAGTGCCCATGGTTGTGATACCTCTGATGGGGGACCAGCGCGAGTCGGCGTCGCGGGTCACCTCGGCTGGTGCCGGGCGTCGGCTGGCACCAGCACTGCTGTCACCGACCACGCTGCGTGCGTCGGTGCTGCGGGTTCTGCACGACGACCGTTACGCACAGGCTGCCGTGCGCCTTGCCGGCGAGGCTGCTGACCTCGGGCCACCGCGGGCCGCGCAGGTCGTCGAGGCCGTCGGAGCGGGCGAGACTCCCGTCGGACGCGGTCCGCAACGATGAGGCATGACGATGAATGACGAGGATCCACGACGGCTGCGCCGCTCGTTGCTACGGCTGCTCGCGGGCGTGGCGGCCATCGTGGTGATCGGCCTGGTGGCCGGGTACGCGTTCGGGCGGACCGACGCGCGTCGCGCGGCTGGTCTCGTCGTCGCCGACTTCGTGGCCGACGAACCGATCGGCACAGCAACCGACGGTCCCGCCCCGACATCCGGCGTGCGGCCGCTGGTGGACGTTGCGTGCGGCGTGCGCGACGGATCGTTGTCCGTGGAGGAGCAGATCGCCGCGTTACGCGCCGGGGTGATCGTCGTGCAGTATCGCGACGACGGCCTGACCGCTGAGGTCGCCGCATGGGCAGCGGAGCGGGATCGCGTCGTCGCCGCTCGAAACGCCGACCTCGGCGACCCGGTCGTCGCCACCGCGTGGGGACGGCGCCTGCGGATCAGCCATGTGAACGAGCAGCTGCTCGGCGCGTTCGTGACGGCGTTCGCCGGCACCGGCCCCGACGACCAGGCGTGCGCCTAGACCAGCGAACTCGTGCACATCCGTTCGAGCTCCTCGAGCGACTTGCGCAGGTCGCGGCGGATGCTGCCGTCCGCGAACAGCCGATCGAGCAACTCCCCGGCGAAGCGGTGCGGCAACTCGTAGGTGAGCTCCACGTTCACCTCGCACGCCCCGTACCACGCCCCGCACTCGATGAGCAGGTCCGCCTCGCCGTCGAGGGAACTGCTGGACAGGTGCAGGAAGCGCCCGGGCTCGACGCGCGTCACCCGCCAGATGGTGTCGAGGTCGTGACCGCCGATCGAGATGATGGCGCGCAGGGTGGCACCGACCTCATCGAGCGAACCGGAGGCGTGCTTGAGCTCCTTCATTGGCCGTAGCCATGCCCGCAGACTCGCCGGGTTGGTCGTCAAGTCGAACACGCGGTCCGCGGACGCGTCGATGTGTCGAGTCAGGTGCACCTGGCCCATGGGTGGTCCCCTCGTGTCGTCATGCCCAACGGGGTGACGTTACGTCCGTGGTCGCCTCGAAGACCATGGGCGAAGTCGGTCAGATTCGTGATTGACAGGGGGCAGCCCGATCGGGCCATGGACACGTGGCCCGTTGTGGCCACCGACGGAAGCGTTGGACGTCCGCGGTTAGGCTTGCCGCATGTTTGCCGCCACCGCCACGTCACTGTCGCATGAACAACCGCTGTCCGGGCTGACCCTCGGCGAGCACCCGGACCCGGCCCCGCCGGCCGGATGGGAGGTCGTCAGCGTCCGGGCCGCGTCGCTGAACCATCATGACCTCTGGACCCTCCAGGGAGTCGGGATGATCGAGGATCGGCTTCCGATCGTGCTGGGTTGCGACGCCGCAGGCGTCACCGACGACGGTCGGGAGGTCGTGGTCTACCCGGTTCTCGCGACGCCCGACGGGGACGAGACGCTCGCGCCCGACTTCCGAATCCTGTCCGAGCGCGAGGACGGGACGTTCGCCGAACGCGTCGCGGTGCCGGCCCGCAATCTCGTACCCAAGCCGGCGTTCCTGGACTGGGCCGAGGCCGCGTGCCTGCCCACCGCATACCTGACGGCATACCGGATGCTGTTCACACGCGGCGGGCTGCAGGCGGGTGACCGGGTGCTCGTGCAGGGTGCCGGTGGTGGCGTCTCGACGGCGCTCGTGCTGCTCGCCCGGGCGGCGGGCCTGCACGTGACGGTCACGTCCCGAGACGAGGACAAACTGACGCGGGCGGCGGAGCTCGGCGCCCACGTCACCGTTCGGTCGGGCGAACGGCTGCCGTCCCGGGTCGACGCGGTCATGGAGACCGTCGGCGAGGCGACGTGGGACCACTCCCTCAAGGCCCTCGAACCCGGCGGCGTGGTCGTGGTGTCCGGAGCGACGTCGGGCCCGAACCCGCCGGCTGACCTGCGCCGTGTGTTCTACCGGCAGATCCGGATCGTTGGTTCGACCATGGGCACGCTTGCCGAGTTGCAGGCGCTGGTCCGGCTGCTCGACGCGACCGGGACGCGCCCACTGGTCCAGGACACCTTCGCGCTCGACGACGCGGCGGCGGCCTTCGCACGGATGGCCGAGGGCGACGTGTTCGGAAAGCTCGTGCTCACCGTGTGATCGTGGCTCCGGGGGTGGGGCTCGAACCCACGACCTGCGGATTAACAGTCCGTCGCTCTGCCAACTGAGCTACCCCGGATCAACCACGCCCGTCGACGTGGCGACGGGCGGAGCGCGGAGTGTAGCCTGGGCTGTCACGCACGTTGCGGACAGGAGCCACACATGCGCAAGGACCTGGTCATCATCCCTGACGACAAGCCTGGGGTGCTGGCTCGGCTGGGGGAGTGCCTGGGCGAGGCCGGTGTGAACATCGAGGCGTGCAGCGCCTTCACCGGCGGTGGCAAGGGCGTCGTCCACCTGCTCGTCGACGACGCTGACGAGGCCGTGCACGCGCTTGCCGAAGCGGGATTCGACGTGAAGGCGGCACGCCGGGTGGCCGTCATGAAACTCGACAACGCGCCGGGAGCGCTCGGTGCCGCGTGTCGTGCGCTCGCCGATGCCGACGTCAACGTCGAGCAGGCCTACTTCGCCAACGACAACCAGCTCGTGCTCGTGTGCGACGACATCGACAAGGCCAAGGACGTCCTCGACATGGAATGATGTCGGTCAGACGGGCAGATCGGTCTGCTTGAACTCGTGCAGGTCGGGGAACCCGTCGACCAGGGTCATGATTCGTTCGATCCTGTCGATCGAATCCGGGATGTCACCCTCATGGCGGTCGAGGATGCGGACGAACACGGCGCGGTCGCTTCCGATGAATGTCGGGACGCCCCAGACCTCGTGGTCGGCGACGGCACGTTCGTGCTCCTCGCGCAGTTGTCGCAGGAAGCCACCGTCCTCGAGGACGGCCAAGACCTCGATCGGATCGAGGTCGGCGTCTTCGAGCGCCTTGGCGATCACATCGCGCTCGCGAAGATCCTCGCCCCGGTCGTGGCGGGCCGCGAACAACTCACTGTGCACGTCGAGGAAGTGGTCAGGGAAACGGTCGCGCACGGCGATCCCGACATGCAGGGCCATGATGCCCGACGAGCGGTTCGGATCGGCGCGGTCCCACACGGCGGTCCCGGCGGCGCCGACGTGACCCTGCGCGAGCGAGTAGGGCACGAACGTGACGTCCCAGTCCGCACCACCCCGCAGGCCAGCGACGACGTGCTCGTTGGCGTTGCGTGCGAAGGGGCACAGGTAGTCGAACGTGATGCCGAAGGTCGTTGTCATTGCGTGGCTCCTGTCAACCGAGTAGGCATGTCAGGCTGACGCCGCCGCAGCCCGTCATGAGCGCCCGTGCGGACAGGCCGAAGGCGATGAATCCCCCCCATGCCAGACCAACGTACTCGTGATCCTCGCGCCGCAGCGCGGCGATGCGACCGCCGACGAGGGCGATCAGCGGGAACAGCGAGCCGTAGAAGTAGTGGAGGAACACCAGGTCGCCGCCGACGACCCGGCGCCCCATGATGAGAAACACGACGCCGATGATGCTCTGCAGGACCAGGAAGTTCTCGGTGTAGTGCTGCAGGCCCCAGTAGCCGGGCGGCGCCTCGGCTCGTCCGAACAGTCGCATCACGCCGCCCCAGACGGCAAGCACGATGAACGCCGTGACCAGCGCGAAGCCGATGTAGCGGTGGACGGCGGCCACGTCAGTCCGTCGCCACGGCATCGTCCTGCACCGCTGGCGTTCCGGTGCCGAGGCTCACAGCCACCCGATAGGCGACCCAGCCGGCCAGCGGCGGCAGCACGAACACGGCGATCCGTAGCAGGGTGGTCACGGTGTGCACGCCCGTTCGGGTGTCGGCCGCGATGACGTCGTTGGAGCCGGCCACGAAGATCACGAGCAGCAGGGTCAGCCCGGCGAACCCGATCGCGGTGCGCACCGGGACGTCGCGGGGACGCTGCAGGAGGTGGTGTTCACGTGGGTCCTTCGTGATCCACTTCTGCTCGATCCATGGCCACGCGAAGACGACGCCGAACATCATCCCGGGCAGGACGATGCCAGGGATGAACACCGCAGCGATCGTGACTCCGAAGATCGTGAACTCCCAGTTCGGCCACAGGCGCATCAGTCCTTCGAGCCAGCCCATGTACCAGTCGGGTTGGGCGGGCGCGAAGACCTCGAACGACTCGTACGGGCCGTACAGCCAGACCGGGTTGATCTCGAACAGGCCGCCGAACAGGCATAGCACCGCGATGACGAAGGCGAACAGCGACAGTGAGGTCAGCGACTGGTTCGGGAACAGCGGTTCGCCGACGACGTTGTCGTTGCGGGCCGGACCTTCCGGCTTCTGCGTGTGCTTCTGCCGCACGAGGATGGCCAGGTGCAGACCGACCAGGGCGACAAGGCCGCCAGGGATCAGCAGCACGTGCATCAGGTGCAGGCGACCGAGCACGTCCGCGCCCGGGTACTCGCCGCCAAGACCGATGAACCCGATCAGGGGCCCGACGAACGGCACCGACAGCAGGGCCGAATAGCCGATGCGCAGACCGGTCCCCGACAACAGGTCGTCGGGCAGCGAGTAGCCGGTGAACCCCGCGCCGAACGCCATGAGCAGCAGCACGACGCCGATGACCCAGTTGATCTCGCGCGGTCGCCGGAACGCGCCGGTGAAGAACACACGCAGCATGTGGACCACGATGGCGACCACGAAGATCAGCGCCGCCCAGTGGTGGATCTGCCGCATGACCAGCCCGGCTCTGACCTCGAAGCTCAGCCGCAGGACCGAGTCGTACGCGGCCGTGATCTCGCGGCCCTGCAGCGGCACGTACGGCCCGTCGTAGACCACCGTTGTCGTGTCCGGTGTGTAGAACAGCGCCAGGAAGATGCCGGTGAACAGCAGCACGACGAGGCTGAACAACGCGACCTCGCCGATCAGGAAGGTCCAGTGCGCCGGGAAGGCCTTGCGCAGGTACTGACGGGACCCCTCGGCCAGGCGCAGGCGGTTGTCGACCCACCGGGCCAGGTCGTCGCCCCGGGTTCGCCTGACGTCCGACTGCTCGGTGCTCATTCGTCGTCACCTCCACGCTCGTGCGTGAGGTTCCAGAAGGACGGGCCGACCGGTTCGCTGAAGTCGCTGAGCGCGACGAGGTAGCCCTCGTCATCGACCCCGATGGGCAGTTGGGGCAGCGGTCGTCCCGCGGGGCCGGACTTGACGCGCGCCCCCTTGTTGACGTCGAAGGTCGACTGGTGACACGGGCAGAGCAGTTCACCCTCGCTCGCCCGGTACAGGCCGACGGGGCAGCCCGCGTGCGTACAGATCTTCGAGTAGCAGACGGTCGCATCGACCACGCCATCGGGCACGGGAAGCGCGGAGGGATCGAGCGACCTCGTGCCGACGACGACGGCCTGCGCGTCGGCGAGTGCGTCGGCGTTCTCGGGGAAGACGGTGACGACCTGGTCTCTGCCGATGTCGGCGGCCCGGATCGGTCGACCCTCGGCGTCGACCAGGCGGACGCCACGTCGCCAGGCGGTCCGGAACAGTTCGTCCTCGGGGCCGGGACCGAGTGAGCGCAGAGGGACGAGCAGTGCCAGCCCGAGCGTGCCTCCTGCGCCCGCGAGGAGTCGGATCAGGAACCGACGGCGGCCCCCGACGCGGGCCTCGCCGAGGGACTCGTGGTAGATCTGCTCGAACGCGGCCCGGTGCTCCTCGTCGGAGACCATGCCGGGGCGCTTCTCGACGACGACCTGCGGCCCGACGATCCGCCGGACCCATAGTCCCAGACCCAGGCCGATCGCCCCGAACGCGATGGCCAGAAGGACGCCTTCCCACTGCGTGTTGCCGCCGCGGACGTAGACGATGAACAGGGCGACGCACGCGACGATGGCGACGACGAACGTGACGGCGACCAGACGAGCGGCTCGATCCTGGCGTTCCCTGACGGCACGCCATTCCTCGACGCGGCGCTGCTGCTCAGGCATCGGGATCTCCGTGGGTTGGCGCGTCGCCGGTCTTCTCGCCGAGCAGGTACATCACGACGCCGAGCACGCCGAAGCCGAGGATCCAGGCGATGACACCCTCGGTGACCGGTCCGGAGCGGCCGAACTGCAGCCCGCCGGGGCTCTCGCGGTCGCGGAGGTCCATGATCCAGGCGACCACCTCCTGCATCTCCTCGTCGGACATGACCTCCTGGCTGAATACGGGCATCACGCCCGGGCCGGTGCGGATCGCCTCGGCGATCTCGAGGGGGGTGACCACGTCGAGGGCGGGCGACACGTCACGCTGGCCGACCGCGATCCCTGCCGCGGTGGGGCCGTGACAGGCGGCACAGTTGGAGGTGAAGGACTTCAGGCCGGCGGCCAGGCCTGCGTCCTCCCAACCGTTGACGTCAGGGATCGCCGGACCGCCGCCGTCCCCGAGGCTCGTGATGTAGGCGATGAGCGCCTCGCGCTCGGTGGCGTCGAAGGCGGGCGGCTTGCGTTCCAGGCGGTGCCGCTGGTCGGTCGCCGGCATCCGCCCGGTACGGAGCATGAAGTCCACCGAGGCCGCGCCGACCCCGATCAGTGGCGGGCCGCCGGAGGGGCCGGGCTCGTCGAGGCCGACGCCCTGCCCACCGTGGCACAGGGCGCAATGGGCGCCGTACAACTGTTCGCCGAGCTCGACGAGTACCCGGTCGTTGGTCGGCTCGGACGCGTCCTGCGCGGTCGCGTTCGCCTGCACGGCGAGGTTGGTGGCACCGACGATCGCCAACGCCACAAATGCCACGCCGAGTCGGCGCGTGAACGACGGGAACCGTGAAGCGGGCACAGGGCACTCGCAGGCCGGGCAGGGGCCCGAAGGCTACCGATCTGGAAATCGTGTCCGGTCCCCGAACGCCGACCGCCCGGCCAGGGCCACGACGACTCAGGCCGGATCGCGCTCGCCCATCGCCTCCACCGCCTTGCCTGCGGCGTCCATGAACCGCAGCATCTCCATGGGCAGGGGGAAGATCAGCGTGGAGTTCTTCTCGGCGGACACCTCGGCCATCGTCGACAGCAGGCGCAACTGCATCGCGCCAGGTGCCGTTGCCATCACCGTGGCGGCGTCGGACAGCTTCTGTGCCGCCTCGAACTCACCCGCGGCGTGGATCACCTTGGCGCGGCGTTCGCGTTCCGCCTCGGCCTGCTTGGCCATCGCGCGGCGCATCGCCTCGGGCAGCTCGACGTCCTTGACCTCGACCAGCGTGACCTTCACGCCCCACGGGTTGGTCAACTCGTCGATGATCTGCTGCAGTCGGTCGTTGATGTCGTCGCGGTTGACGAGCAGTTCGTCGAGCTCGACCTGCCCGAGGATCGACCGCAGCGTGGTCTGGGCGACCTGGCTGGTCGCGAACAGGTAGTCCTGCACGTTGACGATCGCGTTGACCGGATCGGTCACGTTGAAGTAGGTGACCGCGTTCACGCGGACGGTCACGTTGTCCTTGGTGATGACGTCCTGGGGCGGGATGTCCATCGTCACCGTCTGCAGATTCACCTTCACCATCTTGTCGATGATCGGGATGATGAAGAACAGGCCAGGTCCCTTTGCCCCCATGACGCGTCCCAGGCGGAAGATCACCCCTCGCTCGTACTCGTTGACGATTCGGACCGCGGAGGTCACCACGATCAGGATCAGTACCACGGCGGTCATCAGGCCGAATTCCATCTAGTCCTCCTCGGACGCGTCCCCCGTAGGGACGACAAGTAGATCAAGGTTGTCTCGGTCGACGACGGTGACGGTCCCGCCGTCCTGCAGTTGTTCGCCGTTCGCGCTGACCACCCGCCACGCGGTTCCGTCGATGTGGACGCGCGGATGGTCCGGCGCGCCGAACACCTCGGCATGACGGCCGATGAGCATGTCGGAGACAGTGGTCTTGGGTAGTTCGCGCAGACGGCTTGCGGCGACGCCGATCAGCACGGCGGTCGCGGCAGCCACGAGGACGGCAGGCAACAGCACCCACATGTTCACCCCGATGCCGGTTGGGCGTGGGAACAGGAACAGTCCGCCGAGGAACAGGGCGATCGTGCCGCCGGCCGCGGCGACGCCGATCCCGGGGACGACGACCTCGATGGCGAACAGGACCCCGGCCACGATCAGCAGCGCGGCGCCGGCCATGGAGGTCGGCAGCGCGGACAGCGCGTACAGGCCGAGGATGAGCGCCACGGCACCGGTGACGCCACCCGCACCGACGCCGGGATTGGCGATTTCGTAAAGGATCGCCAGTGTGGCCAGCGACAGCAGGATGAAGGCGACATTCGGGTCGGCGAGTGCGGCAAGGATGCGACGGGCCAGGGACGGGTCCATCTCGTCGAGCACCGCGTCGGCCGTCTGCAAGGTGACGGTCTGGCCGTTGGCGAGTTCGATCTCGCGCCCGTCGATGGCCTGCAGGAGGGCGTCGAGGTCGCCCGCGATCAGGTCGATGACGTTGCGTTCGAGGGCCTCGTCGGAAGTGATCGACTCGCCGTCACGAACCGCCGCGATCGCGAACTCCACGTCACGGCCGCGCTCGGTTGCGATCGCCTCGGCATAGGCGGCCGCGTTGTTGATGATCTTGTCGCCGACCTCGCCACCTTCCAGGTCGACGGGTGTGGCCGCACCGATCGTGGTGGCCGGCGCCATCACCGCGACGTGCGCAGCCATCGTGATGAACGTCCCGGCCGACCCGGCATCGGCCCCCGACGGTGAGACGTGGACGATGATCGGCAGCGGCGCACCGAGGAAGTCCTGCACGATGGCGCGCATCGAGCTGACCAGTCCGCCCGGCGTGTCCAGGTGCACGACCAGGGCGACGGCTCCGCGCTGGTGCGCCAGGTCGATGACGTCACTCAGGTGATCGGCCGTGACCGGTGTGATCGGCCCGCTCCACGTGGTGGTGGCGACGGTCGACCGGTCCTGGCCGTGTGCGGGCATGGCGCCGAGGGCCAAGATGAAGGCGCCCAGCAGCAGCAGGGCAGGAAGGCGGGCTCGGGGGGACGTCACAGGTACATCATGACCTACCGGCGCACGCCTTGCAGGAGGTTGGCTCACCGCCCTGGCGCGCGCGCACTACGTTCGCGGGCCACATGACGGGAGCCCACCCATGACCAGCCCCTCCGTGGCGGTGCGTGCCCAAGGCGCCGCACGCGTGTACGGAACCGGTTCGACGACCGTGACCGCGCTCGACGGCGTCGACCTCGACATCCCCCGCGGGCAGTTCGCCGCGGTGATGGGGCCCTCGGGGTCCGGTAAGTCCACACTCCTGCACTGCCTTGCCGGACTCGACCGGTTGACCGGTGGGACCGTCGAGCTCGGCGGCACCGAACTCGGAGCCCTGAACGACAAGCAGTTGACGCGACTTCGACGTGAGCAGGTCGGCTTCGTGTTCCAGGCCTACAACCTCGTCGGGACGCTGACCGCGAAGGAGAACATCACGCTGCCCATCGACCTCGCGGGCAAGGGTGTGGACCAGGCATGGTTCGATCAGGTCGTCGACGTGCTCGGCCTGCGGGACCGCCTCGGTCACCGACCGAACGAACTGTCCGGCGGTCAGCAGCAGCGCGTGGCGACGGCTCGGGCGTTGATCACCCGCCCAGCCGTGATCTTCGCCGACGAGCCGACCGGAGCACTCGACTCGAACTCGTCGGCCGAGATGCTCGGGTTCCTGGGGCGCGCATCGCGCGAGTTCGACCAGACGATCGTCATGGTCACCCACGACCCCGCGGCTGCGTCACACGCCGAGCGGATCCTGTTCCTCGCCGACGGCCGCATCGTGGACGAGTTGCTCGAGCCGACCGCCGAACAGGTTCTCGAGCGGATGAAGCGACTGGAGTCGCCTGTCCTCCAGCAGGGGGACTGACGAGATGCTGCGCGTCGCCCTGAAGGGACTCCTCGGGCACAAACTGCGGTTCGTGCTGACGATGGTGGCCGTCGTGCTCGGCGTGACCTTCGTCTCGGGCACCTTCGTGCTCACCGATTCGATCAACGATGCCTTCGAGGACATGTTCGGCCAGATCTACGAGGCGGCGGACGTCTACGTGGCGGTCGAGCCGAACATCGACTCGGCACCGACAGGCGGTCCCGCACAGGCGCCTGGTCTCCCTGAGTCCCTGGCGGCCGACGTCGCGACGATCGATGGCGTCGAGGCAGTCGTGCCGACCGTGTCGGGCTTCGCACAACTCGTCGACGACGACGGTGAGGCCGTGGCCAACACCGGAGCGCCGACGATCGGTTTCAACTGGACCGAGGAGGCCAACTCGGCGGAGATTCGCGACGGTCGGCCGCCGGCATCGCCCGGTGAGGTCATCATCGACACGGCGACGTTCAACGATCGCGGCTTCGACCTCGGCCAGTCCGTCACCGTCGTGACGATCACGGGGCTGCACCAGTTCACGCTGGTCGGATCGGCCGGCATCGGCGAACTGGACAGTCTGATGGGTGCCACGATCGTGGGGTTCACGCTCGAGGACGCGCAGGCCTACATGGGCCGCGAGGACGAGTTCAACGAGTTGGCACTGATCGCGGCCGAGGGCACCGACGCCATCGACCTGCAGGAACGGGTGCTGGGAGTGGTTGGCGACGGCTACCGCGTGCAGACCGCCGACCAACGTGCGACCTCCGACAGCGATCAGGTTGCGTCGTTCCTCGGATTCCTGAACACGGCCCTGCTGACCTTCGCCGGCGTCGCGCTGTTCGTCGGATCGTTCATCATCGCCAACACGTTCTCGATCGTGGTTGCCCAGCGCAGCCGTGAATTCGCGCTGCTCCGAGCGGTGGGGGCCTCGAGCAGTCAGGTCAGGGCGGCGGTTCTGCTCGAAGCCCTCCTCGTCGGGCTCGTGTCTGGCGTCACTGGCCTCGGTCTCGGCGTCGTGTTCGCGAATGCCCTGCAGTCGATCATGGGCGCGGCCGGCCTGGAACTTCCTCCTGGTAACACGACGGTGCAGCCCCGAACCATCGTCGCCGCGCTCACGGTGGGGATCGGCGTCACCATGATCGCTTCGATCGTTCCTGCCCGCCGCGCGTCCCGCGTGGCGCCGGTCGAGGCGATGCGAGGGGCGACGGACGTCGGTCCCGAGCGGCTCGGCCGACGGACCGCGGTCGGCGTCGGGGTGACAGTCGTCGGTGGCGTGGCCATCCTCGTCGGGCTGGCGGGCGCCGTCCCACAGCCGCTGGCAATCGTCGGTCTTGGCGCTGCAGTGCTCATGCTCGGGGTCTCGCTCGCTGCGCCACTGGCCGCGGGACCGATCGCCACCGCCGTCGGCGCACTTCCCAGCCGACTGGGCGTCCCGGGTCGCCTTGCCCGTCGCAACGCCGTACGGGATCGTCGACGGACGGCAACGACCGCCTCGGCGCTCATGATCGGCCTGGCGCTCGTCGCGTTCGTCGCGATCCTCGCCGCGTCGATCCGCGGGTCGCTGCAGACCGCGCTGGACGAGGCCTTCCGGGCTGACTTCATCATCGCAACGGACATGCCGGGGCTACGGAACCTGCCGCCCGGCCTGGCCGGTGACCTGGCTGGCCACGACGAGGTTGGCGCGGTCACGTCCGTCCGGCTGGTACCGATCGAACTCGACGGAACGGCATCGATCGCGAGGGCGATGACCGCGGGCACGCTGGACCAGACGCTGGCCCTCGGAGACGTCGAAGGCGACCCGACGACGCTGGCCTACGGCCAGGTGTTCGTCAGCCAGAGCACGGCCGAGGCCCAGGGACTTGCCGTCGGTGACACTGTCACGATGGACTTCCCGCTGGAAGCGGACCTCGCCCTGACCGTCGTCGGCACGTACACGAACACCGATGCTGTTGGCGCCAACTGGCTCTTGTCGCTCGACCGCTTCGAGGAGTACGTCGGCGACCCGCTCGATGCCTACGTCTTCGCGGCCGCGGCGGACGGGGTCGCGGCGGATGATGCCCGGGCGGTCGTCGACGAGGTTGCCGAGGCCTACCCGGGCGCCACGGTCCGCGACCAGGCAGAGTTCCGCGAGGAGCAGGAAGGCCAGATCAACCAGCTGCTCGCCCTGATCTCGGTGCTGCTCCTGCTGTCGGTCATCGTCGCGGTGCTCGGGATCGCAAACACGCTGGCGCTCTCGGTCTTCGAGCGCACCCGCGAGATCGGGCTGCTGCGGGCCGTTGGCATGGACCGGCCGCAGGCCCGCAGAATGATCGGGTGGGAGTCCGTCATCGTCGCGGTGTTCGGCGCCGTCCTCGGCATGGCGGTCGGGATCTTTCTGGGGTGGGCGGTTGTCCGCGCGCTCGCCGACGAAGGCATCAACACGTTCGTCGTTCCCGCCGGGCAACTTGGGGCCGGACTGGTCGGGGCGGCCTTCGCGGGGATCCTCGCGGCGGTGTTTCCCGCGATCCGTGCATCTCGCCTCGACGTCCTGCAGGCTGTCACGACCGAATAGAGGATGGATCATGATCGCGGCGTTCTCGATCACCCCGCTCGGCGCTGGTGACTCGGTGTCCGGACTGGTCGCCGACTGCGTGCGAATCGTCCGCGAATCCGGTCTGGACAACGAGACCAACGCCATGTTCACGAACGTGGAAGGGGAGTGGGACGCCGTCATGGCTGTCCTCAAGCGGTGCATTGATCATGTCGCCGAGGTCGCCCCGCGCGTGTCTGTGGTGGTCAAGATCGACCACCGGCCCGGCCACGATGGGGCGTTGCGGACCAAGGCGGCCAGGGTCGAGCAACACCTCGCCCAGAAGTAGTCCGATCGGACCATTGTTACCTGGCCAAACGGACAGGGAGGATTGGGCGGGCCAAACGGGGAATATGTCCTCACCGGTCGAAGAGGGGATCCCACCATGTTGACCGCTGGACTACTCATCGCGATCGGCCTGGTCGGCCTGTCGGGTGCTGGCATCACCGCCGTCCGCAAGCGCACGCTGCAGCGTCAGCGCATCGAGCAGCAGCTCGAATTCATCCACGCGTTGCCGGTCGCCGACTACCGTCTGCGGGCAGTCGTCGGCTGAAGGAAGCGCGGTGGCCGGTGTCCCGGATCACCTCCGAATGGTCACGCCGTCGCTCACGGTCACGCCGTGCGCCGAGGCGATCGAGTGGTACGTCGAGGCGCTGGGCGCTGAAGAGGTCGCCCCCCGGATGCAGGGGCCCGATGGGCTCGTCGCGCATGCCGAACTGCGGATCGGCGACTCGGTGGTCATGATGGGTGACGAGTGGCCGGACGGTCCCACCCAGTCGCCGCGGACGCTCGGCGGCTCGACGTCGGCGCTGTTCCTCTACGTCGACGACGTCGATGCACTGTGGCAACGGGCGGTGGACGCCGGGGCTGAGGTCGTCTTCCCGCTCGAGCTGCAGTTCTACGGCGACAAGGGTGGCCGGCTCCGCGACCCGTTCGGGCACACGTGGGGGCTGGCAGAGCACGTCGAGGACGTCAGCGACGAGGAGATGGAGCGCCGTATGGCGGCGTTCTACGAGGACGCCGACGGCTGACGCGCCGGCACGGGGAGCCTGGCCACTTCCGCCCGTGACGCGATCCACGCGCCGCCGATGATCAAGGCCGTGCCGATGATGGACGTCGTGGCGATGGCGTCGCCGCGGAAGATCACGCCGAGCGCGATCGCCACGATTGGCACGAAGTAGATCGGCAGGGACCCGCGGGGGCCCCCGACCCGCCCGACGAGTGTGGTCATGAGGACGAAGGCGACGCCGGTCCCGAGCATCCCGAGCGGGAGCATCGCAATCGCCGAGCCCCACGTGAACGTCGACCTCGGCAGCCCGTACAGGCCGTAAGGCAGCACGACGAGGATCGCCACGAGTTGCATCCGAAGGATCACCGGTAGGGAGCCGTACCGCTGCTGCAGTGGCACTGCCATGTTGGTGGACAGGCCGTAGAGGATGACGGCGAGCAGGACGAGGGCGGTGCCCAGCGCGGTCGCATCGGCGCCGACGAGCTTGGGCGCCGACAGCAGGGCGACACCGAAAAACCCGATCAGGATCCCCGTCGTCTGCGCCCGGCCAGGCAGGCGGCGAAGGAGGATGGTCGCCCAGACGGCGCTGGTCAGCGGCACGCCGGCGTTGATCATCCCCGCCAGCGACGAGTCGATCCACTGCTGGGCGATCGGGAACAGCGTCAGCGGGATGCCGGTCCAGATCACCCCGAGCAGCAGCACCTGCGGCCAATCCTCGCGATCGATCGGCTTCCGGGCACGCGGGATCGCCACGAGTGCAAGGGCTCCGAGCGCGACCCGCGCGAGCGTGACGACACCAGGGGCGAACGAGTCGAGCCCGTACTCCATCCAGAGGAACGACGAGCCCCAGATCGACGCGAGGGCGACCAGCAGGCCCCATTCCCCGGAGCCGTACGCGGCGCTCACCGTGCCGTCGGCCGTCCCGACCAGCCGTCGCCGGGTCGCGGGTGCATCGGTCAGCGGCAGTCCAGGCCCGCCGTCCGCAGGGCTCACGCCCCGATCCTCGTGGCCAGGGTGGCGGCAGCGGCCTCGAGGACGGCGGCATCACGCTCGTCGAACGCGGCCAGGTCGTCGGCGAGGTGGGAGGGTAGGGAGCTCATGGGCGCGGACGGTACCGCGCTCGGACCTGGGACGGCCTGTGGCTAGCCTGTCGGGCCGGAGGTCCGCCATGCGCATCCGCACGCTGTTCACGTTCGCCACGGGTGCCGCCACGGGCGCGGCGGTCGTCTATCTGTTCGACCCGGTCCACGGCGACCAGCGCCGGCGGCGGGCGGGACGCTGGGCGGCCGAGCAGGCCCGCGACCAGGTCAGGCAGACGGGGGCCCTGATGCTCGACCAGACCCGCCAAAGCGTTTCGGCGGCGACGCAGGGCTACCGCGAGGCCGCCTCGGCCAGGAACTGACCCACCGCGACGTCGTGCGGCACGACAAGAGCGCAGTGCCTGCGACCCCCTCCTGATCGCAGGCACTGCGCGTGTTGAGGGATTCCGCGGGCGTGCGGCGAAGTCCTGCTGGCCGTGGGTCACGTGAGCGCTCAGCGCGCATGTCCGGCCAGGATTCTCACCCCTGTCCCTTCGGGCGGAGTTCGGACTGGCGCGACTTTGTGACGTCGTGCACAATTGCTTGCAAGAGTTAGCGATTCGTTTGCAGGGAGCAGCAGTCTCCCGTCGCGACGTCCCCCTCGCCCCCAACGCTGGAGCACTTGTGCCTGTCTGTCTCCCACCCGTCCGCAACACCGTCGTGAGCCTCGGCACCGTCGCCCTGTTGGCGGCAGCCGCGAGCGGCGGTTACGCCCTCGTGGCAACCGACGAGGCATCGACGGCGATCACCGAGCGCGTTGTGCCCTACGAGGACCCGGTCGCGCTCGCCGACATGGCGACCCCTCATCTGCCGCGCTGGGAGTACCGCGAGGTGCAGGCGGCGGGTGACGTCGTCGGCGAGGCCCCAGAAGCGACCGCGCCGGCCCCGGCCGTGGACGATGCCAGGGTCTGGGATCGGCTCGCTGACTGCGAGTCGGGCGACTGGGTGGCCGGTGTGCCGCAGCCGGGCACAGCCCGTTGGGACTACGGGCTGACCTTCTCGCACAGTGATTCGTTCGAGGGCGGTGTCAACTTCCACCCAGGGACCTGGGACGCGTTCAAGGACGCGGGCATGCCCGACCACGCCGGCAGCGCAAGCCGCGACCAGCAGATCCTCGTGGCGCAGCGTGTGCGTGCCGCGCAGGGCTGGGGTGCCTGGCCGGTCTGCAGCGAGATGCTCGGCCTCCGCTGACCCCAAACCCTTCCGAGTGAGTAGCGTGGTCGGTCGATCCGTCCCGATCGTCGCCGACCCCGGAGCGCCCCGTGGAGTTCGCCTACAGCCCCCGCTGCGAGGAGTTGCGCAAGAACCTGCTCGCGTTCATGGACGAGTGGGTGTATCCCAACGAGCGGACCTACTACGAGCAGATCGAGGCCAGCGGACATCGCCACGAGCGCCCGCCGCTGATGGACGAACTTAAACAGGAGGCGCGCAAGCGCGGTCTGTGGAACCTGTTCCTGCCTGGCGCCGAGCACGGCGCTGGCCTGACCAACGCCGAGTACGCCCCGCTTGCCGAGATCACCGGAAGGTCGCCGCTGATCGCTCCCGAGGCGCTCAACTGCAGCGCGCCGGACACGGGCAACATGGAGGTCCTGCACGATTTCGGTACGCCGGACCAGCAGGATCAGTGGCTGCGTCCGCTGCTCGAAGGCGAGATCCGGTCGGCGTTCTTCATGACCGAACCGGACGTCGCGTCGTCCGACGCCCGCAACATCCAGAGCCGTATCGAGCGCGACGGCGACGAGTACGTGATCAACGGCCGCAAGTGGTGGTCGTCAGGTGCGGCGTCGCCCGACTGCAAGATCGGGATCTTCATGGGGGTCACCGACCCCGACGCCGAGCCCTACCGGCAGCAGTCCATGATCTTGGTCCCGACCGACACCCCCGGCGTCTCGATGGTCAGGGAACTTCCGGTGTTCGGGCACTACGACGCCCACGGTGGCCACCCCGAGATGGCGTTCGAGGACGTCCGGGTCCCCGCGGCCAACCTCATCGGCAACGAGGGCGACGGCTTCATGATCGCCCAGGCGAGGCTCGGGCCCGGCCGCATCCACCACTGCATGCGCCTGATCGGGATGGCTGAGCGCGGCTTCGACCTGATGTGCGAGCGGGCCATCAGTCGCGAGGCATTCGGCAAGCCGCTGGCCCGTCAGGGCAAGATCCAGCATTGGATCGCGCAGTCCCGGGTCCGGATCGAGCAGGCGCGCCTGCTCACGCTGAAGGCCGCATGGCTGATGGACACGGTGGGCAACAAGGGCGCACGGATGGAGATCTCCGCCATCAAGATCGTGGCACCCTCGATGGCCGAGTGGGTGCTCGACAAGGCGATCCAGGTCCATGGCGGCAAGGGCTTCACCAACGACGTCCCGCTGGCCATGATGTGGGCGCACGCCCGCACCCTGCGGATGGCCGACGGGCCTGACGAGGTCCACGAGATGGCGCTGGCGCGCCGCGAACTCAAGGGCTTCCTGCCCTTGTGAGGGACTACGTCGCCGCGGCGTACGGGTCGGTGGCCTGATGCGCACGATCGGTGATGTCGATCGTGCGGTCGGGGTCGAGAGTCGCCTCGACGCTGGCCAGGGCGTCGGCAACGCCCTCCCGGTAGGCACGGGGGTCATCGGCCAGGAAGGCCCGGTCCTCGAGACGGCGACGCAGTTGCCGGACGAGTTCGTGCTGCTCCCGGTTCATGTCACCTCACCTCCTCGGATCAGCGCATGCTCGACCATCATGCACGATGACGTGGCGTTTGGGATGTCCGGATTGTCGGATGTGCGCCAAGGCATGACAGGTGTGCGGTCAGGAACTCGGTTCTGCTGATGGACTGGGAGAGATCTCGGGGAGGCCGCCCGCTCGCGGACGTCGCCGATCCCGACAAGGTCTGTGTGCGGATCGAGCCTTCTCCACGTTTGCCGGGTCGGCCATCACGGCCAGCACGGTCTCGACGTCGATGACGAATATGGGATGACCCAGCTCGGTGTCCACGTCGGTGCACCGCCGACTCCAAGCCGTCTCCTGGTCGTCAGCCGCTTGTGTCGGGGGGGCCGCCCCACTTCGAGCGCTTGACCGCCCGGGCGCGCTCGCCGGCGTCGAGTACGGCCTTGCGCAGGCGCACGGCGTGGGGGGTGACCTCGACGGCCTCGTCGTCGCGGATCCACTCGAGTGACTGTTCCAGCGACATGAGCCGGGGCGGAGCCAAACGGACCAGTTCCTCGGCCGTCGACGAGCGCACGTTGGTCGCCTTCTTCTCCTTGGTCGGGTTGACGTCCATGTCCTCGGACCGGGCGTTCTCGCCGATGATCATGCCCTCGTAGACGTCGTCGCCCGGCGCCACGAACAGTTGGCCGCGCTCCTGGAGGTTGAGCAGGGCGTAGGTCGTGGCCGATCCGGTCCGGTCGGCGACCAGCGAGCCGTTCGGGCGGGTCCGCAGGTCGCCCTGCCACGGTTCGTAGCCGTCGAAGACGTGGTGGAGGATGCCGGTACCGCGGGTCTCGGTCAGGAACTCGCTGCGGAACCCGATCAGGCCGCGGGCCGGGACGCGGTACTCGAGTCGGACCCATCCACCTTCGCCGTGAGAGCCGTGGATCATCTGCTCCAGCCGGCCCTTGCGGAGCCCGAGCAACTGGGTCACGACACCGACGTACTCGTCGGGGACGTCGATGGACAGGTGCTCGAACGGCTCGCTCATGACGCCGTCGATCTCGCGGACGACGACCTGCGGCTTGCCGACGGTCAACTCGAAGCCCTCGCGACGCATGGTCTCGACCAGGACCGCGAGCTGGAGTTCGCCACGGCCCTGGACCTCCCAGGAGTCCGGACGCTCCGTCGGCAGCACCCGCAGGGAGACGTTGCCAACGAGTTCCTGCTTGAGCCGGTTGTCGATCAGGCGGGCGGTCACCTTCTTGCCGTCGAGGCCGGCCAGCGGCGAGGTGTTGATGCCGATGACCATGCCGAGGCTCGGCTCGTCGACCCGCAGAAATGGCAGCGGGCGGGGGTCGTCGACGTCAGCGAGCGTGTCGCCGATCATCACGTCGTCGATCCCCGCGATGGCGATCAGGTCGCCCGGTCCGGCCTTCTCGGCAGGAACACGGTCGAGCGCCTCGGTCCGGTACAGGTCACCGAGCTTGACGTTCTCGATGGTGCCGTCCTCCCTGCACCACGCCACGGTCTGGCCGCGCTTGACCGTGCCGTGCCGGACGCGGCACATCGCGAGTCGGCCCACGTACAGGCTGGCGTCGAGGTTGGTGACGATGGCCTGGAAGGGGTGGTCTGGGTCGTGCTCGGGAGCGGGGATGGTGTTCAGGATCGTGTCGAACAGCGGATCGAGGTTCGTCCCCGGCGTGGCGATGTCCAGGGTTGCCGTGCCCTCCTTCGCGTTGGTGAAGACGGTCGGGATGTCGATCTGTTCGTCGTCGGCGCCCAGGTCGATGAACAGGTCGAACACCTCGTCGACGACGGCATCGAGGCGGGCATCCGGGCGGTCGATCTTGTTGACGACCAGGATGATCGGCAGCTTGGCCTCCAGCGCCTTGCGCAGGACGAAGCGGGTCTGGGGCAGCGGGCCCTCCGATGCGTCGACCAGCAGCAGCACGCCGTCCACCATCGACAGGGCGCGTTCGACCTCGCCCCCGAAGTCGGCGTGGCCGGGGGTGTCCACGACGTTGATCGTCACGTCGCCCCGTTGGACCGTCGTGTTCTTCGCGAGGATCGTGATGCCCTTCTCGCGCTCGAGGTCACCGGAATCCATCACCCGGTCGGCGACGTCCTGGTTCTCGCGGAAGGCACCGCTCTGCCACAGCATGCCGTCGACCAGGGTGGTCTTGCCGTGGTCGACGTGGGCGATGATCGCGACGTTGCGCAGGGTGGAACGGCGAGCCATGGGGATTCTCGAGGTGGTGGAAGAACGTCCGGACGTGACGAAGCGGCGCGCGCGGCGCCGCCCGGGTCACCAACGGTACCCGGCCGGACGGAACGGCGGCCTTCTGGGCGTGCCGGGGGACGGCACCCACAGCGAGACGTGGGAGGGCTGCAGGGAGGCCTCGACAGCCAGAAGCAGGTCACCTTCGACCGCCGTCGGGTTGACCTCGTCGCGCAATCGGTGGGCGAGACCGTCAAGGATCCGAGCGGCGTCGTACCGCGACCGATTGAAGCGGCGATCGACGAGATGCTGGACCCGCCGCCTTGCGGGACCAAATGCCGCAGCCGTCACAAGCGTGATCCCGGCGACGGCCAGGTCGGGAAGGTTGCTCGGCCCGACGACTGCCTGAGTTGCAAGTACGAGCAGTCCGTACATGCCGGCCAGTACCGCGGTCAAGACCAGGTAGGCCACCGTGCGACTGATGATGCGGTCGAGGTCCCAGAGGCGGTAGCGCGTGATCGCCACGCCGATGCCGACAGGGGCGACGATGGTGAGCGCACTCTCGACGGCGTACAGGTCGATGCCGAAGATGTCGAGGAGGATGGCGGAGACGAACATGCCCAGCGTCACGGTCAGGGCGAAGGCCCCCCAACGCATCTGCTGACGTTCGGCACCCTGCGAGCGCCGGTAGCGCAGGATGAGCGACAGGACCGCACTGATCGCCATGATCAACAGTGGGCCGATCACGAAGGGCATGACCGCGTCGGCCTCGATGTCGTCGAACGGCATGAAACCGACCGGGTTGTCCAGTTCGAGAACCGCCGTGCCGAGATACTCGAAGTCGATGTAGAGGCGCTGGGCGAACATGCCGCCGAGACTGACCAGGATGGCGTGAGCAAGCGCGACCTGACCGACACGACCCCAGCGTGGTGTGAGGGCATGGCCGCCGGGGAACAACAGGATGATGCCGACGAACGACGCATACAGGAACGGGAGCCAGTACCACTGCATGTACCAGGCAGCCACCAATGCGCCTGGGATCGCCCGCAGTTCGACGTAGTGCGCGCCAGCGATCTGCTCCGCCGCAAATCCCGACGACAGGAACACGCCGACCGCGAGCATCAGCCACGCGACGCGGTGGCGTGGACGTCGACGCAGGACGATCACGCCGACGAAGGCGTACGCCACGGATCCGAGCGCAAAGAGCCACTCGCTGAGGTCGACCCCTTCGCCCGCGAAGTCGACGGCGGCACCGATCCCGAGGCTCGCGAACGTGATGAGCAGCCCCACGAGCCCGAGCCCGCGCAGAATTGCGTCGATCCGTGTCACGGAGTCCCCGTCATGCCGGCTTCGTCAGCCTCCCTTGGCCCCGTTACGGGGGCGTTACCGGCGGCGTGGGATTCAGCACGCGAACGGCATCTGCCAACCCTGTTAACGTCCTCGACATGGACGACATCGACCCGGACACCCCCGCGACGCGCGCCGTTGCGGGTACAGGCGTCGCCCACCGGGTCGTGCAGTTCGGGCATGTGGGCAGCCTCGAGGAGGCCGCGCAGGTGCAGGGATTGCGCCCCGACCAGGTCCTGAAATCCCTCGTCATCCGCCGCGGCGAGGACGACTACCTCCTGGTTCTCGTCCCCGGTGGTTCCAAGATCGCCTGGCCGAAGTTGCGGGCGGAACTCGGGGTGAACCGGATCAGCCTGCCGGATGCCGACGAGGCCTTCGAGGTCACCGGCTATGTCCGCGGCACGATCACGCCGTTCGGCGCGAAGCGGGACCTGCCGGTCATCGTCGATGCCGCGGTCATGGCCCAACACGTTGTCACCGTCGGGGGTGGACGCCACGGCGTGTCGATCCACCTCGCCCCGGCTGACCTGGCCGCTGCGACCGATGCGACGGTCGCCGACGTCACGGAGGATCTGTGACCGCTCAGACGTTCGCCTTCGACTTCGACCCCGTGTTCCGGCTTCCGCTGGCCGCCATGGGCGTCTTGAGCAGCACCAGTGGGGTGACCATCGACGACGACGCGTTCGACGCCCGGTTCGGGCCGTTCCGGTTGCGGACGCCGGTCGCGAACCTGAAGGACGTCCAGATCACCCGCGACTACCGCTGGTACCGGGCGATCGGTCCCCGTCTGTCGCGCACCGACCTCGGCGCGACGTTCGGCACCAACACCCGCGGAGGCGTCTGCGTGTGCTTCCACGAGCCGGTATCAGCGCTGTTCGGCGTGCGCCATCCGGGCCTCACCGTCACGGTCGCCGACCTCGAGGGGTTCGCGGAGGCCGTTCGGCGGCAGCTGCCCACGACGTAGGTTTCAGCCGGACGCCGGTTCCACCACGACGACCCAACCACCCGAGGACACCGGCCGGGCGTCCAAGGTCACGTCGAGGTCCGCGATCAGGCGCCGACACTCGCGCCATGCGTCGCTGGTGGTCGGGTCCGAGACCGGTTCACGATCCTTGTGCAGGATCGCCAGCCGCCAGCCGCCATCGGACGTGTCGCCGAGCAACTGGATGTGTGCGCCTGCCGTCGCCTGACGAAGGACGGCGTCGGTCATCGCCAGCAGCAGGTCCCTGGTCATGCGGGGCGGGATCGACAGGACCCCCGTGGCCCGGACCTCCATCTCGGCGCCCACGACCTGGAGCCGCGGGGCGAGCAGGCGTGCGACCCAGTCCGCCACGTCCCCGAGGTCCGACGACTCGGGTTCCTCGCCCGACGGGGCGGTCGACCGGGAGGACTCGATGAGGTTCCAGAGCAGCCGCGAGGCCTCGTCGGCCCGCTCCCGCAATCGGGTCGTGACCGCGAACCGGGTCGGCTCGTCGAGGTCGTGACTGGCCAAGAGGTCGACAAGTCCGACCAGCGCGGCGACCGGACCTCGGAGGCGTTGGGTGACGAGGTGGGACAACTGCTCGGCCGTCGCCGTCGTCCGGCCGAGCCGCCGGTCGAGTTCCTCGAACTCGGCCTCGGATGCGGCGAGTCGTTCGCGTAGGTCGGCCAAGCGGTAGGCGCGGGCGACGGCGGCCCCGATCAGTCGTCCGGCGGACTCGAGCAGCGTGACCTCGTCCTCGTCGAACGACGCCTCCGGCCCGTCCCGTGACACCCACAGCGTGCCGATGATCCTGTCGGCGTCCCAGATCGGCGCGACGACGAGGCAGTTGACGGCGTCAGGTGGCAGGTTCGCCTCCTGTTCGCGGGCTCCGACCAGCGCACGGGGGACCATCGGCAGGTGGAGTACCTCACGGGTACTGAGTGGGAGGGCGGCCAACCACTCGTCGGGGGTGGACCCACCGACGAGCAGGTCGGACAGGATCTGCCGGCCCTGGGGCGAACGGTGCGTCACGGCGACGGGGTCGAGGTCGCCGTCGCGCTGCGTCAGCAATACCGCACAGCCGTCGCCGAGGTCGCCGGCCAGCAACTCGGTGACGGCTGCCATCGTGTCGAGGTGGTCGCCGTGGTCGCTGAGCAGGCGGTGCGCGAGCCGGAACAGCACGGAGAACGCCTTTGTCCCGGCGGGGTCGATCTCACCCAAGGCATGGCTCCATGTCGGGGGGAGTCTGCCACGTCGGCCGGTGCCGAATGGCCGGCGCCCATGCGGGACTGCCTGAAAGTGCGTAGCGGGCGGCTGACGTGGCCCTTCCGGTTGGGTTCGATGGGCGATGTCCTGGGGAGGGATGTCATGCCCAGTCTGCTGGCCGGCCGGTACCGCATCGACGAACTCGTCGCTCAGGGGGGCATGGCACACGTCTACCGCGGTCACGACGAACAACTCGATCGCCCGGTGGCCGTCAAGATGCTCGGCCCGCACCTCGGCTCGGACGAGAACGCGTCACGTCGGCTGCGCAGGGAGGCCAAGGTCGCCGCGTCCCTCGGCCACCCCAACATCGTGCGCGTGTACGACGTGATCGGACCGGAGCACGGCACCCAGGCGATCGTCATGGAGGAACTGCCGGGCACGACTCTCGCCGACCGCATCTGGGACGAGGGGCCGCTACCGTTCGACCGTTTGCTGCACGTCGTCCGAGCCGTCGTGTCAGGGCTCGAGGCCGCCCACGAAAGGGACCTGATCCACCGGGACATCAAGACCTCCAACATCCTGCTCACGCCCGAGGGCGAACCGAAGATCGCCGACTTCGGGATCGCACAGGGTCCGAACCTGACCGCGACGAGCACGGTGCACGGCAGCATCCACTACATGGCCCCCGAACAGGCACTGGGGGCCACCAGCGACGCGCGCACGGACCTGTACGGGCTCGGCTGCGTCCTCTACGAGATGCTGACCGGCAGCACGCCCTTCTCCGGGACGACCGCCGAGGTCATCCAGCAGCACCTGGTATCGGACCCCCGTCCGGTTCAGGTTCTGCGAGCCAACGTGTCCGATGGGTTGTCGGAGTTGACGTTGCGATTGCTCCGCAAGAACCCGAAGGAACGTCCCGCCAGTGCTGCCGTGGTCGCCGAGGCGCTGGATCGACTGCTGGCGGACCGCGAAGCCGGGGTCAGCGACCTGCTGCCCGATCTGCTAGAGGAACTGTTCGATCCGGTGAGAGCCCTGAGCCCCGACCAGGCCGTTGCGCGCATCAGCGCGATGGCGTCGGACCCAAGCGGCACGACGTCCCAGTTGCCGGTCGGTCAGGCGGCGGAGCCGCTGCACACCGGGGGTCTTCCGCGCTGGATCGCCATCGCCATGGCGGCCCTCGTGCTCGCGGTCGTCGCGTTGTTCGTGCTTCCTCGCGTGCTCGTCGCCGGCGACGCCATCGATCAGATCCCGCTGGAGATGCGGACGGCCTCGGACCAGGTTGGCGATCCCATCCCGTGATCCAGTAGGGGTGGCCGGGGGGAGGCCCACCCGATGTGGGCCGGTCGACCCTTGGGGTCTCGTGTGACTCGGGCGACGATTGAGTCGGGTTCGGTGCATGACGGGCCCGGAGGTTGGCGGCCGTGCTCTTCCCCACCGTGACGTTCGCGCAGTTCTTCGTCGTGGTCGTCGTGGGCGCCTGGGCGCTGGCGTCGCACGGGACCCTCTGGCGGCTGTGGCTGCTGACCGCCGGGTGGGTCTTCTACGGGTGGTGGGACCTCCGCTTCCTCGGACTGCTCGCCGCGATGATCGTGATCGCCCACGCGGTCGGTCGCCGGATCGCCGGTGCGGCCGGTGGCCGAGCGGGTGCTGTGTGGCTGGGTGTGGGCGTGATGGTCCTGCTGGGCCAGCTCGCGTGGTTCAAGTACTACGGGTTCTTCGTGGAGTCCCTGCTCGATGCGTTGCGGCCGTTCGGGGTCCAGCCGGCGGTGCCGATGCTGCAGATCCTCCTGCCCGTCGGGATCTCGTTCCTGACCTTCGAGGCCATCGCATATCTGGTGGAGGTTCGCCGTGATGTCGTGGAACCGGCCGGGCTGCTGGACGTGGCGACGTGGTTGAGCTTCTTCCCGAAGCTGCAATCTGGGCCGATCACGCGGCCGAGCGAGTTCGTGCCGCAACTGGGTGCTCCGCGGATCCCGACCGAGCCCATCGCTGCGGAGGCGTTCCTGCTGATCGCGCGCGGGCTGTTCAAGAAGGTCGTGATCGCGAGCTTCCTGGCGGACGCGATCGCGGACGACGTGTTCGCCAGCCCGCGGCGTTCACGAGCCTCGAGGTGCTGGTCGGCATCTACGCGTACACCGTCCAGATCTACGTCGACTTCAGTGGCTACACGGACATGGCGAGGGGGCTGGCCATGCTCCTCGGCTTCGACCTTCCCATCAACTTCGACCGGCCGTACGCGGCGACCTCCATTCAGGACTTCTGGAGTCGCTGGCACGTGTCGCTGTCGCGGTGGCTGCGCGACTTCCTGTTCCGTCCGCTGGTGCTTGCCGGACGGCGCGGCAGGGTGGCCAGTGCTCGAAATCTCCTGCTGGTCATGCTGGTGGCCGGCTTGTGGCACGGGGCGGCGTGGACCTTCGTCGCGTGGGGCGGCATCCACGGCCTCGGGCTCGTGTGGGGTCGACTGGCGAGGGGACGGCGTCGGCGGCTGGGTCGTCCGCGGCCGGCCGTGTCGGGGTGGCGGGTGGCTGGGCGTCGGGTCGTGACCTTCCACGTCGTGGCGTTGGCGTGGGTCGTGTTCCGCGCCGACTCGATGACGCGGGCCGGTGAGGTCTTCCGGCAGTTGGCGGTCTGGGGTCCCGCGGAGGCCGTGAGGCCGCTGTTGGTTGCCGTGATCGTTGCCGTCGTTGCGGCGCAGTACCTGCAGCCGAGGTTCGAGGTGCGGGTCAGGTTGGCCTTTGCGCGTGTCGGGCCCGCGGTGCAGGCCGCCTGCCTCGCGCTTGCCCTGCTCGTGACCGACGCGCTGGGACCAGCGGGTGTTCCTCCGTTCATCTACTTCAGGTTCTGACGATGACGACACGATCGGTGAAGCGACGGACGCCGGGTGTCGCCTGGGCGGTCGAGCCGCTCCGTCGTCGGCGTGGCCCGTGGCGGGCGGTGGTGACGCTGGTTGTGGCACTGGTGCTCGGAACGATGCTGAACGCGGAGCAGCTCCTTCGGACGGCATCGTCGTTGGAGGCCGGGTGGCGGCGTGACGTCGCTCTCGCAGTGATGGACCCTGTGGTGGAGATCAGCCGGACGTTGCACCTGACGGCGCCACGGCGCTGGTTGGACGATCTGGTGTACGGCGAGGACGTGGCACCGCCGAGCCCGTCGCCGGCGCCTTCGCCGAGTGAGCCCGTGTCCCCGTCGCCGAGCGTGTTGCCCACCGAGCCTGTGTCCCCAACGCCCAGCCTCTCGCCGACTCCGTCACAGATGCGGCACGTCGCCACGGCCACGGACCCGGCGGTGTTGCTGGTGACGGGTGACTCGCTGACCGAGGCATTCGGACCGGCGCTGGTGAACCTCACGCTGGCGACTGGGGTCGTGGAACCGGAGCACCAGACCGAGTACTCGTCGGGACTGACGCGGCCCGACTTCTACGACTGGCCGGCCAACGTGCGTGCACGTCTGGCGGCGACACCGACCGACATCGTGGTGCTCATGGTCGGTGCGAACGACGCGCAGCCGATCCAGATCGGTGGGGGATGGGAGCCATACGGGACGCCGGCATGGTTCGCGGAGTATCGGCAGCGCGCCGATGACATGGCCGCCGCACTGAGCGGCGGTGCCAGGACCGTCTACTGGGTTGGACAGCCGATCTCCCGGTCCGAGACCTACCGCGCCAGGATGGTCGCGCTCAACGACGCGCATCGTGCCGCAGCCGGTGCCTTCGACAACGTGAGGTTCGTGTCGAGTTGGGAGCTGTTCCTCGATGCGGGCGGCGGCTACAGCGAGTACCTCCCGGATGCCGACGGGCAGCTGGTGCGCGTGCGGCGCAATGATGGGATCCACCTGACACCGACGGGTGGCGCGTGGTTGGCCGATGAGCTGCTGCGAGTGATCGCGCAGGACTGGGACCTGAGGTCGGAGTAGGTTCTGCCGGTCGAGCGGGAGGCTGACATGGCGTACTCGGAGGACGTGGCCGAGCGGGTCCGCGAGGTGATGGCGAGCGAGGAAGGCTACGAGGAGAAGAAGATGTTCGGGGGGCTGTGCTTCCTGCGGCACGGGAACATGGTGGCGGGTGTCGTCGGTGACGAACTCATGATCCGTGTCGGCAAGGACGGGCACGACCAGGCCGTGGCCATGCCGCATGCGCGGGAGATGGACTTCACCGGCAGGTCGATGCGGGGGATCGTGCAGGTCGAGCCGGCGGGATTCAAGGGAGACGACGAGTTGTCGGCGTGGGTCGATCGGGGGCTGGCGTTTGCCAGGACGCTGCCACCGAAGTAGTGCGCGGGGCAGGAGTGTCAGGCGTGCCCCCGGCGCCATATCGCCACGCCACCTGCGGCCGCCAGCAGTGCGGTGACGAACAGGACGAGGATCCAACGGCTGCCTGCCGAGTTCGTCGTGGCAGGAGCGGTGTCGGGATCGGCTGCGGTCGGCTCCGCGGATTGGGTGGAGGGCGTGCCGCCGCGCTCCTGACGCTCGCCGAGAACGTCGGTGCCGGCCGACGGTGTCACGGCGTCGTCGTCGGTCTCGGGAGTCGTCACAGTGGCGGTGCCTGTAGCTGACGGCGAAGTTGGTGTTGGACCGGGGTCACTGCCGGTGGCCGACCCGCTCGCTGGTGGGGTGGTCGTTGACGTCGCCCCGCTCGTGGGGGAGGAGCTGGGTGAGGTCGTTGTCGGAGTTGGGGATGGCGAAGCCATCGGTCGACGTGGGGGAGGGCGTGGGGGAAGGACTTGTCGAGGTCGGCGTTGGCGACGGATCGTTCGCCGGGGACTACGGCGATGACGCCGGTCATCTGGGCATGGACGGCGCAGACGCAGTCGAAGGTACGGGCCTTGGTGAAGGTGAAGGAGTAGATCCAACGGTCGCTGCTCGGCGCGCCCGAGTTGAACGTGCCGTCGAGCGCGACGACGTTGTGGTTGCCGGCCTCGTTGGTCCAGCGGACGGTGTCGCCGACCTCGATGGTGAGGTTGGAGGGGGTGAACGCGTTCGTGGGCACGCCGACGGTTGCGTCGTGAGTCTTCGCTGAGGCCGTGGCAGGAAGCGCGACGGCGGCGGCGGTGACGAATAGCAGCACCACAAGGGTTCGGCGCATGGCGGACTCTGCTTTGGTGGGTCCATCGTCCACGGGCATGTTTCGACCGGACAGGTATGACCGACCCTGTGCCGTGGATCGAACGGCCCGAGCCGAGTCCGGCCCTCGGGTCCGTGCAGGACGCCTACGATCGCCGCGTCAACCACCGGCTACGGGCCCGTAGCTCAATGGTTAGAGCAGCGGACTCATAATCCGTTGGTTCCAGGTTCGAGCCCTGGCGGGCCCACCGCAAGATTCCGTGCTCTAGATGCTGATTGGGCGTTGAATTTCGATACTTCCAATTTCGATCACTCGGTTATTCACAGGGGGTCATGCCAAATTCGTGCCAAATGGGTTTGGCATGCGTAGCGTCGACCGCAGTTCGCGCGCCGTCCCGGAGGGCCATGGTGAGTGTGCGGAAGCTGCCGTCGGGGACCTTCCAGGCCCGACTCATGATCAATGGCATCACCTACTCGGACACCTTCGCCTGCGCCGAGGACGCGAAGGACTGGATCATCCTCACGAAGGCGAAGGGCCTGACGAAGCGGCTTCCTACTCGGATCACCGTGCGCGAGTACGCGGCCCGATGGATGACCACGTACGACGAGGAGCCGACCTCGACCCGGAAATGGCATCAGGGCAACCTGGACCGCTACATCCTGCCGGTTATTGGCCAGCGCCGTCTTTCCGACGTGACGCCGACAGACATCTCGCGATAGCGTCGACACTGTCAGTTGGTCGGTCGACGCCGGGCATCGGAGCGGGCATGACAGCGCGGGCGTTTCCCAGGGTCGGGCTTGTCGGATTGGGCGATCTAGGGGGCCCGATGGTGCATCGGCTCCTGGATCGCGGCGTGCCGGTCCACGTGTGGGCGCGTCGAGTGGCTGCCACCGAGCCATTTGCGGCGCGGGGAGCCAAGGTTGCTGCCTCCCTGGATTCCATGGCGGAAGCCTGCGATGTTGTCGGGGTCTGCGTGTCCGATGACGCCGCGACGCAGGAGGTCGCGAGGGTCGTGCTAGATCATCTGCCGGCTGGGGGTGTTCTGGCGGTTCACGCCACCGTCAGCCCCGAGACCTGCTGTGACCTCAAGGACGGGTTGCGTCCGGAGGTTGACGTCGTAGATGCCCCCGTCAGCGGGGGGCCGGCTGCCGCTTCCACCGGTCGGCTCGCGATCCTGGTGGGGGGTGAGCGGGCGGCTGTCGATCAGTGTCGACCGGTCTTCGACCACTGGGCTCGTTTTGTCCGACACCTCGGTCCGCTCGGGTCTGGCCAGAAGGCCAAGCTCATCAACAATGCCTTGTTCAGCGCGCATGCCGCGCTGGCGGTCGAAGCGCTGGAGATCGCGGAGGCTGCCGGGCTCGCCCGGGAGGTCTTCGCCGAGGTCCTGGCGGCGAGCAGTGGACACAGTCGCGCCCAACGCAGCCTCGTTCGGCTCGGTGATCCAGATCACCGCGTGCGGATCGCCTCACTGATGGCCAAGGATCAGCGGCTGTTCGACGAGCTGGCCACCGCGTGCGGCGGCGGCGTCAGCGCACTCGGTGCGGGCCACACGTTCATCGAGGAACTCAAACGGCTCCTGGCGGGCGGCATGGGAACGCCTCCCTGGGCTGTGGCTATCGACGATGGGTGATTAACGAGCCTGGGTCTCGACGACGTCTTCGTGATCTACGTCGCATCGGGCACCACTGCAAGAGACCGCAGCTCGTGTTTGGCCACCCGTCCGGTGGGGGTCGATGACGTCCTACGGCGTGGTGGAAGTTGAGGGCTGATTCTCAGCGATGCCCGGCAGCCTATGCGGCCGGCAGTCGGGGTTGGTTGGTCGTGTCGGTCTCCTCGTTGTGGGGGTTGGTGATGAGGCCCATGGGGCCCTCGGACAGGTAGCGGCGGTCGGCGACTTGCCAGTCGTGGACTTCGCACAGCACGGCACCCACGGGCCGGATCACGGCGTCGTGGTTGGGGAACACCCCGACCACGTTGGTGCGCCGCTTGATCTCTTGTTGACGCGCTCGAGCGGGTTGGTTGACCAGATCTTGCGCCAGTGCGCTCGCGGGAACGTGGCGTAGGCGGTGACGTCGTGCTCGGCGGCGGCCAGGATCGCGGCCGCTTTTCCGAAGTTCGGTTCCAGCGATGCGACGACCTGGCGCAGCTGGCCGCGGGTGGCCTCTGCGTCGGTCTGCGCGAAGATCGTGCGTACGAGCGCGGCGACCATCTCCATCTGCATCTTGGGGACGCACGCGAGCAGGTTGCGCTGGTGGTCAGGAGGGACCTCTGCCGCGTCTGCGCGGTCGCCGAGTCCGAGGTCGAGGACGCCGTTGGCACGTACATGGATGACGACGTGGAGATCATCACCACCTCGCCGCTGACCATCGCGGACGTCCTTGGCGACATGCGTCGGATTGCCAGGGCGCTGGACGACGAGACTGCTGGAATGCGGCTTACCCGGGAACTGCGTGGAGGATTCGACGCCGTGGCTGCCAGCAGCGGTCTCGGCCATCGCCCAAGGACGGCCGTGATCGAGTGGGTGGATCCATTGATGGGTTGTGGGAACTGGGCACCCGAGCTGGTTGAGATGGCTGGCGGCGAGCCCGTGCTGGCGAACGCCGGTGCCCACACGCCGTTCGCCGAGCCGGACGACCTGGCTGCCGCCGACCCCGAGGTGATCGTCGTCGGCCCATGTGGGTACGACCTCGATCGCGCACTGAAAGAGTTGCCCCTGCTCGAGGGCCTGCCTGGCTGGGCGAAGCTGGCCGCTGTGCAGACGGGTCGAGTGGCCTTCCTCGACGGCTCGGCCTACCTGAACAGGCCAGGCCCCAGGCTGGTCGACACGGCCGAGACCTTGGCGGCGATCGTCGGAGGCACACCGGGCGTGGGTGGCGGCACCGGCTGGTGCTGGCTTCCCGGCGTCGGCTGACGCGGGTCACGGTCTCGGCCGCCGCACAGGGGGCGCCACATGTTTGACGGTCTTCATGGCGATCTGGCTGTTGGCCCGTCGAATGCCCGGAAGGGCGGACAGCCTCGTCGTGTAGAGGTGCTCGTAGGTCGATGCATCACGGACAGCGACCCGCAGCAGGTAGTCCGGTTGCCCGAACAGCCGGTGTGCCTCGATGACGTCGTCGATCTCGACGAGTGCGCTCGAATCGGTCGATGTGCTCCGCGGTGGACGAAATCAGATCCACCCACACGAGTACCTGGAACCCCCGGTCCACTGCCTCGAGCTCCACCCTGGCGTGATAGCCCGTGATCACGACCGGCGTCGATCTCAGCCTTTGACCCACCCGCGGACGGACTCGACGCCGTAGCCGAGCTGTCGCGCGACCCGCTTCACCGTCCCCGGCGTCATGCCGAGCTCCTCCCGGAGCGCGAACACCATCCGGACCGCCTAGCCCGGATCTTTCAGTAACTGATCGGCGGTGCTGGCTGGTGGGGTCGCGTGCTGGCGGGTGGGATGGCTCGGCGGAGGTGCCGTGCTGGGCGTGGGGTGGGTGGCGATGATGGCCTGGGCGGGCAGGTCGAAGCTGCGGACCGCGTCGGGTCCGTGACGGGGCTGGGCAGGTCACGCGGGCGTGGGCTGCCAGCCGGGTAACCGCTCGTGCGCGGCGACCAGGACCTGGGTCCATGGCCAGCTGCGGTCGAGCCGTAGGGTGGTTCGCCGGGCGTGCCGGACGATCCTCGCGGCCACGTGCAGCAGCGTGTAACGCAACCGGCGGGGCTCGGCGACCGACAGTTCGGGGTCCTGGATCAACACCCGCAGGCCAGCGAGCAGCAGCGACGCGACCAGGATCTGTTCGAACCAGACCCGGTTCGCGTTGTAGTCGGTCAACGGCAGCCGGGTCAGCCCGCAGTCCTTGAGTTGCTTGATCCGGTTCTCGACCTGGGCGTGCTGCCGGTGGAACCGTTCGAGCGCCACGATGTCGGGATCGGGATCGTTGGTCAGGGTGACCTGATGGCGCAGCCCGTTGTAGTCCCACAACCGCAGCTTCGCTCCCGGGTGGGGCCGTTCCCGCCGCACGATCGCCCGCGTCCCTGCCGGTGCGTTGGCCGGGACCAGCCCGGGTGCTTCACACACCTGGGCGCCCTCACGCGGCTTGCCGTCGACGTTGCGGGCGGGCTGCCACGCTGTTTCGGGGATGTCGCGGATTTCGGTGGAAGCGACCTCAGAGACCCGCATTCCGACGCTGAACACCAGGTTGCGGTCGGCCAACTTCTTCAGCATCGTGGGTCCGCCCGCGGCCGTGTCGGCGCGCACCCGAAGCACACGGGCGACTTGGTCGGGATCGTCACCGGGACGGTGGCCTTGCTGCCACACCTTGGGCAGCGACCCGATCGCCTGGTCGAGCACCGCGACCTGGTCGGCGATCGTGTTCGCGGTGGCGTTGCCCGGCCGCAGCATCCCCGCAGCCAGCCCGAGCGGCTCGATGAAGCACAGCATCGGGTGAAAGCCGAAGCCGCCCTTGAAGTTCGCGGCCGCGCCCTGCTTGTCATCCGAGCCCGACCCGACCAGCGACGCGTCGATGTCCAACACGACCTCGTCGACGTCGGCTTCCTGCAACAGCCGGCGGCATGCCTGCTGCCGCACTCCGATCAACGCATGCAGATGCTGCTCGTCGACCTGATGCATCGCCCGCCACACCGTCGTGTCCGACGCCACCTCCCCGAACATCACCGGCTGATCCCGCAGCGTCTTCAGATCCGTCAGGCACCGGCCGCCCGCCGCGATCATCATCGCGACCTGCGTCACGATCCGCCCACGGTCGTGCGCCGACGCGCGCGTGACCGTGTCCGCCAGAGCCGTCGATGCCCCCTCAGCGATCCCGAGCTGCCCGGCGATCCGCCCCAGCAGATGCGTGCCCGCCTGGCCGGTCACATCCTTGCCGTCACCGCTCACCGTGAGATGCCGGACCGGTCCGATACTGTTCACCGACAAGGTGCCCTCCTTGCTTGGTCGTGTTCCTGGACAGAACGCATCCAAACGCAAGCGAGGGCACTTTCACGTCAACCAGCCCCAAACCTCACCGAAAGATCCGGGCTAGTCCTTCTCGGCCGAGCTGAGCGACGCGACTGGGGCATTCCTGAACTCCCGATCGTTGACATGACTCCTCCTTGGAAACCAAGGTTAGGAGCCTCCATCAGACCCAGGGTGGACAAACTGGATACGGCCATTGGCCTGTCGCATCCGATCGCGTATCGCCCAGGTCCTGGCTGCCACGGCCAGCACGGCCGCCACAAGTGCGAACGCTGCACAGACGTACCAAGCCATCTCGTATGAAGTCCGAGTCGCGATATAGCCGAAGACCAGAGGGCCCAGAGCTGCCCCACCCGCTCCCCCCACGCCCAGCAAACCGCTCGCGGTTGCCGGGGTGTCCGGATTCATCCGGACCGTCGCGAACATTAGGAGGCCGTTCCAACCCCATCCGGGCCCAAATGCGAGGAGCGCTCCGATCGCGAGGGGGATCAGTCTGGTGGCCGATCCCAGCAGGATGAATCCTCCCGCGCCCACGGCGAGCATCCCGGCCATCATCTGCAAGGCAGTCCCCCGGTGTCGGTCGGCGAGCCACCCCATGGTCAGGCGGGTCGCTATGCCCATGAGGCTTCCGATGACCTGGAGCCATCCCGCGGTGTGCGCCGAGAAGCCCCTTGCTGTCGTGGCTTCCACCAAGAAGGTCCCCAGTGATATCGATGCCGCGGAGCCAGCAAAGAGCGCAAGCCCGAGCAGTAGTAGTGGTGGATTAACCCCGTCTCTGATCCGGAACCTCATGACGCCCCGTGGTTGTGCCGGTGTGAGGCTCCATGGCACGTAGGTTGCCACGACAACCGCAAGCAGCGAACCCAGGGCGAAGCTCCACCTCCAACCTACGCCGGAGCTCACGAGCGGTACCGAGGCTCCGGCAAGCATGGCTGCCAGCGGGACGGCGGACTGGCGGACGCCGAAGACAAAGGCCGGTCGCCCCGCCACTCCGCGCGCAAGGGCGAGATTGCTTGCGGGCAGTGACATGCTGTTCCAGCACCCGCCGAGCGCCAGTGCGACCATTAGGTGCGTGTGGGTGGATACGAACAGAGCCAGGCTCATCATGACCGCGCCGCTACCGAGGCAAACGAGCACCAAAGAACGGCCCGAACCAATGAGTTCCGGAATTCGGCCCCCAACCGGGGAGCACACGGCAGACGCCACCATGAACATGGCAAGTGCGGCGCCCAACTGCGCCGGGTCAATCTGCAAGGATTCACGAAGGAAGCCACCCTGGGATCCCACAAGGAACACCGGCATCGTTCCAATGACGCTCGTGAGCGTTGCCGCCGCCGTCGTCCGGACAGGACCTATGGGATCGCTGACCGGCACGGTGCTCCCCCTACCTTGTTGTCGGGCAGGCAGGCTCATACATCCCACCCGCACGAGCGCTTGATCGACCAAATCGGGGCAGGTCTCGGACCGGTGCCCTCTCGGAGGGTCCCCGAAGGCGAGGCGAAACCTCTACACACGACCACACCAGTGTCCAAACGCCGCGGGAGACACCAATGGTTGTCCAAATAGCCGAAGAGCATTTGGGTCCGCCACCGGCGGGACCGTACACAGGTTCGTTCGAGTCAGACTTGATCGTCAGCATACAACTATCACGGCGACTGACCGAGCGTGTGCCAACAGCCGAACCCCCGAGCTGGGCGGCGGACTTGGGAAGGCGGCACCGGGCGAGCGCGAGCTCACTGCGTGAGGAGTCCGCCGTCCACGGGGAGCGTCGTCCCAGAGATGTAGCTGGCGGCCTCGGATGCCAAGAAGATCACGGTATTTACGAATTCTTCCGGGCTGCCCATGCGTCCCGCTGGTACTCGGGTGAGCATCTGCTCGACGTAGCCGTCCGTGTACTGGTCCGTCATCTCGGACTGGAAGAATCCCGGGGCAATAGCGTTGACACGCACGCCGAGGCGACCGGTCCACTGTGCCGCCAAGTCCCGCGTGAGTCCGATGATCGCCGCCTTCGATGACACGTAGGCGGCCTGGGGAAGACCCGCCGTCGTGAACCCGAGGATGCTGGAGACGTTGATGATGGACGATCCCGGTGTCATGACGCGAGCGCACGCCTGCGCCATCCAGTAGGACCCCGCGAGGTTCACGTCTACTACGCGACGGAACTCTTCTGGCGTCTCGCGAAGGGCTGGGACCGCCGTTCCAAGGCCAGCATTATTCAGGAGGATGTCAACGCGGCCCAGTGCCTCCATCGCATCGCGAACGGTGCGCGTCGCTGTCTCCGGATCAGCTAAGTCGCCCGTGACTGTGATGCACTGACGTCCTACCCCTTCGACCGCGGTACAGGTCTCTTGGAGTCGGGCCGCTCGTCGCGCCACGATAACGACATCGGCTCCAGCTCCGGCCAGCCCGACGGCGGCGTGCGCCCCCAGTCCGGACGATGCGCCAGTGACGACGGCGACCTTGCCGTCAAGGGAGAATCGCTCGAGTGCGGGCATCAGGAGACTCCGTGGGTTGTCGTCAATCAACGATCCGGTCGGTCACGCTAGTTCTTCGTTCGGACGGTGCCTGAAGTCGTGCGGGTGTTGCGCTCGCTGCTCGGCTGATCAGTGGTGAGCAAGATTCCGAGACGGCTGCGTCAGTCATCGAGCCCAAGTCGAATCCTGGCCCTCTCCATGCATCGAGGCCGTCGCCCAGTTGTCGAGGACATCCGCTAACAGGGTGGCGGCGGCGTTGAAGAGTTCTTTGCCTCGTTCGCCCGTTGCACCCGTCGGGTCGCCGAGCGTTCCTGTGCGACTAATGGATCGGAGGCCAGTCGATCGTAGCTGGGGCATCAGCTCGGCAAGGCTGTCAGTGGTCCCGGCTTCGAATCGGTCCGTCAGGACACGGTCCGGGGAGAGGTACAACATGAGGGAGGTCTCGGTTTCCCCGGCGTGGGCATCGCCTGGAAACATTGAAGACCAAGCACGGACATCGCGTCCTTCGGAGCGAAGTATTGACGCCGCCCGGTGGAGTGGTTCGACATTTCCCCCGTGGCCATTCAGGAACAGCACGCGATCGAAGTCGCCTGTAGCAGAGCGACCTAGTTCGACCAGGAGAAGCACAAGCGCGGGGCCCCCGATGGAGAGGGTTCCGGGGAAGTGCTGGTGCTCACCCGAGGAGCCGTAGGTCACTGGTGGAGCGACGACAACCTCCCTCCGTCCGACGGATACAGCGGATGCCAGCGCCACCGCGATGTCCGTATCGACGGTGAAGGGCAGGTGTGGTCCGTGTTGCTCCGTTGAACCGATTGGGACGATCAACAGACGTGGTTGGTCGTCCTTCTCGAGATCCGTCCACGAGAGCTGTGCGAGATGGCGGCCGGGCACGGCATTCATTCAACGGGGAAGTCAGGCGGGGCCACGACGTGATGAGTGTTGATATCGTCGATGCGCGGGCGCCCTAAGGTGCTGATAGTCAGGCACGCCATTCGTTTTCCACCAACCCTGGTCACCTAGGCTCGTCTGGCCGGCAGACCTGACCATACGCCAATTTGGCACTCAGTGCACTAATCCTGAATGCACCGACCGGTTTCGGGGCAGCAGGATGATGGTGCGATCGGTGGTGTGGGGCTGGCGGCTGGGAGGGTCGGCGACCCAGGTGACGGTCGCGGACTCGGGATGTGGCGGCCAAGCGCACGCCGACGGGCCCGGACGGGTTCCGGGGTGGCGTGGCGGTGGGGTCTGTTCGGACGGGTGGGCGGTGGGGTGGAGGGTCAGGTGGGTGCGGGGATCGCGGCGATCCTGGTGAGGGATGCCTCGAACGCGGCACGCCAGGGCCAGTTGGTCGGGGCGCGCAGCTTGAGCCGCCGGGCGGAGTGCACGAGCCGGGCGGGCATCGACACCAGCTTGGTCCGCAACGTCTCGGTGGTCGCGTCCTGCCAGCCGTCCCCGGCAGCGGCAAGCGTCCAGCGGCCCAGGTTGTGGGCGAGCACCGCCAGGCCGAGCCAGGCCGCGTTCGCGGCGAACTTGCCCGAGGGGACATGTGCGAGCCCGCCGGCTTTCAGATCGCGGATGGCGAGTTCGATCACGGCGTGGCAGCGGTGGTCGGCCTCCAGCTCGAGCAGGTCGCCGTGCCGGTCGGTCAGGATCGCGTGATGGTCGAACACGACGTCCAGGGCGAGCTGGGAACCCGGCGTGGGCCGCACGCGCCGCACGATCAGGCGCAGCTCGACAGCGTCGCGGGTGCCCCTGAACGCGGTGTAGGTGGTTTCGGCCACGTCCGCGCCGCCGTCGAGCCAGTACGGGATCGGCACCCACGCATCCTCGGGGATCGCCGCGATCGCCCGCCGGATCGCCGGATTGAGCCTCACGGTGACCGAGAAGGACGCGCCGTGGCTGTGGCAGGCGGCCACGAACGCCCGCGAGTAGAACGCCGAGTCGGCCCGCACCGTCAGCGTGCCGGTCGCGCCCGCGTCGCGGACCCGGCGGATGGTCTCACGCACGAACGTCCCGGCGCCGCGGGCCGCGCCGGCGTTGCCGCCGCGCATCCGGGCATGCAGCACCTCGCCGGTGCCAGCCAGCGTCGCGAGCAGCGGGTGGTAGCCGCGCACCTTGGTGTAGCCGTAGCGGGCGCCCTGCTTGGCGACGCCGAACACCTGGCAGATCGTGGAGTCGAAATCGATCGTGAGGTCCCCGTGCAGGTCCGGGCCCAGCCCCGCCGCCCACGCCCGAGCCAGCACCTCACGCGAGACCCTGTCCAGCATCCGCACCGTGGCCCAGATGAACCCGCGCAGCCACGTCCCGATCGTCGACGGCGCCCGGATCTGATCGAACAGCTCCGGGGCGGCCCCGGCCCGCAGCACATCCACATCGGCGATGGAGTCGCCCCCGGCAAGCATCGCGCCGATCACCGTCATCGCCTTGGTCCCACAGCTTGCCCGTCCGGCCGCGTCCGCAGACAGCCTCACATGCTCGTCGACCAACGCCGCGATTCCGAGCTTCTGGGCCAACGCTGCCGGGGCCACCAGCCCCGCGTTGGGAACCAGGTTGTCCTCGTCGAAGGTGGTTTCGATCCCGGCCAGGTTGTGCGATGATCGCATCTGCGAGATGCCTTCTGCTCTGGTGGTTCTGCGGACTTCGACACCCGCATTCTCCCAGCCCAGGAGGCATTTCCATTGGAACCGGCACCGCCCCCGCGGCACTATTCGGTGCATTCAGGCTAATTGATCTCCCCCCATCAGGCGAACCAGACTGCGGGGGTCGTCAGGAGGCCGCCCAGTCACAGAACGGCGAGCCGTCCGGGCACAAGGGCCAGTTGACGCCTGGGGATCCCACAACCTATGGTCCTCCCGACAAGCACCGACTAGCCGTCCATCTTTCGGTCGCGGCCCCCGTCGCCACCCTGAGTGACGAGCGCTCAGGTGCCGTAAGGAGATGCTTGTTGCCTGATTCCAGCGATCACGACGGCACGATGCCCTTCGACGACCGGCGGTTCCGGGACGTCCTCGGGCATTTGCCCACGGGCGTCGTCGCGATCACCGGCGTCGATGACGACGGCATCCCAGCCGGGTTCATCGTTGGCACCTTTGTGTCCGTCTCCCTCGACCCGCCCCTAGTGGCTTTTTTCGTCACGAAGGAGTCAACCTCGTTCCGCCGAATTCGTGCGACGGGTTCCTTCTGCGCGAACATCCTGTCGGCCCGACAGGAGCCACTCTGCCGCTCCTTGGCTGCGCGAGGTGGGGACAAGTTCGCCGACATCGAATGGCATCAGTCGGGGTCAGGGTCCGCGATCATCGACGGAGCGGTCGCATGGGTCGACTGCCACATCGAGTCGATCTCGGAGGCGGGTGACCACGAAATCGTCATCGGACGAGTAAGCGACCTGGGCATCAGCGCCCCCACCATCCCGCTGCTGTTCTTCCAGGGTGGGTTCGGTGGATTCGCGCCGATGGCCCTGGTCATGGAAGCACGAGACGATCTGTTCGAACGACTCCGGGTGGTTGACCGGGTCCGCAAAGGGATGGAGACGCTCGCGCTCGAACTTGGGGCGGACTGTCTCGCCCACGCCGTCAGCGGCGGAAACATCGTTGTCGTCGCTGCGGCGTACGCTCCACGGGACAGCACGACTTACCCGCGGGTCGGGTTCCAGATCCCGCTCCTGCCTCCGTTCGCCGAACCGTTCCTGGCGTGGGCTCCGGCGCACGAGCGGGAGGCATGGCTCGATCAGTTGCGCGGACGCGCAGACCACGACCCCGACCGTATTGGCGAGAATATTCGGGAGATTGTCGAGGCGGGGTGGGCCTACACCGTGCGCACCGATGTGGAGCACGACGACCGTCCTCTGGAGGACCTGGTGCGTTTCGGCTTGACTCCCGCCATCGAGCGAGAGTTGGCGGATCTGGTTCGCACGCGCGGGGAACACGGTCATCCCGCAGCACTCGACGAACTGGAACCGGGGGCAGCCCGGACCCTCTGCGCGCCGATCTTGGACGTAGACGGTCATCTGACGATCATGCTCGCACTTCATAATCTGCCCCAAGACCTGCCCGCGTCGGAGGCGCGCCACTACCTGTCGCGACTCCTCGCCCTCACAGAGTCCGTCAGCCCAGTCCAGTAGGCGTCGACGCGCCTTCGCCGCGACGCCGTTCAGCCCAGGCGCAGGCGTCCAAGATCGAGTCCGACAGGTTCAGGTGCGGGGACCGGAACGTCAAAGGGGCGCGCAGGCAGGGGTCGGCAGACGATGTAGCTGGCGTTCTTGTCGGCCGCTAGGTCAACGAGGTTCCCGCAGGCGAAACAGTTGTCGACATCTCGATCGCCCCGGAGCGGACATTGCACTCGGCCGGCATCAATCGCGTGCCAGTTTGTCTGAGCAGTTCGACGACGTCGATACATGGTGATCACTCTCGCGAATATCCCATGTTGCATCAATTCCCGTGAAGTCGGGCAGGGCCGTCGGACCCCTTGGCACGGGGTCGAAGGTCCCCTTTGGGACCGAGCCGGTCGGGGCTCGGGTGATGGGTCGCACTGGCTGGTGTCAGGGCTCAGTGTGGCCTGGGAACGCGGCCAGCACCAGACGACCGATCTGGTCATGACCCCGGATGGAGTGGATGGAGGACGTGTTGGGGCGGATTCAACTGGTCGTCGCAACACCTCGACTTCGGAGGTGGACGATGGGCAGGGATCCAGGTTGGGGCGCGAGGGCAACAGGTAGGCCGCCGCTGTGGTCTCCCGGCCGCGCAACGCGTTGGACTCGCGGGCACAAGCAGCTGCTCTGGATCCAGATGTCGGCCGTGGCGAGCAGCGAGGATGCCGCCGTGGCCGTCGGCATGGCGCCGGCGGTCGGCACACGCTGGTTCCGGGAGGCAGGCGGCATGCCCGATGTCGAGTTCAACGAGCCTAGCAGGCGTTACCTGAGTTTCGCCGAGCGGGAGGAGATCGCCCTGCTCAAAGCCAAGGGCATGTCCGTGGGAGCGATCGCGCGCGAGCTGTCCGTGGCCCTTCGACGATCTCCCGGGAGTTGCGCCGCAACGCCTCGACGGGGGGCGGCGAGCTGGCGTACCGGGCCACGGTCGCGCAGTGGCACCGCGATCGCCGCGCGGCCCGTCCGAAGCAGGCGAAGCTTGCGAACAACGAGCGGCTGCGCGACTACGTTCAGGAACGGCTTGCTGGCCAGATCCGACGTCCCGATGGCATCCCGGTGCCCGGACCTGACATCCCGCCGTGGCAGGGACGGCGGCGGGTTGGGGTGCCCTGGGTTCAGTGGAGTCGGGTGGTTGGATTCTCATGCTGCGGGGCTGCCTGCGTGGCGCGCTTCGAACTCGATGGGGGTGAGCATGCCGAGCGCTGAGTGACGGCGTTGACGGTTGTGGAAGATCTCGAGGTACTCGAAGATCGCGTTGGCGAGTTCGACCCTGGTCTTCCAGCGTTTTCGGTCGAGGAGTTCGACCTGCATCGCGGTCTGGGCGGCATGGACTGCCACTTCGAATCGATCTGCGAGTCCAGCACGTTCTTCGTCACCACCCTCGCGTTTCGACCCACCCCTCCAACGCCAGCGCGACGACGCTGCCGGCAAGGGCCAGATCGGCCGACAGAAGATCTTCGACGGCCTCCTCGCACGCCTCGACGACCAAGTCTCCTGACACGCCCCCCTTGACAACATCACCCGCATAAGCACAACAACCGGCGGTTCCACGGCACGCTGGGCATGCTCAGCCCCGCTGAGTACGAAGCCGCCCGCTACGCCGCCCTCAACCCAGAGCCACAGCCAACATGACAGCGGCATAGAACCCAGGCCGATTCAATTTGAGCCTGCCCTCCTGCGTCGACTCGAAAGCGGCTCGGGCGTGACGGATCAACGGTGAGGAGTCGGATTGGCTGATCGCCGAGACTGACAACGCCCCGATTGCCACACCGAAGCAACTTGCTTGCCGACAACTTTTTAGTTAAGGTCCAGTCCACTCATCGAGCGGGGGCCACATGGTGGCTTTTCGTCAAGACAGGTATCGGAGTGTCCATGGTTGAGAAGGTGACGCGCCTGCGCCGTTCCGAACTGTCCGTTCCGGGCACCAGCCAGAAGATGATTGCAAAGGCCGCTGCCAGCCAGGCGGATCTCGTCTTTCTCGACCTCGAGGACTCGGTCGCCCCGAGCGCCAAGCCTTCCGCCCGGGCAAACATCGTCTCCGGTCTCAACGAGCTTGCGTGGGACGGAAAGATTCGAGCCTGTCGGGTCAATGCCGTCGGGTCCGAGTGGTTCTACGACGACTTGCATGAGCTCGTACTCGGGGCGGGGCAGAACCTTGACGTGATCATCATGCCCAAGGTGACGACGGCGCGCGACGTCTGGTTCCTAGACGACTGCCTGACTCATCTCGAGCGCAAGGTCGGCCTCCCGGTAGGAAGCATCGGGATCGAGGTCCTGATCGAGGAGACCCAGGCGTTGATGAATGTTGACGAGATTGCCGGCGCCTCCGACCGCCTCGAGGCGCTGATCCTGGGTGTCGGTGACCTCGCTGCGAGCCAGGGTGTCGCTGGCGGTCACATTGGTGCCGCGCCGAAGTCCGCCGATGGCCAGAGCTTCAATGCTGACATCTGGGATTACGCCCGTCAACGAGTCGTCGTCGCTGCTCGCGCCCACGGCCTCGAACCCATCGACGGGCCATACGCGAGCTACGGGGATGAGGCCGGCTACAGGCAGCTTGCCAAGAGCTTCGCGACGATCGGTGGCGGCGGGAAGTGGTGCATCCATCCGGTGCAGATTCCCCTTGCGAACGAGGCATTCTCGCCAACGGAGGACGAGGTCTTGCAGGCCGAGAGCATCGTCGCTGCCGTTCGCCGCTCGGAGTCCGAGGGCGTCGGCGCCCTCGGGGTCGACGGCGTCATGTACGACGCTGCCACCGCGCGGATCTTCGAGCAGACACTGGAGCGTGCGCGGCTGTGCCGCGAAGCCCAAGAACGCGGTGCAGGCACTCTCGTCGCCTCATGACGGAACGAGACAAACGGCCACCCATCGACAAAGAAGAGACCACAGGAGACAACAGATGAAGTTTGGGTACGCGGCGACATTTCAGAATCCGAGCAGCAAGCGGTCCGACGCTGACGTCTGGAGGGACGAGCTCTACGTCACCGATTTCGTGATCGAGCACGGGTTTGACTCGGTGTGGGCCACCGAGCACCACTTCACCGACTACGAGATGAGTCCGAACCCTCTGCAGTACCTGTCGTGGGTCGCGGGCCGCTCCCCCGATATCGAACTCGGCACCATGGTTCTCGTCATCCCGTGGCACGACCCGTTGCGGGTCATCGAGGAGGTTGTCGTCCTCGATCACCTCTCGCAGGGTCGGTTCACCTTTGGTATCGGACGCGGCGTTTGTGACTTCGAATACACCGGGATGCGGATCCCGATGGACGAGTCACGCGAACGGTTCGACGAGATCGCTGACATCGTCCTCGAGGCGCTGGAGACTGGGAAGATCGAGGAGAAGCCCCGGAAATTCTATCACTTCCCGGCTCGGGACATCCGGCCGAAGCCATTCAAGTCCTTCAAGGGCCGCCTCGTAGCCGCCGCCGGTTCGCTGCCGTCTCTGCCGATCATGGCGCGTCTTGGGGCCGGCCTTCTTCTGGTGCCGAGCAAGTCCTTCGACCAGAACGAGGAGGAAGGGGCCGCCTACGCGGAGCACTGGAAGGAGTATCACCCCGACGTCCCGAAGCCGCGGCCGCTATTCGACCAGTTCATTTTCGTCGACGAGGACGAGACGATCGCCGAGGAAAAGGCACATCAGTATCTCGCTACCTACTACCGCGAGGTGCTCAAGCACTACAAGTTCGGCGCGTCTGGGCTCGAGAAGGTGAAGGGCTACGAGGACTACAAGGTTTGGGAGTCCAAGATCGCCGCGGACCCCGACGGCCACATCAACGACTTCATCGGTCGCAATGCCTGGGGCACGCCGGACCAAGTGATCGAAAAGCTCAGGTACGCCCATGAGCGCACCAATTGCCACACCATTCTGGCGCACGCCTTCTTCGCCGGAATGCCCCGAGACGAGGCTGTGAACAGCCTTGGCCTCTTCGCCAAGCACGTCATCCCGGAGCTGAAGGACCTGTAACCGCGGCCTGCCCGCCAGCAACGAGACAGTCACGCGAGACCAGAAGGCGCTTCCACCGATGCCAAGTGATGGGTTCAACGAGCTGCTCGAGTACCTGCGGAAGCGTGGCCGGTCGACGGACGGCGACCCGGACATGGCCGAACTGCGGGCAAAGGTGGTCGCGCTCAACGAACGCTTCTACGACCCCCCGCCGCACTCCTTCGAGGACGTCGACGCTGGCGAGGCTCGTGCCGCTTGGGTGGTGAGCCCGGAAGCCGAGCCTGGCCGAGTCGTGGTCCATTTCCATGGTGGGGGATACGGCACCGGCTCCGTGCACACGCACCGGGATCTGTGCGCCCGCATCTCTCGGGCCGCACGCGCAGCAGTCTTGGCGGTCGACTACCGCCTGGCGCCCGAGCACAAGTTTCCGGCCGCACTGGACGACGGTCTGTCGGCATACGCATGGCTGCTCGACCAGGGGCATCGACCGGTGCAGATCGCACTGAGCGGCGACTCGGCTGGCGCTGGCCTCGCCCTCGGGGTCGGCCTCGCCTGCCGAGACCAGGGCACGCCCATGCCAGCGTGTCTCGCCGTGATATCACCGCTGGGCGACCTTGCCCATACCGGAAGGTCGGTGCAGGAGCGCGCCGACCGTGACCCCCTTGTTTCGGTCAAGGGAAGCCACGCCTACGCGATGCGATACGTGCGAAGCTGGCATGACCTGCGCAATCCCTATGCGTCGCCTGTCTACGGAGACTTCACCGGACTGCCGCCGATCCAACTGTGGGTTGGGACTGAGGAGGCCCTGTACGACGACGCGATTCGCATCGCGGAGAGAATTCGCCAGGTCGGGGGAGAGGTGGACCTCCACATCGCCGAGGGGATGGTCCACGACTGGCCATCGTTCGCCAGCCAGGTACCCGAGGGGCAGGACGCCATCGACGAACTTGGCCTGTTCGTGCAGAAGCACGCGGCTGCGGCCGCAGACTGAATGTCGAATCGCGGTCCCTCAACTCGAAGGGGCATCCGGCGGAACGTGCGGTCCCTTGTAGACGAGGACCTGCGTTACCAGTCCCTCGTCATTGAGAGTGAAGATATCGACCACGCGATATGCCGACCCGTCGTTGAGTTGTACCTCGACCTGGACCATGGACTCGTTGCCGGAGGACAGAGCCGGCAGAAGTGGTCGCAGGCTGCCGATCGGTTGCGGCTCGTCGGGACCGGGCACGTGCCGGGAACCGTCGGGAAGATGCCAGACATAGCTGACGGCAAAATCTTGCGTGAAATACAAGTCGAGTACCGCCTCGCTTCCGTATGCCGACACGCCCTTGTAGGTCAGTCTTGCGGCATCCTCCGCGAAGAACTGCGTGAGCCCTTCAGCATCTCTTTCGCGGATACACCGAAAGTATTCGGATGCTACGTCGTCTATCTTCACAATCGATCTCCTGATGATCCTGGCTGGGCATCGCCATCCTACAAGCACAAGGGTGTCGAATGCGAGCCGAAATCGATGACGGAACGGTGCTCCGAAGGGGGCGCTCGCGATGGGTGGAAGGGACGGATGAAGACGCGACAATGGCCGACTGTCAGCACCTTGCGTTTCAGGGCAAGAACCGGCACCATGGTCTCGGATGCGGCCCCGGCATCTACGAGAGAATCTCTGGAGTGGGTGCGGGAAGCCACCGACCAGCCCGCGGAAGCTGAGCCCGGCCGGGTGGCTGGACGTATGGAGAACCGATGAACCACGATGTCCAGGATGCGCCAGCGCAGGCTGAAGCCGAGTACTTCCACGTCGTCCGATTCCGGTACGGCGGCCCGGACGAGTTGTTCCGCGAGTGGGGCGACTGGCTTGATCACGTCCACATCCCGGCGGTCCTGGCCGTACCGGGCATGCGTTCGTTCACGCGCTACGGCCAGCTCGGCTCGGACCGGGACTTTCTTACCGTATGGTCGCTGGATGGCCCGCACGTGTTCGAAGAGCCAGCCTATGTCGCCGCGCGCGGCTGGGGTCCGTGGGAAGAACACATGGAGTACTGGACGATCTGCCTTCTCCAGCACGCACGGGAGCCCCGCCGATTCGGAGCGGTACCTCCTGGGGCCCCACTGTGAGCCGCTTGTCCGCAGTTCTCATGGCCGTCCGGGGCTGCCAGCATCTCCTGGGGGCGTGTCCGAATGGGCGGGATGACACGGTGTATAGAGACCTCATACAGCGATGACTTATTCAATTCAGAGGAGCGTGCTTTGAACGTGCCGACGCGTGCTGATGTTGTTGTCGTGGGCGCTGGAAACGCAGCCCTTTGTAGTGCCATGTCTGCTGCTGAAGCAGGCGCATCGGTCGTTGTGGTCGAACGTGCTCCTGAAAAGAAGCGTGGCGGCAACGGCCCCTTCACCGGCGGGTTCTTGCGGTGTTCTTTTGACGGAATTGAGGATCTGCGTCAGCTTGTTGATCTCTCTCCATTGGAGGAGAAGAAGCTTGAGGTAGATCGCTTCACTCCGGAGGAATTCTTCCTCGATGTCGCTGAAGTTTCCGATTACCGAGCCGACCCAGATCTTGTCGATGTCTTGGTGAACAACAGTCTCGACACCGTAAAGTGGCTGCGGGGATTGGGCGTTCCGTTTGTTCCGGCATATGGCCTGCACGGCACCGGAGCGGATGGAAAGGTGCGGATGAGCGGTGTCGCCCCCATCGTCGAGGTCTCCGGAGGCGGTGCGGGGCTCCTGGAGGTGCTTTTCCGAAAGACCGTCGACATGGGCATTCCTATTCTCTACGCGACGCGCGCCACCGGACTGGTGACCGATAGCCGAGGGCGTCTTGCGGGCGTGACGGTCGAGCGTGAGCGTGTCACTCACACGATCGAGGCATCGAACGTGGTCCTGGCTGCAGGCGGCTTCGAGGCCAGTCCTGAGATGCGCGCACGCTACCTGGGGCCCGGGTGGGATCTCGCGCGTGTACGAGGATCCAGCTACAACACCGGAGACGGCATTCGGATGGCGCTCGCGGTGGGGGCTCAGGCGGTCGGCAACTGGACGGGGTGCCATGCGGCACCATTGGATGTCAACGCTCCGCCGTTCGGGGACCCCAACCTCAGTGATGCCTTCGTGAGAAGGTCTTTCCATCTGGGCATTACCGTCAACCGCAATGGTGAGCGCTTCGCCGACGAAGGCGCGGATGTCGAGTTCAAGACGTACTCGGAGATGGGCAAGCTCATCCTTGCTCAGTCAGGGCAGGTTGCGTTTCAGTTGTTCGACGCCACGATGATGGAGCTCGTCCGTTCGGAGTACACCCTACGACAGGCCACACGATACGACGCGGAGTCTTTCAGCGAACTCGCGAACAAGGCTGGCATCGATGGTCGCCGACTCGAGAGAACCATCGATGAGTTCAATGCTGCGGCCACGGGAACGATCGTCGATCCCCGGACCAAGGACGGGATTTCGGCAGCGACGGTCTACCCACCAAAGTCGAATTGGGCGGCCCCGCTGAACGTACCTCCCTACACGGCATTCCCCGTGACGGGAGGAATCACGTTCACGTACGGCGGTATCCGCATCAATTCGCGATCACAGGTGATGCACGAGGACGGGCATCCGATCGATGGGCTTTATGCAGCCGGGGAAATGGTCGGGGGACTCTTCTACGGAAACTACCCGCTCGGGTGTGGCGTCATGGCTGGAGCGGTTTTCGGCCGGATGGCGGGAAAGACCGCTGCGTCCTCCACCGTTGGGACGGCCAACGTGTGAGACGGAATCGGTCGGAAGGGATACCCGAAGTACCGACGTGGCTTGACATGCGCCGCCGAAGAGTGGTTGTCTGTGAAGACTTGGTTGTCACCAAACAGATTCTTCGTTCGGGACCGTTTCGACGCTCCCGAAGCGGTGCCGAGTTCAGGGCACTGATGGTCGTCAAGCCAGGCAATGGCAACCCTGGCCGCGCGTCGTGGCCACGCCATTCCCCGACCGATGGGAGCGATCCCCGTGGACTTGTCCGCCTTCGAGGCCCGATCGTATGTCATGGGCATCACCCCATTCGACGAGAAGGGACGAATCGACGAGGACGCGCTGCGCGAGCATGTCCGGTGGCTCGCCGATGCCAACATCAGCGTCGTGCCGGCGAGCGTGTCGTCCGGCGAGGGCGTGCTGTTGAGCGACGAGGAGATCTTCCGCGTCTGGGACATCGTCGTCGACGAGGCGGCCGGACAGTTCCCGGTCATCGCCGCGAATCGCGAGTTCCCGACCGCAGCCGAGAACATCCGCTTCGCCAGGGAGGCCGAGGCGCGGGGCCTGGACGGCATCCAGATCTACCCCATCACGCTGGGCCACCTGCTCAAACCCACCCCAGAGATGCTGAATGAGTTCTACGACACGGTGCTTGCCCAGGTGAAGCTGCCCGTCCTGATCTCCAGCAATGAGTCGACCGGGTTCGAGGTGCCGTTGCCCGTTCACGAACGCCTCATCGGCACGTACGAGAACATCTTCGCGTTCTACAAGAACCACTTCGACTTCCTGAACTCGGCGGCCTTCTATGCCGCGATCGCTCCTCGCGCCGCGGTCCTGACGGGATTCATCCGGCTGCCGCTGGCGTTCCTCCTCGGCGCGACGGGAGAGTTGGACTACTTGCAGAACATCGTGCCGCGCACCTGCCGGAGGATGCACGATGCCCTGCACGCCGGCGACACGGTCGCGGCCGGCGAGGCGTACGCGCACCTCGTGCACATCCAGTCGGCAACGTCCCGGTTCTGGAAGTCCGAGCAGATCATGCGCGTGCCGGTCTACAAGGCGATCCTGAGGGCACTCGGGCGGCCCGGAGCACTGCACACGAGAGCCCCGTTCCGCCCGCTGCAGTCGGATCAGGAGTCCCGTCTCGCCGACCTCGTCGACGAACTCGGACTGCGCAAGCTCGAAGGGATGGTGTGACCATGTCTCGGCGACTGCTCTTCAATCTGTTCCAGATGAACTGCCCGTCGCACATGACCCACGGAACGTGGCGCCACCCCGCGAGCCGGTCGTACCAGTACAACGACATCGCGTACTGGACCGACCTCGCGAAGCTGTGTGAGCGGGGCATGTTCGACGCCATGTTCTTCGCCGATGTCGCCGGCAGCTACGGGTCGTGGAAGGGCTCCGAAGGCTTCTATGTCGAAAACGCCATCCAGATCCCGATCAGCGACCCGGTGGCCCTGGTGTCCGCCCTGGGGTCGGTGACCGAGAACATCGGACTGGTGGTCACTGGCTCGGTCCTGCAGTACCACCCGTTCACGTGGGCGCGCATGGCCTCAACCATCGACCACCACACGCGGGGCCGGTTCGGCTGGAACATCGTGACCAGCTTCCTGCCCGGTGCCGCTCGAAACGTGGGCCACGAAGGTCTGCTCAGCCACGACGAGCGCTATGCGTGGGCGCAGGAGTTTCTCGACGTCGGGTTCAAACTGTGGGAAGGATCGTGGGAGGACGGTGCCGTCGTGCGCGACGTCGAGCGCGGTTTCTACACCGATCCGAACAAGGTGCACAAGATCAACCACGAAGGTGCCCGGTACAAGGTCAGTGGCCCCCACCTCGTCGAACCGTCTCCGCAGCGCACGCCGGTCCTCTTCCAGGCGGGGACCTCGGACCAGGGGCGGGACTTCGCGGCACGACAGGCCGAGGGGATCTTCACGATGTCGCAGTCCCCGGAGCACGCGGCGACGGTCGTTGCAGACCTCAAGAAGCGAGCAGTCGGCTACGGCCGGGACCCCGAGCGGCTGCACTTCATCCAGGGGCTCGCACTCGTCGTCGGGTCCACGGAGGAGGAGGCGAAGGCCTTGGAACGCGAGATCGACGAGTACGCCAACGTCGAGGCAGAGGCCGCGATGATGTCCGGCGCGGTTGGCCTCGATCTTTCGAAGGTCGATCTCGACGCACCGCTCACGGATCTGCTTCAGAACCTCCCGGGCCTTCGTGGCACGGTGCAGCGGCTGATCGACAGCGCTCCGGCGGGCTCGGTGGCGACCGTGGCCGATCTTGCCCGCCACAACGGGAAGCAATGGCGGGTCGTGGGAACCCCGGAACAGATCGCAGACACTCTCGAGAAGTGGCGAGACGCCGGTATCACCGGCGTCAACCTCATCTCGCTGGTCATGCCGAAGACGTATGAGGACTTCGTGGAACACATGACGCCGGAGTTGCAGCGCCGAGGCCTCATGCAGCGCGAGTACGCGCCGGGCACGCTGCGCGAGAAGCTGTTCCCTGGCTCCGGGCCACGGCTCACGGCTCCGCATCCCGCGGTCAACTACCGGTCCAGGTTCGCCTCGGCGACCCGTCCGTGAGCGTGACGCCGGGCACCTCGCCGACCGCCGTCCGGGCTGGAATCGTCGTCGGCAATCCCAAACCTGAATCTCGAACCTGGGTCGCCGCCGGTCAACTACTCCGGGCCCTGGGTCAACAGTCGGTGCACTCGCTCGATCTCGCCACGCTCGCGAGCGCGCTGGTCGACTTTTCGAGTGAGGCCGTCGACGATGCGGTTCGGGCCGTTCGGGAGCTCGACCTCCTGGTCGTTGCCTCGCCGACATACAAGGCGACGTACACCGGCTTGCTCAAGCTGTTCCTCGAACGGTTCGAGGGTGGCACTGGGTTAGACGGTGTGGTGGCGATCCCTCTCATGCTCGGCGGCTCCGATCACCACCACTTGGCGTGCGAGCTCCACCTCAAGCCGCTCCTGGTGGAACTCGGCGCCACCTGCCCGACCGAAGCGCTCTACCTGTTGGACCGTCCCGAGGCTGCCGAATCCACGCGCACGGAGTGGCTGAGCCGGTGGTCGCCGACGGTGCACGCCATGGCGACGTACTACGCCGAACGGCGACTGCAGACCTGAGCCAGCAGGTTCATCACGTGGCTTCTCGCAGGATCAGATCCGCGGCGATCCACGCGAGTGCTTGCGTCGGGGCATTGTTGTTGCCCGACGGCATGGACGGGAATGCCGAGGCATCGACGACGCGAAGGCGGGAGGTGCCGCGGACCCTGAGGTGGCTGTCCAAGACGTCATCGGCCCCCGGCCCGATGGCGCACGTGCCAAGGGTGTGGTAGCCGATGCCGCCCTCATGAAGGGCGTAGTCGAGAATCTCCGCGTTGCTGGTGAAATCCGGTGGCTCCGTCAGTCCCTCGATCAGATCCGCGAACGGTGGCGTGGCGAGAATCTCACGGGCCTTCTCCACCATGCCGATCGTGATGGCCCGGTCGTAATCCGTGGAGAGATAACCGGTGTGGATGCAAGGCTTGTCGGTGGTTCCCGGTCCGGTGATGTGGATGGATCCGGTGCTTGTCGGATACAGGGGGTAGGTCAGGAACATCGCGCCGGAGGCCTTGTCGACCACGGGTCGCCCAGCGGTGACACCGGACACGGAAAGCGGCGTGAAGAATCCCTGTGTATCGGGTTCATCCGAGTCGGTCTCGCCGGGGAGGGACTTGTACAGCGCGACGACGTTGTAGCCGGCGAAGGAGATGACGCCGGTACGGGTGAAGAGGTACTTGAATCCTGCCCAGGCCTGCTTGAGTGTGGAATCGACCTGATGGTTGTAGCCGACCTGGCCCTTGAGGCGTAGGCGGAACATGATGGAGCGGTGCTCGCGCATGTTCTCGCCGACGTTCGGACTTGCCACCAGCACGGGGACTCCGGCCGCGTCGAGCACGGCCGGATCACCGATGCCGCTACGCTCGAGCAACAGGGGGCTTTCCAGGCCTCCGCCGCAGACGAGAACCTCCCGGCGCGCGATGACCCCAATCGGGCGGCCCTGACGGGTGGCTTCGACACCGGTGGCCCTCGTGCCCTCAAAGGTGATGCGGTCGGCTTCCGTCTGGGTGAGCAACGTCAAGTTCCGGCGGCGTAGCGCGTTGCGCAGGTGAGCGCGGGCTGCGCTCACCCGAGTGCCACGCTTGATGTTGGACAGGACGTAGCCAACCCGTTGGCCACCGGCGGAGTTCACGTCGTCGAGGTGGGCCGCGCCGTGCTTGGTCAACGTCTCGATGAACGTGTCCGCGACCGGTTCGCGGGGTCGGGCGACGCTGATTCTGACGGGACCACCCCGCCCGCGGGTAGCGCTCTCCCCGAACTCATGATCCTCCAATGCCTTGAAGGCCGCGAGGAACCGATCCCAGTTCAAGCCCTCGTTCCCGGCTTCCTCCAAGGCGTCGTACTGGGGTGCCCAACCCCTGTTCCACACCATCCCGTTGATGGTGGTGGAGCCTCCGATGATCTGGCCACGGTGCCACGTGTCCGTCTTTCCTTCACCGTAGGGCTCGGTCACATAGCTCTTGGTGAACCGGTCATTGGACATCGCGAACCGGACACCCTTGGGCACCAGATGCAACAGACTCCGATCGCTGCCGCCCGCCTCCAGCAACGCCACCGACACCGTCGGGTCCCTGCTGAGTCGCTCGGCCAGCACGGAGCCCGCAGCACCGCTGCCCACGATCACATAGTCATACGCGGTGCCGTCGTGGTCTTTTTTCACTTGGAAGACTCTCTTGTCGTCAGCCGGCTGGCGTACCGGGGCTCAGGCGGTCGAGGATCTCGCCGACCTCCGTGCCGGCGGCCACATCGCCGCGAAGGCGCATGATGGCGCCAGCGGCCGAGAATCCGACCAAGCCGGTGAGGCGTCCGTGGTGCGAGTACACCGCCACGGGGCGGGCCTTGGGTCCCCAGGTGACGATGGCCACGTCATGTTCGGGCAGCGGTTGGCCCAGTCCCTGGAGCTTGACCTCGTACTGATCGCTCCACCAGTAGGAAACGTTGCCCGGCGGGATGTCCTGGCCGAGGATGGCTGCCGCGACGTGATCGGCCTGGAGGCCGACGTTGGTCCAGTGCTCATGGCGATGGCCCGCCCAATTGGCGACGTCGCCCACGGCGAAGACATCCGGCGCGGCACGGCCGTCGGCGTCGCAGACGACGCCGTTGTCTCGGCGGATACCGCTGCTGGAGCCAAGCCAGCTGGTGTCGGGGATGACGCCGATGGATTCCAGGACGACGTCGGCGTCGACCTCGGTGCCATCATCCAGTGCCACCCGGTGTCCGTCCTCGTGCCGGGTGGCGTCGACGACCGTGCGATTCAGGAGGAGTTCGACGCCGTGCTCGGTGTGCATGTCGGCGACCAGGCGCCCGACGTCGGGGCCAAGGACGCGGATCGCGGGAGCGGGGAGTACGTCGACCATGGCGACCGTGACCCCCAAGGCGCGAGCGCTGGCCGCAACCTCGCAACCAATCAATCCTGCGCCGATGATCAGCAGCCGCGACTCCTGCTTGAGGTCGGCCCGCAGTGCGTGGGCGTCGTCGAACGTGCGCAGGACCCGGCCGCCCTCGACTCCGGGAACGCGCCGGGGGACAGCACCCGTGGCGATGATTGCCACGTCATACGCGACGTCGCCGGTCGCCGTATGGACGAGATGATCGTCGACCGAGAGCCCGATGGCCGGGGTGTCAAGCAGAACCGTGGCATCGAGCGAGTCGAGATCGCTGGCCGCCCGTAGCAGCGGCAGACTCGCCTCGCCGCGCAGCACCTGCTTGGACAGCGGCGGCCGGTCATACGGCAGGTGGCGTTCGGCGCCCAGCATCACGAGCCTCCCGGCGTACCCACGCCGACGCAGAGCCTCCGCAGACCGCAACCCGCCGAGGCCGGCACCGATCACGACCACGCGCCCTGGCGCAGGATTCACCATGAGTGTCGGCCTGCCTACTGCTCGTCGTCTTCGAGCCAGATTGCGCTCTCCGGGCAGGCGGCGACGGCCGCGAGCGCCTGCTTCTCGGAGTCGCCCTCGACATGGCTCACGAGCACGATGGGGCGACCCTCATCGTCGTCCGTGAACAGGAGGGGAGCAACGGCGTAGCACCGGCCGTGGCCAGTGCACTTGTCCATGTCCACCACGATCACAGGCACGTCACGACTCCTTCCATTCCAGCGGCAGCGATTCCACGACCCGGATTGGCGAGTCGACCCAGGTCAACTCGGTGCCTTCCGGCATCCAGTAGTCGGGGATGCGCTTGTGCCACTCTTCCAGCATGATCGACAGTTCCAAACGGGCCAGATGCAGACCGATGCATCGGTGGATCCCTGCCGCGAATGCAAGATGTTTGTTCGCGTTCCGGTCGAAGTCGACGACCTCGGGATCGGTGAACATCGACGGGTCGTGGTTGGCGGCCCCGAGCGCAACGACGATCTGGTCGCCCTGCTTCATGGCGTGCCCGTTGAACTCGCAGTCGCGCGAGGCCACCCTTGCCACGGTCTCCACGATCGACTCGCGTCGCAGCATCTCTTCCACGGCGTTCGGGATCACGGCAGGGTCGTCAACGATCCGCTGTCGGTGCTCCGGACTGCCCGCGAGGAAGGCGAACATGCACGTCGTCATCGCTGCCACGCTGTCCAAGCCAGCGATCCAGAAGTTGTAGTAGATCGCTTGGATCTCTTCGGACGTGAGGCGGTCCCCATCGATCTCCATCTGGATGATCCGGCTGAGGATGTCGTTGCTCGGGTTCGCCATCCGCTCGTGCATGGCAGCGGCGAGCATCTCCTCGATCTTAGAACCCGCCGCCCGCTTGTTCGCCTGACGTTCGTCGTCGGTGGCGCCCGGGGGATGGAGGATCTGGTCCTTGAGTGCCAGCATCTCCTCGAATCCGGACTCGGGCAGGTCGAGGAGTTCGAAGGCGAAGAAGCGTGGCGCAAGGGTCGCGACCGATGTCACGACGTCGCATGCGCCCGCAGGGCGAACCGCCTCGATGAGCTCCACCGCCATCGCCCGGATGGCCGGCTCCATTCGCCGCACCTCCTTGGGCGCGAACACAGGCTCGAGAAGCGCTCGAAACCGCCGGTGTTCCGGCGGATCGATCTCCTGGGGGATCAACAGTCGCGAACTGCCGAGGTCCAGCCTCCCCTCGGAGGTGAACAACTCCGGATCGGAGAGCACCGCCATGGCATCGTCACGGGTGGCCGCCACAGGGCAGCCGTCAAACGTGGCATCGTCCCCGGCAGCCCGCAGGTCGGCCCACACGGCGAACGCGTTGGACAGCGTCTCGTTGCTGCGCGGCTCACGGACGCGTCGGTTCACATTGGCTTGTTTTTTCATTCCTGACGTCTCCCTGGTATTCAGTAGGAGGAGTCGAACGTCGGTGTCCGAAGCCCTGCGGGATGCAACGATCTCACCGGATCCGGCATCGGTCTCGATGTCGCCGAGCCGTTGCTCGCGTGGCTCCTCTCAGCCGTCCAGCAGCGTGATGGCACCCTCCGGGCAGACTCCCTCGACGAGGGCGGCCTCGACTTCGAGTTCTTCGGGGACCTCGGTGTCCATGCCCCGTTGCGCCACGAATCCGTCCTCGCCCTCGTTCAGAAGCTCGGGGGCGGATGCGTAGCAGAGGCCGTGGCCCATGCACCGGTCCTCGTCGATTCTCAGCACCCGCTTCGTCATTGTGCCTCCGTCGTACGGAACATCGTCTCAGAATAGCACCTTCACAAAGTTGGTGCACGACTACCAAGAGGCTTCCAGAGGCTTCCAAGAGCCTACCAAGAGCCCGTGGAGGGGGTCGGAGTGCCGCTCACGCCGTCAGTTCGGGATGGGGGAGGGAGACGCCGTCAAGGGGCGGGTGAGCAACAGCCCCCCCGCGGTGATCACGGCGCCGGCGACAAACGCGCCGCCATACCCCGCAAAGGATGCGACGAGTCCCATCATGATCGGACCAACCGCCACGCCGACGTCGGTGAACATCGTGAAGGTGGCCACAGCGCGCGTACGCTCGCCCGCTCCGGCGCCGCGCGTCGCCGCCAGGACGAGCCACGGAAGCACGACGGCCCATCCGGCTGACATGACGGCCACTGCGACCCAGAGTCCGACCGGCGACGTCCACACGGCGATCAGCAGCAGGCCGAGGGCTTCGCAGGCCAGGCCGGCCGCGATGATCGTGACGAGCTGGTCCTGACGGGCGCTTCGCGCAACGACGAAGCGAGCGACGATCACCGTCGCTGAGGACACGAGCAGGAGTGTGCCCACCCGGTCGACCCCGACATCCAGCGCGTGCAAGGGGATGAAGGCGAGGAACCCGGCGAAGGCCACGACGCCGAACATCGCGACCACTCCAGGAAGGACCGCCGTGCTGGACCACCAGATCGCCGCCGAGCGGGGAGCGGGCTGAGGGGCGCCGATCGCGGCCCGCGGAAGTCCTCGCAACACGATCACCGTACCGGCCCCTGCCGCAGCTGTGGCGCCGACCCAAACGGCGCCTGACCCGTACTCGAGGAGCAGCCACTCGCCCGCAATCGGCCCCAGACCGAGGCCCAGCGTAATGGCGATGGTGAGGTAACTGGCAGCTTCGCCCTGGCGCTCAGCACTGGCCGCGTCGAGCGCAGCGGTGAACAGCCCGACCATCGTGGCCCCGAACCCGAGCCCTGCGGCGCCCCGCGCGAGGGCCAGCGCCAGAATGCTGTCGGCCCAGACGTGCAGAAGCAGGCCGATCGAGCTGACCACGCCTCCGAGCAGCAGCAGGGCGCGGTGGCCGCGGCGATCTCCGAGTTTCGCCACCGCCGGGCGACACAGAACGGAGGCGACGGCAAAGGCTCCGACGACGACTCCCACCGCGCGGCTCCCGCCTGCCAGGGGCCCTGACACGAGCCGAGGGACCACCGGAAAGGACATGCCCAAGGTGGACGTCGCCAGGAAGCCGCCCGCGATCACGGCTACGAACGCTCGGTGACGCAGGCCAATCTCCTTCCGTGTCGCCGGGCATGATATTTTCCTAGCAACAAGTTAGTCGCTGAGCGCGGCTGGCTCGCACCCCTAGACGAAGAACGGTGTATCTGTGACGCTAAGGTTGTTGACGTCCGAGGGAGCGGTGCACGAGGAGGCCGGCCAGTGATCCCACGCTCCGGTGCGCTCCAAGGTGTCAGGGTTGTCGACCTGACTCAGATGCTCGCCGGGCCCTACTGCACCATGATCCTTGCAGATCTAGGGGCCGACGTGATCAAGGTCGAACCCCTGCGTGGGGACATGGTTCGCGAGATCGGACCGTTCGCCAACGACGACGCCCTGCATCTGTTCGGGGGGTACTTCCAGAGCGTCAACCGCAACAAGCGGAGCATCGCCATCGACCTCAAGAGCTCCGCCGGTCGCGACGCCATCCTCGCGGTCGTGGATTCAGCGCAGGTGGTCGTCGAGAACTACCGCAGCGGTGTCATGGCCAGGTTGGGACTCGAGTACGAAGTCCTCTCGGAGCGCAACCCGGCTCTCGTCTACGCTGCCGTACGGGGCTTCGGTGACGAGCGGACGGGCAAGAGCCCGTACGAAGACTGGCCGGCGTTCGACGTCGTCGCACAAGCCGTGGGCGGCTTGGTGGGAATCAACGGACCCCCGGGACAGCCCACCAAGGCCGGTCCGGGAATCGGCGACCTGTTCCCGGCGGTGCTGACCGCAGTGGGGATTTTGGCAGCACTTCGCGAGGCAGAGAGAACGGGTAAGGGTCAGTTCCTCGACGTCGCCATGGCCGACGGCGTCCTGGCGCTGTGCGAGCGGATTGTCTACCAATACTCCTACAGCGGAGAGGTCCCAGGACCCGAAGGCAATGGACACCCCATGCTGTGCCCCTTCGACGTCTTCGCGGCGCGCGACGGATGGGTTGCGATCGCAGCTCACCGCGACCACTTCTGGACGCGGTTGTGCGAACTCATCGATCGACCGGAGCTGGCGACCGACCCGAGCTACGCAGACAACGAGGCGCGCGTGGCGCATCGAGAGGCGGTGACGACGGCCATCACGGCGTGGACGCGCGAGCGCACCCGCGCCGAGATCGTCGACATCCTCGGGGGCCATGTCCCGTGCGGCCCGGTCAACGACGCCGAGTCGCTGACCCGAGACCCCCACTTTGCCGCCCGAGAGATGCTCGTCGACCTCGAACAGCCGGGAAGCGCTGAGTCGTTCGCCATCGTCGGCAGTCCCATCAAGCTCGCGGGGACACCGGTCGACACCTTCCACCGGGCGCCGCTGCTCGGCGAGCACGCCGATGATGTTCTCGATGAGGTCGGCGTGGACGCGGCCACCCGAGCGGCGCTGCGAACCGGCGGCGTCCTGGCACCCGCGCCGACACTGACGCGTTCCCCGGCGGCGAACCTCCTCGATAGGCGATGATGGGGCTCTGGGGCGGGCACCGTGGTCGTTCAGCACGGGCCGGAATTCGATTGCTAGCTGGATATCAATTACGCGGCGAGGTAGCATTGGCCGCCACGCAAGGAGTTGGCCATGGGCAACGATGACCCCTCTTCGTTCGACAAGAGCGCCTTCGATTTCCGCCAATTCGGTCGGATGTTCGAAGACTTCCATGTCGGCCAGACCTTCGAGCACCGGCGGGGGCGCACCATGGAGAGCGCAGACAGCGTCACCTTCTGTGCCGCAACGTGCAACTGGAGTCCCCTGTACCTCGACAAGTCGTTCGCGACCGCCAACGGCCATCCCGAACGGCCGATAAACCCCGCTTTGGTCGCCAGCGTCGTCATCGGCCTCACGGTGGAGGATCTCAGCGAGATCGCCGGACCGTTCCTCGGCATGGAGTCCTGCGTCTTCGAGCGGTCGGTCTACCCGGGCGACACGCTGACCGCCACCTCGAAGGTGCTGGAGTGTCGCCTGTCGAAGTCGCGGGTCGGCTCAGGTGTCGTGACGTGGCAGACCGTGGGGCTGAACCAACGTGGCGAGACCGTGCTGACCCTCGTGCGGTCCAATCTCGTGAAGAACAGGGTGGCGGAACCGTCCGTCACCGGTCTGACAACCGTTTCGAAGGCGAGCACCTGACCCATGCACGACTCCACATTGACCAGCCCAGACAGCTACTTCGAAGACTTCCGCGTCGGACAGCGCATCCGACACGCGCGCGCGGCGACGGTTGACGCCGTCACGGGCAGCTTCATGGCGAAGAACGTCATGAACACCGCGCAGGTGCACTGGAACGACCGCGCCGAGCGAGACGACGCACTGGGGCCCGGCTTCGTCGTGTTCGGGATGATCACGGCGTCGGTCATTATCGGTCTGGCAAGCCATGACACGACGTCGAACTCGATCTGCGAGTTCGAATTCACGGACTTTCGCTTCCTTGCGCCGGTCTACCAGGGCGACACGCTCCACGCCTACAGCGAGGTGAGGAGTGTCCAGCCGCACCCGGAACGCGCGGACGTGGGAATCGTCGAGTTCGTGCACTGGGGACTCAACCAGGACGATGTGGTCGTCTTCCAGGGCGGGCGGAAGGCCATGGTCAAGCGCCGAGCGTCCGCCGACGGCCACCGCCGGTGAGCGGACCTGTTGGTGCGGTCAGAGGCCGAGCATCCAGCCGTCGGGCACGATGACGTGCTCGCGTCGAATCTCGTCAATCGAGCCCGCGCCGACCGCCATCATGGTCTGGGTCATGTCACGGCGGAAGATGTCGAGAATCTCGCGCACCCCCGTCTGCCCACGTGAGGCCAGGCCCCACAGGTAGGCCCGGCCGATCAGTACGGCCCTGGCCCCCAGCGCAATGGCCTTGACCACGTCGGAGCCACGGCGGATGCCACCATCCATGAGCACGTCGACGCGGTCACCGACCGCTGAGGCGACGCGCGGAAGTGCGACCACGGCCGGGACGGCACCATCGACGTCGTTGCCGCCGTGGTTGGACACCGAGATGGCATCGGCACCCGCATCGACCGCCCTCCGGGCATCCTCGGGGTCCAGGATTCCCTTGACCACGAACGGCCCGTCCCACTGTGCGCGCACCCAGGCGACGTCCTCCCACGTCGGCATGGGCGTCTGCATCCACTGACCGTAGGCCTCGAAGTAGGCGGGGGGTGGTTGGCCGCGATCGGCTGCCATGTTGGGTACGTCCAGCGTCGGCAGCCGCCCGCTCTTGACGAAGCTCCAGAGCCAGGCGGGGTGGCGCAGCGCCTGCGGTGCGTACCGAGCCATGGCCCTCCAGTCCAGCTTCATGGGGATGAACGGACTGCCCCAGTCTCGGCCGGTCGGGAACGTCCAGTCCAGCGTGAGGACCAGTCCGGACGCCCCCGCCCGCTTTGCCCGATCGACCCGGGCGGCGATGTCGTCGCGGCTGCCGATCCAGAACAGTTGGAACATGGTCTGCGGGTTCTCGACGATCACGTCCTCGATGGCGAAGGACGCGAACGTCGACAGGCCGTAGGCCGTGCCAGCTTCGGCCGCAGCTCGAGCCACGGCCAACTCGCCGTCTGGATGCACGGCCTGGGCGCCGACCGGGGAGCACATGACCGGCAAGGACAACTGTTGGCCGGCCGCCGTCGTGGACAGGTCGACCGCCTCCGGCCAGGCCGCGACGCGGGTGTCCAGCATGAGGTCGTGGAACCGGCGGACATTGGACCGCATCGTCACCCCGGCCTGGCTGCCCGACAGCAGGGCGAGGTAGACCTGCCGAGGCAGCCGCCGCCGCGCACGCAGATGGGCATCCTCGACGGTCTCCAGGTAGCCGCGACCCGCCATGGGGTCCTCCTCTCGGATCAGTGCTTCTGCGGTGGCCCCGCTCAGGGACGGAAGCCGACCAACGGGTTGTCGTCGCATGCCTTGGCCGGCGGGGCGACCACCATCGGCAGGAGCCGCTGGGACCCGCGGGAATGGTCCTTGTCGGGACGCGGGAGGACCGGTTGGTCGCCGCGGGCCTGCAGGGCCTGCTCACCGAACCCTCGGACGCACTCGGGATCCGGACCGTCGAGGGGAAGGCCGGTGAAGAACTTCGCCGCGATGCACCCGCCACGGCAGGCGTCGAAGAACTCGCACGACGTGCAGGCGCCCTCCGTCTGGGGATTGCGCAGCTCGAGGAACAGTTCGCTGTCACGCCACACGCTGGCGAAGCCGCCAGGGTCGCGCACGTTGCCAGCCAGGAACCGGTCGTGGATGGCGAAGGGGCAGGCGTAGACGTCCCCGACCGGGTCGATCAGGCACACGACCCGGCCAGCGCCACACAGGTTGAGGCCGGGCAGGGCTTCGCCGTACGGGGCCAGATGGAAGAACGAGTCGCCCGTCAACACGTCGTCGCCATGCGCGACGAGCCAGTCGTACAACTGGCGCTGCTGTTCCGGGCGCAGATGCAGGTCGTCCCAGACGTCGGCGCCGCGACCGGATGGTCGCAGGCGCGTGATCCGCAACTGGGCACCGAATCCGTCGCATATCGCCTTGAAGTCGTCGAGTTGGTCGACGTTCTCGCGCGTCATCACCGCCGAGACCTTGAATCCCTCGAATCCGGCCTCGGCCAGGTGACGCATCGCCCCCATGGCCGTGTCCCACGATCCGGCTCCGCGCACACGGTCGTTCACCGCCGCGGTGGCACCGTCGATGGAGATCTGCACGTCCACGTACGTGGAAGCGGCGAGCCGGCGAGCCACCGCCGCATCGATGCCGGATCCGTTCGTCGAGAACTTCACCCCGACGTCGTGACCGACCGCGTAGTCGACGAGGTGCCAGAAGTCCTCGCGGATGGTCGGTTCGCCACCGCCGATGTTGACGTAGAACACCTGCATGCGCTGCAGCTCGTCGATCACCGACTCGCACTCCGCCGTCGAGAACTCACGTGGATCCCGGCGGCCGGACGACGACAAGCAGTGACTGCAGGCGAGATTGCAGGCATAGGTGAGTTCCCAGGTCAGGCAGATGGGAGCATCCAGGCCGTACTCGAACAGGTCGACCAGGCTTCCACCGCTCGGACGCGCGGTCGTCATACTCATCGGTTCACTCCCTCGGCTCGATCATTCCCGACGCGGCCAACGACGACAGCGCCTGCGCGAAGGCGACCCGCCGCGCCATGGGCACGTTCACCGCGTCACAGGCGGCCTCCACCGACGGATGATCCGCGAGCTCCCGCACGAGTTCGACCAGCAGCGGGTCCTTCAGGAACGACAGCCGGCGGGTGCGGAAGTCGTAGGCCAGGGCGCCGAACGGCTCGAGCCGCAACGACACACCATCAGCCAGACGGAAACGCTGCGACATCCCGACGGGGGGCGATGCCGTCGCCGGCATCACGTCAGTAGACACCACACATCCCGTCGATCGAGATCTCCTCGACCAGCACCTCGTCGTCGCGGGTGGGCACGTCGACCGCCACCGGTTCGGGTGGTGCGGCCGGCTCCGTCGTTGTCGCCGTCGCCGTCGGGCCGGTGGGCTCGTGACGATCCTCATGGTCACTCATGGCTGGCTCCTCATCCCTGTTTCTCTGGCGGTCCGGGGTGTCGCGTCCGCGTGGCGGGCACGGCGACGCCCAGGTGCCGGACACGCTATTGTATTGTGACACTCAGTGCAACAAGTTGCCGGCGGCCCATCGGAACGATCGTGACGCGAGCAGGCCTGGTGGTGGGCGTGTGAGCGGCCGATGGGTGGTGGTCGGGGCGGGGACGGCCGGCTGTGTCGTTGCGGCCACGCTGAGCGACGACCCCGCCAACGAGGTGGTTCTGCTGGAGTCGGGGGACGACCGCTGGGCGGGAAACCGACCGGCGGCCGTCACGTCCCTGGACTGGTCCGGAGTCTTCGACGAGCCGGACCTGTGGTGGCCGGGACTGGTGGCAACCCGGCGATCGACCGAGCAGACCGTCGACTACCTGCAGGGCCGGGGGGTCGGGGGGTCCTCGTCGGTCAACGGCATGCTGGCACTGCCAGGTCTTCCGTCGGACTACGACCGCTGGCTGCGGGTCCACGGCTGCGTCGGCTGGTCCTGGAACGACGTCGCCCCTCGCTTCGCCCGGCTACGCGCCCACTGCCGCCAGGCCTCCTCGTCCGAGTTGGGCCCGCTCGATCGCATGCTGGCGCGGGCAGCTCAGGACCTGGAGCTCGCGGTGGACATCGACCTGTGGGAGCCGGGTGACGGCATGGGACGGGCGTGGCTGCAGGCCGCGGATGATCACCGGCGGTCGAGCGCGGAGCTGTGGCTCGACCCCGCCCGGTGGCGCAGCAACCTGATCGTGCGCGCACGAGCCGAGGTCGACCGTCTGGTCCTCGACGACGATCGCTGCCGCGGCGTGCAACTCGGCACGGGCGAGGTCGTCCTGTCGGATCACGTGGTGCTGTGCGCGGGCGCCATCGGGTCGCCGGTGATCCTCATGCGCAGCGGTGTCCGACGACCGGGGCTCGGAGCCAACCTTCGGGAGCATCCATCCCTCCACGTCACGGTGACGCATCAGCACGCTGCTCGCCCGGGCGGAACTCCGCCGATTGCGAGCGTGCTCCGGCTGTCGTCGTCGCTGGGCCGCGGCGACCTGCACGTCATGCCACTGGGCGTGCCCGACGACGCCGGCGTCGGCCGTCTGATCGTCGCGTGCATGCAAACCACGAGCCAGGGCTGGGTGGCCGTCGATCGGGCAGGCCCGGGGGCGATCCCGAGGATCCACACCAATGAACTGTCGACGGCCGACGATCGCACCGTCCTGGCCGATGCGCGAGCGTGGCTGGAGCGGCTGTTGGCCACACCGACGTTGTCCACCGATCTCGACGAGGTGGGTGACGTCGTCGTCGACGGGGTCCTGTACCACGCTGCCGGCACCTGTCGCATGGGCCCGCCGTCAGATCCGATGGCCGTCGTCAGGACGGACGGCCGGGTCGCGGGTCTCGACCGCGTGCACGTGATGGACGCGTCCGTCTTCCCGGACCTCCCCGCCGCTGGCCCGCACCTGGCGGTCGTCATGCTGGCGTCCCGTCTGGCCCAGGGTCTGCGGACTTCCTGGGCGACGCATCCCCCGCAGACTCACGGCGAGTGAGCCGAGATCCCGGCTCGCCACGGCACCTGCCCAGGCGCCGGCTCCGTACGCCAGGTCATCAGCGATCCGCAGCAACCCGTACGTGACCGGGTCAAGACGCGGACGCTCCTCGATCCAGTCCGAGACGTACGTGGTGGCGCTGGCGGCAAGGGCGGCACGCGCCGCGCGGGAGGTCAGCGAGGCCGCCATGAGGGGAAGGGCCGCTATGCGGCGGACGTACTCCCCGATGCGAACACCCTGCCGCCAGATCGCGGTGGCGGAGAACCGAAGTCCGGCCCCACGGGCGACGGGCATGTTCCCCGACTGCCACCAGGCGACGGCCCCCGCCGCGGCGATGCCCGCCACCGGGTGCACACCGAGCCCGACGGCCCACGGCAACGCACTCGGGCTGGCCGCGTCCAGATGCGACAACCAGTCGCCGTGCTCTCGCCACAGGTCCGCCGACGAGCGGCCATAACCGAACCGCTGCGTCAACCACGACCTGACGTCCGCACGCGGTTCGTGGCCGACCGTGACGTCGGGCTCGTAGCGCACACGCCAGCCGGACCGTTCGAGACGCCACGCCAGATCCACGTCCTCGCCCACGCGCATGCCCTCGTTGAAGCCGCCGACAGCCTCCAGCGCCGATCGGCGGACGACCCACGCCGTCGAGGGCACGAACGGTCGCTGGGTGCCGTGACGGACCAGACCGCCGACCGGACCCATGTCGAGCGGGCAACGGACCTCCTCGTAGCGATGGCGCACGGACGTCCCGCCGGTCGCTCGAACGCGCGGCGCGACCAAGCCGAGTTCGGGATCGGCGAAGTGACGCCCCACGTCGGTCGCCCAGCCCGGCGGTGCCACCACATCGGCATCGGCGAACGCCACGAATGGCGTCTCGGCCGCCCGCCACCCCGTGTTCCGTGCCGCCGCAGGGCCACGGTTGCGCGCGTGGACGACGACCTCCACGTGACGGGGCAGATCAAGGGGTGGGCCGACGCCGCGATCGTCCACGACGACCGTGCGCAAGCCTCCCGGTCCTGACGACAACCGCGCACGGAACCCCTCGACGTCTCCACCACCGAAAGGGACCACGAGCGTGATCGTGTCCGGGTCGAGCCCAGGCAGGTCCCGGCGGACCGGATGGGCGACGCCGACCCCCACCAGCAACCTGGTCAGCGGGTCGTGCCATGTCGCCGCGCCGCCCTGGAGCAGCGCCCTGACGTCGGACCCGCGTCCCTCGGCGAATCGGAGCAACCGCCCCGTTGGCATCGACACCAGGACGTCCTCGCCGACCCACCGAGCATGCAGGTCCGGGCGCAGCCGAAACGCGACGTGCAGAGCAGGGTCCTCCAACGCTCACCCCTTCCCGTGGTCAGGGGTCCAGGTCGCTGCGGTCCGCGACCCCGATGGCGCGGTTGTGCGCGCGGCCCTCGCCGACGGCCAGTCCGTCCTCCAGGGCCCGGAAACTCTGCCCGAGATAGGTCTCCAGTCGCGCATCGTCACCGTGCAGCCACTGTTCGTATGCCGCCAACGAGGCTCCCAGGCAACAGTGACCGACCGTCCGCGGCAACAGCCCATCGATCGGCTGGCCAAGACGCCGGGCCGCGAACTCCACGATCGGCCGACGCCACAGCGCATACCAACGCGTGGATCGAGCGATGACTTCCGGCTCGCCGAGGATGATCTCCATCCTCTGCCGATGATGCGGGAGTTCCGGATCGGGCACGCGGTTGAAGGCAACCACGGTCTCGCGGATCGCCGTCAGCATGGGCGTGTCGTCGGTCACCGCGGCCAGCGAGCGGCGAAACTCGTCGACCAGGGCGGCGAAGTCACCCCACACGACGTCGGCCTTGACGGGGAAGTAACGGAAAAACGTGCGACGCGAAACGCCGACAGCCTCCGCAATCTCATCGACCGTCGTCGCCGCGTAACCCTGTGCCCTGAACAGATCCAACGCGGCTGATTCCAACGCCGCGTGGGAGGTGGCCTGCGGGCGACCCAGCGCCTCCGACTGCGGCCCTCGTGATGCGCTGCCATGCCGTGATGCCACGCCACACTCTCCCCGAGCCCACACGCACCGATCGGGGCCGCCGTCCCAGGCCACCGTCGCGCTCGGCGCGGCAGTGGACCTGGGGTCAGGCGACGGTCCGGCATGCGTCCGTCGTGTCCGGTCACCGCCACTATAGGGTTCGGCGCTCGGCGGGAGTCATCCGGCCCAGGACCTGGCAGCTTGGTCAGCAGTCTCCTGGGCATTAGGATGGGCGGGCATCATGACGCCCGTTGATTCAGGCAAATGGTCATGACGCTCGCAGACTTCGCAGACGCAGACTCCGCAAATCATGACGACCGCAGTCAGGGGGACGTGCTCGTGTCCGACCAAGGTCAGCCGCTCAATCGGCAAGAACAGCGGTCCGCTCGGTCGCGCCGACGGCTGCTCAAGGCGGCCGGTGAACTCATCGCCGAAGTGGGCTACACCGGCATGACGCTGGCCGCTGTCGGCGAGCGCGCCGGCTACAGCCGCGGCATCGTCACGGCGAAGTTCGGCTCCAAGGCCAACCTGCTCCACGCCCTGGTCGAGCGAATCACGACGACGTGGAGCCACAAGCGCTGGTTCCCCCAAATCCACGACAAAAACGGACTCGACGGGCTCCTCGCACTCATCTGGGCCATCAGCACGGAGTACCAGACCGACGCCAGCGGTGTCCGAGTTCTGTACGCACTGATGTTCGAAGCCACGCAGTCGGACCAGGAGCTGCGGCAGGAGTTCATTCAGTTCCACCGGACCCAACGCGCCGACCTTGCGGAGATCATCGCCAGGGGCATAGAGGATGGATCGATACGGCCAGAGGTCGTCATTGCGGACGAAGCCGCCGCGATAATCTCGGGTCTACGCGGCATCGGTTATCAATGGATCCTTGATCCCGATGGCTTCGATCCCGTTCCGTCGCTGCGACACCTCCACGACTCCACCGAGGCTCGCCTCCGCTCCGAGGTCAGGGAGCCAACTCCCTCGGCATGAGGACGTGCCGGTCTGCTGTTCAAACGCTCACTTCCATCATGTGATTGACTCCCTCCCCGAGGGCCCGTACAGTGATGCGGACAGCACGCGTGGGACTCTCGGGAGGAGCAGACGTGAGCAACATCGAAGTCGTCAAGCTTGGCGAGAACATCGGGGCCCGCATCGATGGGGTGGCGGTAGGGCCGCTGGATGCAGAGACCGCGTCGGCCGTCAATGCAGCGTTGCTCGAGCACAAGGTCGTCTTCTTTCGCGGGCAGCATCATCTCGATGACGAAGCCCAACACGCCTTCGGGGAATCCCTGGGTATCCCCACCACGCCACACCCGACGTTGAGCTTCGATGGCCAGCTCGCCTTGCCCATCGACTCCGAGACCGGGACGCGTGCCGTGCGGTGGCACACCGATGTCACGTTCGTCGACCGTCCGCCGAAGGTCTCGATCCTGCGGGCGGTGGAACTTCCTCCGTACGGCGGGGCCACGATGTGGGCGTCGACGGCGGCGGCCTACCAGCAACTACCAGCTTGCCTGCAGCTGCTGGCTGAGAGCCTGTGGGCAATGCACAGCAACGAGTTCGACTACTCCCAGACCGATCCGGAGCGAGTTGCCGACCTCGCGCGCACGTCCGACCAACTCAAGTCTCGTTCGTTCGAGGTGCACCATCCGGTCGTTCGCGTGCATCCGGAAACCGGCGAGCGGGCACTCATGCTCGGCAACTTCGTGAAGCGCATCCTCGGTGTGGACTCCAACGAGTCACAGGCACTGTTCCGCATCTTCCAGGACCGCATCACCGCGAACCACAACACCATCCGGTGGCACTGGAGCCCGGGTGACGTCGCCATGTGGGACAACCGCACGACCCAGCATTGTGGCGTCTGGGATTACGGCAGTCATCGGCGTACGATGCACCGGGTGACGCTGGCCGGAGACATCCCGAGGGGTGTCACGGGCGAGCAGAGTCGAGTGATCGCGGGCGATGCGTCCGACTACTCGGTCATCGACAGTCCGGAGCGCGTCGAAGCCCTGACCTGACACGCTGCCACGGACCTCAGTGGTAACTCGTCAACCCGTAGGGCAGGTAGGCGTCACCGAGGTACTGGAGTTCGTCGTCATCCAGTGCGAGTTCCACCGCGGCAACGGCATCGTCGATGTGGTCTGGCTTCGTGGCGCCGACGATCGGCGAGGTGACCACTGGCTGAGCGAGCAGCCAAGCCAGCGCCACCTGCGCCCGAGGCACCTCTCTGCGTGCGGCAACCTCTGCGACTCGACTGAGGATGGTCTTCGACTCGCCGCCGTAGAGCGTGCGCCCGAAATCGTCGCTCTCAGACCGCGCCGTCGGGGCGTCCCACTCACCGACGAGCCAGCCGCGCGCAAGTGAGCTCCACGTGAGGAACCCGATGCCCTGATCGATGCAGAAGGGGATCATCTCGCGTTCCTCCTCGCGGTAGAGCAGGTTGTAGTGGCTCTGCGTGGAGACAAAGCGGGTCCAGCCACCGCGGTCGGCGGTGTACTGCGCCTGGGCGAACTCCCACGCAAACAAGTTCGATGCCCCGATGTAGCGGACCTTTCCGGCACGAACGACATCGTGCAAGGCCTCCATCGTCTCCTCGATTGGGGTCGCGTCATCCAGTCCGTGGATCTGGTAGAGGTCGATGTAGTCCGTGCCCAAGCGGGTCAGGCTCGCATCGACCTCGTGCAGGATCGCCTTGCGGGACAGGCCGGCGCCATGCGGGCCCGGGCGCATCCGATCGCGCACCTTCGTCGCGATCACGACGTCCTCACGAGGGACGAGTTCCTTGAGGATCTTGCCCGTGACCTCCTCACTCGTGCCATTGGAGTACGAGTTCGCGGTGTCGAAGGAGGTGATCCCCGCCTCGAGGGCCGCAGCCACGACCGGCCTGGCCTCGTCCTCGCCGAGGATCCAGGGAAACCTGCCGACGGCCGGGTCGCCGAAGCCCAGGCAACCCAGGGTGATGCGGGACAGGTGCAGACCCGAGCGACCGAGCGGTGCGTACTCCATGCGTGGTGCCTGACTGTCGTGGTAACGGACTCAGTCGACGCGAGTGACTAGGGGACAGCCGGCGCAGAACGAGTGGTACCGGAAGTGAAGCTGGCTTCCGCGGATGCTTCTCCGCCATGGGGAAAGTGGCAGGCGACGAAGTGAGATTCGTCGATCTCGCGGACCGGTGGCTCCACCTCCTCGCACACCGACTCCGCGCGAGGACACCGCGTCCGGAACCGGCAGCCAGACGGCGGATTGAGCGGGGAGGGCACCTCACCCACGAGCTCCAAGCGCGGAATCTCCAGCGTGGGGTCGGGAACCGGCACCGCCTCGATCAGCGCGGTGGTGTAGGGATGACGCGGAGACGTGAACAGGCTGTCGGCGGGCCCGATCTCGCACAACTTTCCGAGATACATCACCGCAACGCGGTCACTGATGTTCTTCACGACCGCGAGGTCATGCGCGACGAAGAGCATCGCGATGGCGTTTTGACCTTTGATCTTCCGGAGCAGATTCAGGATCTGAGCCTGCACGGAGACATCGAGCGCAGAGACCGGCTCGTCAAGGATGAGCAGCTCCGGCTGCGCAAGAAGCGCGCGCGCGATGGCAACCCGTTGGCACTGTCCTCCGGACAACTCGTGCGGCCGGCGGGACCAGACGACGTCCGGGTCCAAGCCGACGGTCCGGAGGGTCTCGGCAATTTCTTCGTCCGTCGGCGCGGCGCCCTGGATCTCGGCGCCCTCGGCCACCAGCCGGTGCACCCGTCGGCGCGGATTCAGCGACGACACCGGGTCCTGGAGAATGAGCTGGAGGCCTCGCCGTGCCTGCCGCACACCTCGCCCTTTGAGTGCAGAGAGGTCCTTGCCAAGAAAGCTGATCGTGCCCTCTGAGGCGGATGTCAGCATCATGACGGCGCGTGCGGTGGTCGACTTGCCGCACCCCGATTCGCCCACGAGGCCCAACGTCTCGCCGCGCGCAATGTCGAAGCTGAAGCCGCTGACCGCATGCACCTTCCGAAACCGCCGGCCGTAGGTGACGACCAAGTCGGCTACCCGGAGGATGATGTCGGTGGCCTTGTCCCTGAGGTGCACAGTCCCGCTACCGGCCATTGCTCTGCCTGCCCTGTCGCAGCGCCACCTTGAACGGCTCTGTCGGTTCGCCGTCGCTGGAACCTGGCGACGCTTGGCCGGTGACCGGGTTGAAGCATGCGTAGCGATGACTGGCCGCTTCGCCGCTGGCGAAGGGCGGTTGTTGGTCATGGCAAACATCGGTCGCTGCAGGGCACCGGGGTGCAAAGCTGCATCCGCGTGATGCGGTGACCAAGCCCGGAGCCGAGGGGATGTTCGGAAGATCGATGTTGCTCGCCGCGTTGAGCCGGGGGACCGCGCGGAGCAGGGCATCGGTGTAGCGATGCTTCAGGCTCCGGAAGACGTCGCGCGTTGCGCCCACCTCGACGAGTCTGCCGGCGTACATGACGGCCAGCTGCTGAGTCCGGCCGGCCACCACACCCAGGTCGTGGCTGACGAGGATGAGCGACATGCCGCGGCTCTGCTGTTCGGCCTCCAGAAGGTCGAGAATCTGGCGCTGCACCGTCACGTCCAGTGCCGTCGTAGGCTCGTCGGCGATGAGCATGTCGGGTTCGCATGCCAGCGCCATCGCGATGCAGACGCGCTGCCGCATGCCGCCGGAGAGTTCGTGGGGATAGGCGCGCATCCGCTGCTCCGGGCTGGGGATGCCAACCTCCCGCAGCAGTTGCACGCCTTTCTCGAACGCTTCCTTCTTCGACAGTCCCATCTTGGGGCGCATTGCCTCCGTGACTTGCCGCCCGATGCGGACCACCGGGTTGAGCGACCGCATCGGATCCTGCGAAACCAAGGCCAGCCTGGATCCCCACATGGCGCGGAGTTCCTTGGGGCTCTTGGCCATGATTTCCTGCCCACCGATCGTGATGGATCCCGAGAGGCTCATGGAGGAGGGCAGCAGTCGCATGATCGACTTGGCCAGCATGGACTTACCAGAGCCAGACTCGCCCACAACACCCAAGGTGCTCCCGGCCGGCACCTCGAGATCGATATCGACCAGGATGGGGATTGCCTCCCCGCCCTGCCCGACAGACAGGGTTACTCCTCGCATGACGAGGTCGTCGTTGCTACGGCGTGTCATTGGAGCGACGACTCCTTGATATCGAACCGACGGCGGACGTCGTCACCGAGAACATTGAGGGAGAGGACGGTGAAGACGAACAGCAACCCAGGCACGATCACCAGATGCGGATCCGTCGACAAGAATTGCCGGCCGCCCGCGAGTTGACCTCCCCAACTCGGCGCCGGCGGCGGTACGCCCAGGCCAAGGAAGCTCAACGATCCTTCCGCGACGACCATGATCGCGAAGATCAAGAAGGAGTAGGACAGCAAAGGGATGATCACGTTGGGCAGCAACTCACGGAACATGATACGGCTCGGCGAGGCTCCCATGGCCTTCGCTGCCATCACGAAGTCACGAGACGCCAGCGACATCGTGCTCGCTCTGGCCAAGCGGTAGAAGGCTGGGGTGGCGATCAGGCCAAGGCCGAGCACCAGTGTCTGCCGATCCTGGCTGAGCACGGCGGTGATGACGAGGAGTACGAACAACGGAGGCAGCGAGACCATCGCGTCGGCCGCAATGTTGAGAACACCCTCCGTCCTGCCGCGCACATATCCGGCGGCTGCCCCGAGGACCCCCCCCACGGTCAGACCAAGCCCAACCGCACCCGCGCCGACAAGGATCGATGTCCGAGCCCCGTTCACCAGGCGAGACAGCTGGCTGCGTCCCAGCCAGTCGCGTCCCAACGGATCGCTGAGGTCCACGAAGGGTGCGGTGCGCGGCGTCCCCACGAGGGCGCCGGGCTCGTGAAGCGGAAGGAGCGACGCGAACACGACCGCGAACAGCACTACGCCAAGCCAGCAGACAGCGCCGACCACGGCCCAGCTGGGCCGCCGAGACATGCCTGATGGCCCGGCGTCGACGCCGTCCGCCAGATCGGGGGCCACCGCCGCGGCTACGGGATCCAGGGGTGGGGCGCTCTGTCGCTTCCTTGGCGTACTCATGTCGACCGCACCCTCGTGCGCGGGTCCACCAGGAGGTAGGCGCCGTCCGTCAGTGCATTCACCAGCACGTAGGCGATGGCCACCGTGATCACCACACCCTGCACAACCGGCAGATCGCTCGTTGACACCGACACGATGATCAGTTGACCGAGTCCCGGCAAGGAGAAGAGGTACTCGATGACGACGGTGCCGCCGATGATTCGAGCCAGGCTCAGGCCGGACAACGTCATGAGCGGGAGAGCCGAAGGGCGCAGAGCATGTCGGAACAACACGTACGTTGGATGGAGTCCCTTCGCCTTCGCCGTGACGATGTAGTCGTCCTGCAGCGTGGCGATCAGGTCCGACCGAAGCACTCGAGAGAACACGGCGATCTCGGACAGGGACAACGCGAGGGCCGGTAGGGCTGCTGTGCGTAGATTGCCAGTGATGCTTCCGCTCAGGGGAACCCAGCCAAGCAGGGGCAGCCACCCCAGTTGCACCGCGAACACGAAAGCCAGCAGGACGCCGGCAACGAAGTTCGGAACCGAGATGAAGATCGATGTGGCCGCCGTCCACATCCGATCGAACAGCCGCCCTGACCGGTACGCACAGTACACAGCTGTCGGGACGCTGATGAGGAGTGCGAACAACGTCGCCAGCGCTGCCAACTCGAACGTGACAGTCAACCGGGACAGGATGTCGTCGATGACTGGCCGTCTGGTGACGACAGACGTCCCGAGATCTCCCTGGATAAGGCCGCCCATCCATTCCCAATATCGCTCCCAGAAGGGGGCGTTCAATCCGAGCTCCTCGCGGAGCGCAGCGATGCGTTCCGGTGTCGCGGATTCGCCAAGCATCACGACGGCCGGATCACCCGGCATGATGTCGATCAACAGGACCGTCACGACACTGACGATGAAGAGGACGATCAGCAAGTGAGCCAGCCGCTGCAAGAATGCCAGTGCAACCGGGCTCATGGGATGTCACCGCTGAAATGTTCCCGCAACGGTACAATAATTCGTTGGCCAACATGATGGATCAACATGCACAATTCAGCGGATTCAAGTCCAGGAAAGAGTATACGAAAGTAGATGTGCACCGTCCCGAAATTCTTCAGCCTCTCGATATTTGATCGGACGTGCTCAAGGACTTCATCAGTGGTTCCGTCAACGTTCAAACCACTCATTACCGGAAGGCGAACCTGCTTGTTGCTGCCCGTCGACGCCTCGTCCTCCATCCAGCGGCGATTCAAGGACTGCATGAATCCGTACCCCTCCGACATCCGCGCATGCTCGACCGGCGAGTCGGTGAAGACGTAGGACTGCCCGAGGGCCACCGTGTAGGTGCTTTGCCGCTCGGGGCCGAGTGCTTGTTCGAGCCGACTGATGTTCGACTCAATCGCAGCTGACGTTCCCACACCCATGATGTAACCGTCAGCCATGGACGCAGCACGCTCGATGGCGGCCGGAGCGTAGCCGCCCACCAGAATCGGAGGCCGCACGATCGCGGAGGGCGATATCCAGGCGTCTCCAACGCCATCGCCCTGGGGGGCCACTTGTCCTGACAGGAGCACGGGGAGCATGCGAAGGTGTCGTTCCAGCAGCGCTGACCGGCTCGTGCGATCGATGCCAAAGGCCTCGTACTCGCAGCTGCGGTAGCCGAGACCCAAACCGAGGATGCCGCGGCCCTTGGAAATCGCCTGCAACATGGCGACGTCCTCCGCAAGCCGGATTGGGTGGTGGAACGGCGCGAGGACGACGGCCGTCCCCAGTTTGATACGGGAGGTACGAGTTGCGATCGCGGCCAGCCCCATCAGCGGAGAGCCCCAGTACTGCGCGGCAGCCTGATGATGCTCGGAGGCCCAGATCGAGTCGAACCCCGCACCCTCCGCCGCAACCGCGACGTCGAGCAGCCCGTCCCACCACCGCGACATCGCTGGCGGTTCGGTGACGTGCGGATCGACGCCGGTGATCAGGCCGACTCCGAAGTTGAGTTCCATGGCTACCGCGAGACCAGTGGCTCGGTGTCCGTCTTCACAACACGAGATGTCATTGTCCGACGAGCCCATCCTTGCCGACGCGTGGGAACCGACCGCTGGATTCCAGTGTCGAATCGTGCACGAGGTCGAAGGAGTCGAAGTGGTAGTTGCGCGCCCCGGTGTAGATGGTCTCGGGCGGGGCATACCGACATGCATACGCCTCGCGGGTGCGATCGGAGGTGTTGGGCCCCGACCCGTGGACGGTCAGGTCAAGGTGCACCACGGCGTCACCGGCATTCACGGCCGAACCGCCACCGATGGGGAGGTCTCGGAGGAACGGATAGTGGTCGCGGATGTCGGGATCCTTGTCCGTGAAGCGCCCGAGTGGTCCCAGCCGATGCGACCCCTCGAGATAGGTGAGTGCGCCCATGTCGTCGGAGACATCGACGAGCGCAATCCACAGGTTGATCGCACCCGCACGGTCGTACGGCGTGAACGGGTAGTCCTGATGGAACTGCGTCCCGCCGCCTCCCGGCTCCTTGGCGAACGTCATGTCCTGAGCGAACAGGACTTCCGGCAGCTTCATGAGGCGGGCAGCCGTGCCCCCGACACGCCGCGAGGTGCCCAACTGGCGGAACACGGAGGTCTTCCAGCCCAGGCTCTCCCGCTTGCGCACCAACGTCTGCTCGGGTGTCAGGAACACCGACGGGGTGTGCTCCTGGGACTTCAGTTCCTCCAGGAGGGCAAGGCAGGTTGCCGCGCTGACCAATCCCGGCAACAGCACCCACCCTTTGTCGTGCAAACGCTCGATCTGCTCGTCTGCAAGGTCGTACGAGTCATCGAGTCCCAAGTCAGCCGCGAGACTTTCAACCATGTCTGTCCTCCTTCGCATGTAAGCGCATCAATACCATAGTGGTCACACATCAAGTGGTGGCAAGATATGCATCCCATTTGTTACAAAGAATTTCTGGACGATCTCTTCACCAAAGGGCGCAAGACGTTCCGCAGCGTCCTTCATCGGTGATTCGCCGCCCTCGACATGGGGATAGTCCGTGGCGAAGCAGTACACATCTTCCAGATCGAATTTTTCATATCGGATGAGGTACTCGTCGATGGGCTCAAATGGGAATGCGGATACCCGTACATTCCTACGGAGATACTGGCTCGGCTTCAGCGACAGGGTGGATCGCATCGATGACGACTGAGCTGCCCACATGTCCATGCTGGCAGCCAACGGGCCGATCCAATTGGCCCCGAATTCGATGCTTCCAAAGCGCAATGCAGGGTGCCGCTCGAAGACTCCACCCAAGACCATTGTCAGAAGATAGTGCGAGGGAGCCATGCTCATTGACGCAAATGCGTGCGGATCGACGCTGGTCTCGGCGGTCGTGGCTCCCTCGAACGCCGTGACACCGATGCGCCAGGGCTCTGAATTGTAGAATCCGGCGCCCCCACCGATGTGGTTCAGTACCGTCGCATTCGACTCCTCGAACAACGACCACAACGGATCGATCTCTGGATGCGCTGGAGAGACACCGCCAATAGGGTTCGCTGACGGCAGCCACACGTGCCGAATGCCTGCGCTGAGCAACTGCTCGGCCTGCAAGAAGGCATCCTCGACAGAATTCGCAATCAAGATCCCGACTGGCCGCAATCGATCTGCATCGACCTCGAGCTGTTCAATTGCCCAGGCATTGTGGGCCGTGACGATTCTCGACATCAAGTCGGACACGTCGAGTTGACTGGGGTCGAGACCCAGCATTGTTGCCAACTCGTCGTGGCTGCGCCTTCGTGCGGCCAGCGCAAACAAGCCGAAACCCGGAAACAGGAGTTGTCGTCTCACGCCGATGTGATCCAGCACCTCGATCCGCCGACGCATGTCAAAGGCTCCGGGCGCTCGAAGTCGTGGACGAATCTTCCAGACATTCTCATCCGTGATGGGAAGATCGTCGCGAGAGACGTCGTGCCCAGGCGCGTTGGCGTTGGCCGAGTCGTCCCTCTGACCCAAGGGCACTACCTGCCCCCCGACCTCACCAAAGACGTCAGCCCACATGTTCGTCGGGATCAGTTCGTGGGCGTCGACATCGGTGATCTCACCGTATACGGCGTCTAGACCGGTGGCCATTGGGGTCCGTCCATGGGACATAGTGAGTGTCTATTTCTTTCTTGCGATATCCATCAGTGCGTCACCCGTTGCTTCGTACTGCCACAGAGGTATGTGGGTACGACGGGAGATCTTCCAGCCTCGTTCCGTCTCGACGAGTTCGTCGTCGTATCGGAGCCCCCGAACCTTGATGTCGTATCCAGATTCGGTGGGAATGGCCAACGTTGCTAGAACATTGGAGACGGCCCTTACCATCGCACCCTCGCGAGCGATGTGGCAGTTGGCCATGACGTGCGTACGGACGGAGCGGCTTCGCGCGTGCGCCGCCGCCACCCACTCCGCCAGGGCACGTCCTCCCACGAACTTGTGTGGCTTGAGGTCGTAGCTCACGTCTGCGTCGTCGGTGAAGCAATCCGCCATCAAGTCGTAGTCCTCGAGATCGGCAGCGAACAGGTAGTCCTCAAGAACTACTCGTACCTGCGCGTTGACGTCAGACATGTGGCAGATCCACTTCTTCGAAGCCATCTCTAGGTAACGGAAGACGTGATGCCGGAGTTCTCGGGTTCCTGGGCTGCTGTACGTGCCATGGTTCCCAATTGCGGAAGGACCCATCCGTCGCATTGTCTGCCACGATCTTCTGGCTCCACCGCAGGGCGCGTTTCGTCCCGTCGTGCCGAATACGACCCTACGGGCAACCGTAGTCCGGCTTTTGATTGCTGTCAATCAATATGCTTCCGGCACCACGGCGGCAGCGAGCCACGACGAGAGCGAGCCACGCCGGTGCCGGCACGCGGTCCTCGGGCGGGGGGGGGGGGAGCCCTCCAGGCCGCCGGTGTTCACGTGCTAGACATCCCACGGCTGCAACTGTCAAGCGGCGAGTGGGGTGCGGTGTCCCCAGGCGAGGTGTTCGTCGTAGATGCTCTGGTGTCGTAGGCAGCCGTGCAGGATGCCGACGAGCCGGTTGCCCAGGGCCCGCAGGGCTTTGTGGTGGCCGTCGCCGGCGGCGCGTCGTTGGTCGTAGAAGGTTCTGGCTCCGGGGCTGGCGCT
>Ga0326597_10000108_pt1 | contig 147873 bp, 140 predicted proteins | sample RVTome_12_FD_203789 | JGI IMG/M metagenome (GOLD analysis project Ga0326597, IMG submission 203789) | Soil microbial communities from uranium-contaminated site in the Upper Colorado River Basin, Wyoming, United States - RVT100D185 | ecosystem: Environmental > Terrestrial > Soil > Contaminated... | reverse complement strand
ACTACACCGCTATTCCGCCGGATCAGGCACACGCGCAGCACAGAACTCCGCCCTGCCGGCACCCCGCGCCAGTGCAATTTTTCCGAATCTTCACTCGAACCGCTTAAGTCGGGCTAGCCGTCGAGGTCCTACCGGAACAAGACCGGCCTCACAAGGTATGCTTTCGGGTCCGCAACCCTGCGGGGTACGTCAAAAATCGAGACCTTAGGCCCTTGATACGCAAGATCGAGCTTGATGCCGAACTATAGCCCTAGTCGTCGCCGGCGCCGGCCTGGCGCCGGCGCTCGAGCGGGTCCTGCAGCGGAACGGGGATGTCGGCGGCGATGTGCTGGGTCGTCGTGCCGTCGGTCGGCACCGAGGTCTCGATGATGTTGCGGCCCAGGGGCGGGATCACCGGGCGCCTCTCCTCGGGCAAGGGCGCCAGCGTCCGCCTGCGCGCCATCGCCTGGGCGATGTGGGGCGCCAGCGCCTCGGCCTTCCTGGCCTCGCGCTCGGTCTCGCCGGCGTGGAAGTGCGGCATCACCTTTTCGGCGAACAGTTCGAGCGAGTCGCAGATGTCGGCGTGCCGGTTGCGGCCGCCCTGCTGGATGAAGATCACCTGGTCGACCCCGGCCTGGGCGAAATTCTCCAGATGCGCCTTGACCTGCGCCGGCGTGCCGATGCCGCGGCCGGCGCCGACCGGGGCGAGATCGTCGCGCGCCTGCTCGAAGCGTTGCCAGATGTCGGTCGTGCCCGGCGTGTGGTTGCCGTAGACGTAGAAGTGACCCAGCGAATAGGCGAAGAAGCGGAAGCCGTCGGCGCCGCGCCGCTTCGCCTCCTCGGCGTCCTCATGGCAGGAGAAGCCGGTGACCATGGCGATGTTGGCGTTGACGGCGTGGCCGATCGGCACGCACTCGTCCGACTTGATGATCTGGTAGTACTCGCCGGCCCATTTGGCCGCCTCCGCCGGATCGATGAAGGCGAAGGTGAGGGCGCCGATGCCGGCGCGGGCGGCGGCGTGGATGGTCTCGCGCCTCGAGCAGGCGACCCAGATCGGTGGGTGCGGCTTCTGCACCGGCTTCGGGACGACGTTGCGGCAGGGCATCGAGAAGTATTCGCCCTCGAAGCCGGGATAGGGCGCCATCACCATCATGTTGGCGGTCTGCTCGGTGGCCTCGGCCCACATCGCCTTCTTCCGCTCGTGATCGATGGCGAAGCCCTCGAGCTCGGTGCGCGAGGCGGATTCCCCGGTGCCGAAATCGACCCGGCCGTTCGAGACCAGATCGAGCGTGGCGATCCGCTCGGCGACGCGGGCCGGGTGGTTGTAGGCCGGCGGCATCAGCACGACGCCGTGGCCCAGGCGGATGCGGCCGGTCTTGGCCGCGCAGGCGGCGAGGAAGACCTCGGGCGCCGAGGAATGGGCGTATTCCTCGAGGAAGTGGTGCTCGACCTCCCACAGGTAGTCGATGCCCAGCTTGTCCGCGAGCACCGCCTGGTCCAGCGCCTCGTGGAACAGCTGGCGCTCGGAGTCCGCGTTCCACGGCCGCGGCAGCTGGTGCTCGTAAAGCAGCCCGAATTTCATGGCGCCCTCGTCAATTCTAATGCAAGTTAGAAAAGCCTAGCACAGCGCAACGCCGATCCCAATGCAACGGTTACTTGGGAAAGCCCGTAAGGCCGGGATCGAGCTGCACGCCCGCGCTGTTCAAGAGGCCGGCGAGCGCGCGGTAGTTGCCGACGGTCATGATCGCGTCCATCACCTGCCGCTCGTCGTAATGCGCGCGGAGCGCCCGCCACGTGGCATCGGAGATGAAGCTGTCGGCGTCGAGCTCGTCGACGGCGCGGATCAGCGCCCGCTCGATCTCGTCCCAGCCCTCGGCCCCGGCGCCCTCGGCAAGGCGCTTGAAGTCGGTCTCCGACAGGCCGGCCTCGCGCCCGATGACCACATGCTGCGCCCACTCGTACTCGCAGCCGGTGACCCAGGCGACGCGCAGGATGACGATCTCGCGGTGGCGCGCCGACAACGTCGACTTGTAGAGGATGTGGTTGGTGAAGGGCAGCCAGCGCTTCACCAGCTTCGGGTGGCGGATCATCGTGCGCATGACGTTGACCGGCCCGACACCGTGCTCCAGCTTCGCCATCAGCTCCTGCTGCTCGCCTTCCCATTCGCCGGCTTCGGTCGGCGCGATGCGCGGTTCGGACAGTTTCATCGTCTGCTCCCTATTCGTCGCTTGCTCAAAGCGTCAGTCCGCCGTCGATGTGGATCGACTGGCCGGTGATGTAGGCCGCCTCGGCCGACAGCAGAAAGGCGATCAGCGCCGCCACCTCGTCCGGCAGCCCGAGGCGGCCAAGCGGCACACCCTGCGCCGCGCGCGAGCGGTCGGCGTTGCTGAGCGCGGTGCGCGCGTCGCGGTCCTTGCGAACGTAACCGGGCACGACGCAATTGACGGTGATCTGCTTCGCCGCCAACTGCACCGCCAGCGACTTCGCCAGGCCTTCCAATGCCGCCTTGGCCGCGGCCGAGGCCGGGGCGACGCGCCCCTCGATCCGGAAGACGTGGGCGAGGAAGCTGCTGACCGCGACGATGCGGCCTTGGGACGAGGCCTCGATCAGCGGCAGCGCCGCCGTCACCAGGCGCAGGAAGGCCCCGGCGATGGCCTGCTGCGAGGCTTCCAGCCCGGCGTCGCCCAACTCGCCGACCGGCGTCCAGTCCGGGAAGCCGGCGTTGGAGACGAGCGCATCGAGGCGGGCGAAACGGCTCGCGCCCTCAGCCACGATTTCGCCTGCGATGGCCGGCGTCGTCAGGTCGCCAAGCACCGTCGCGACCTCGGCGCCTTGCGTTCGCGCCTCCTCGGCGATCCGCTCCAATCCTTCCGCGTTCTTGCGTGTGTGCAGCACCAGGCCGGTCCCGGGACCGGCGAGGCGGCGGGCCAGGGCAGCGCCGATGCCGCTGGCGGCACCGGTGATCAGGATGACGGATCCGCAGGCCTCGGCCATGGCCGTGTCAGGCGTCCGGGCGCGCGAAGCGGTGCGGCGCCAGGCCAGCCTGGAACCAGGTGACGAAGCCGTGGATCGAGAACACCGGCAGCTTCAGATGCTCGCTCACCGCGCGGGCGTAGGGCACCATGTTGGTGCACTCCAGCAATACCGCACCTGTATCCGGGTACCGGTCCACCAACTCCGTGGCCGCATCGAGCAGGTCCTGCTCGGCCGCGGCGACGTCGAGCTCGGCCTCGTCGTTCAGGATCGCGCGGCTGAACTCGCGCCCGTTGTCGGTGCCGACGATCGGCGTGTCCTCGGCGACGCCGGCGGCCCGCAGGTGCATGGCCGTCAGCGAGGCGGCGGCGATGGTCAGGATGCCGACATGCTTGCCGGGCCGCAGCAGCCGCTCGATCATCGGCGCCTGCATCAGCGAGGACGTAGCGACCGGCACCGGCAGGCGCCGCGCCAGTTCGTCCCGCATCAGCGAGAGGAAGCCGCAGGTGGTGGTGATGCCGTCGACGCCGTCGGCGACCAGTTCCTCGGCGGCGGTGATGAAGTTGTCGAGCAGGTCGTTGGCCTGCTCGTGGACGACCCGGCTCGGCGTCGCCCCGCGCACCACCTTGTAGTGCACCGGGAATGGCCAGGTCGCGGCGTTGCCGACATCGCCCGGAATGCGTGGAAAACGGCTTTCCAGCATCAGGATGCCGACGGCGGCGCCATAGATGGTCTTGCCGCCGCGGACGCGATGCCGCGGGGTTAGCTGTGCGCTCATGAGATCCACTCGCTGACCGGCGCCTTGGCCTCGTTCAAGGGTTGGCAGACGATGTCGACCAGGGTCGGCTCGCCCGCTTCGAGCGCGGCGGCCAGTGCCGGCTTCAGCTCCGCCGGCTCGACCACCCGCCAGGCGCGCACGCCGAACGCCTTGGCGACCCGGGCATGGTCGGTGCGCGAGAAGTCGACGGAATAGTACCGCTCGCCGAAGCCGGCGCGCTGACCCGCCTTGATCCAGCCGTAGACGGCGTTGGAGATGACGATCATGGTCACCGGCGCCTTGGTGCGGACGACGGTCTCCAATTCGCCGGCGGCGAAGCCGAAGGAACCGTCGCCCATCACCGCGACGCACTTGGCCGCGGGCCGGCCGATATGGGCGCCCAGGACCCCCGGCAGCGAATAGCCGAGGGCGCCGTGGGCGCGGTTGGAGATGAAGTGGCGGCCGCTCTCGAGGAAGCGGTAATAGGCGGAGATGTAGGGGCAGGGGGTGCCGGGATCGGCGACGATGACGGCGTCGCGCGGCAGCAGCTCCTGCAGGGTGGCGACGACGCGCTCGGGCTTGATCGGCGTCTCGTCGGACCGCGCCAGCGCCTCGAAGGCGGCGAACTTCGCATCGCGGGCCCGGGCCACGGCGCCGCGGCCTTGGGCGCGCGATGGGGTCGCGCCGATGCGGCCGTCGAGCTCGGCCAGCAGCGCGGCCAGGGCCAGCCGGGCATCGGCGACGATGGCGACCTCGGTCTCGTAGTTGGCGCCGATCACGTTCGGGTCGGCGTCGATGTGCACGATGCGGGTGCCGGGGGCGGGGAAGCGCCAGCGCTCGGTCGTCACCGAGCCGGCGCGGCAGCCGACGAAAAGAACCAGGTCGGCGGCCTGCACCATCTCGCGCGTCGGCATGGTGCCGCCGTTCGAGCCGACGACACCGAGCGCCAATGGATGGTCCTCGGCGATACTGCCCTGGCCGCTGATCGTCGTCGCCACCGGCATCTCCAGAAGCTCGGCCAGGGCCCGCACCTCGGCCATCGCCCCGGCGATCACCGGGCCGCCGCCGCAAATCAGCAGCGGTTCCTTGGCCGAGAGCAGGGCCTCGGCCGCGGCCTCGACGGCGGCCGGGTCGGCGCCGCTGGGCCGGGCCGGGAAGCGGCCAAGCTCCGGCTCAGCGTGCAGGCGGTCGGCCTCGACGACGCCGCGCTGCACGTCGAACGGCAGTCCGATATGCGCCGCTCCAGGCCGTCCGGTGGTCATCTGCCGGAAGGCGGTGCGCACCACGTCGGGGATGTCCTCGGCCCGGTCGAGCACCGTGTTCCATTTGCAGAGCGGGCGGAACAGGGCGGCCTGGTCGAGCTCGGTCAAGGCGTAGTGGCCGCGCGAGCTGACGGAGATGTCGGTGGTCACTGCCAGGACGGGAATCGAGGACTCGTTGGCCTCGACCACGCCGGGCAGGATGTAGGTGGCGCCGCCGCCCGAGGGCCCCTCGCAGACCCCGACCTTGCCGGTGACCCGGGCATAGCAGTCGGCCATGTAGGCGGCCGAGCGCTCGTCGCGGGTCAGGATGTGCTTGATGCCGTGGTCGAGCCGGTAGAGGGCGTCGTAGAGCGGCAGGGTGGTATCGCCGCAAAGGCCGAAGATGTGCTTGACGCCGTGGCCCTGCAGCATGCGCACGAAAGCCTCGGCGCCGCTCAACTGGTTGCTCGACCGCTGGCTCATCGGTCTTCCGGCCCCTCCCGTTCGACACGCAGGCCGGGAGGATAGAACACGGCTTCGCCCTTTGACTACCGGGACCGGGCGTCGGCTTGTGACCGGCCGGTGGCCCGGCTAGGGTTTCGCCAGCAAGCGAGGGAACGCCATGGCCGACGACGGGTGCTGGGCCGAGGCGACGCGGCCGAGCTGGATGGAGCTCGATCTCGGCGCGCTCAGGCACAACTACCGGCTCATCCGCGAGCAGGTGGGGCCGGAGGTGAAGATCATCGCCGCGTTGAAAGCCAACGCCTACGGCCACGGCGCCGCGGCGGTCGCCCGCGCCCTGGCGGCGACCGACGTGGAGATGCTGGCGACGGGAAGCTTCGCCGACGCGTTGGCGATCCGCCAGGCCGGCGTCAGGTTGCCGGTCCTGATGTTCGGCGGCACCTTGCCGGAGGGCATGGCCGAGCTGCTCGCGCATGGCTTGGTTCCGACCGTCTATGACATGGCCGGGGCCGTGGCGGTCTCGGCCGCCGCTACCGATCCGACCGCGGTTTACGTCAAGGTCGATGCCGGGCTCGGCCGCCTCGGCATCGCGCTGCCGGACGCGCTCGCCTTCATCGCCGGGATCCGCGACCTACCAAACATTTTCGTGGAAGGGGTCTATACCCATCTCGCCTTCTACGACCTGATGGGGCGGGACTGGGCGCACCGCCAGCTCGCGGCCTTCGACGAATTGCTCGGGGCCTTGACGGCGGCCGGGATCGAGGTGCCGGTGACGCAGGCGCTGGCCAGCTCCTGCCTGCTGGCCGGACTGCCCAGCCGGGCCAACGCCGTCTGTCCGGGGCATCTGTTGTACGGTATCTCGCCGGTGGCCGCGGAGGTCGCGCCGATCGCGCCCTATCGCTCCGTGCTGCGCGCGGTGAAGAGCCGGCTGATCCACGTCGGGCCGCTCAAGGTCGGGATGCGCGGTGCCGGCCACAACGCCCCGCGCCAGGTCGGCGTGCTGCCGTTCGGGCTCGCCGACGGCTACCGTCCGCTGCTGCCGGAGCAGCCGGCGGCGGTGCTGATCCGCGGCCGGCGGGCGCCGATCAAGGGCGTCTCGCTGGAACACCTGACCCTGGACCTGTCGGGATTCGACGACGCCCAGGTCGGCGACGAGGCGGTGCTGCTGGGCCAATCCGGCACCGAGTCGATCACCGTTGACGATCTCGCGCGCTGGCAGGGCACGCGGCCGCATCACGTGCTGATGGCCCTCGACCGCAAGCTCGCCTGCCGCTATCTGGGTGACGGATCTGGGTTGAACGTGGAGTAGGAGTCATGGCGTACCGCATCGGCGTCGACATCGGCGGCACCTTCACCGACTTCGCGCTTTTCGACGAGGGCGAAAGCCGCATGGCGGTGCACAAGCTGCTGACGACGCCGGCCGACCCCTCGCGCGCGGTGTTGGACGGGGTCGCCCAGATCCTGGAGCGGAACGGCGTCGCCATCGCCGACGTCGCCGCCATCTCGCACGGCACGACGCTGGTCACCAACGCGGTGATCGAACGCAAGGGGGCGGTCACCGGCATGCTGGTCACCGCTGGCTTCCGCGACATCCTCGACATGGGGCTGGAGCAGCGCTACGACCTGTTCGATTTGCGCCTGACCTTCCCCGAGCCGCTGGTGCCGAGGCGGCTGCGCCGCGAGGTGGTTGAGCGCGTGCGCTACGACGGCGAGGTGATGACGGCGCTCGATCTCGACGGTGCGCGCGAGGCGGTCGCCGAACTGGTCGAGAGCGCCGGCATCGAGGCGCTGGCGGTCTGCTTCCTGCACAGCTACGCCAACCCCGCGCACGAGGACGCCGTCGGCGCGATGGTGGCGGAGCGTTTTCCCGGGCTTTACGTCTCGCGTTCGGCCGAGGTCTTCCCCAACATGCGCGAGTACGAGCGCTGGACCACGACGACCATGAACGCCTACACCCAGCCGATGTTCGACCGCTATCTGGCGCGGCTGGAGCAGGAGCTGGACGAGCTCGGGTTTCGCGGCCGGCTCTACATCATGACCTCGTCGGGCGGCTCGCTGGTGCCGGAAGCGGCGCGCCGCTTCCCGGTGCGGGCGCTGGAATCGGGGCCGGCCGCGGGGGCGCTGATGTCGGCGCATCACGGTCGCCGGCTCGGTCTTGCCGATCTGCTTTCCTTCGACATGGGCGGGACCACGGCCAAGGGCGCGCTGGTCCGCGACTACGCACCCATGAAAAAGTACGACCTGGAGGTCGCGCGCGTGCACGAGTTCAAGCGCGGCAGCGGCCTGCCGGTGAAGCTGCCGGTAATCGACATGATCGAGATCGGCGCCGGCGGCGGCTCGCTCGCCAGCGTCGACGAGCGCGGCCTGATCCGGGTCGGGCCGAAGAGCGCCGGGGCCGATCCGGGCCCGGCCTGCTACGGCCAGGGCGGTATCCAGGCGACCCTGACCGACGCCAACCTGGTGCTTGGTTACCTCGACCCCGGTTTCTTCCTCGGCGGCGAGATGGATCTCGACGTCGCCGCCGCGGAACGCGCAATCGAAGCGGACGTCGCCAAGCCCCTGGGCCTCGATAGCGCGCGCGCCGCCTGGGGCATCCACGAGATCATCAACGAGGACGTCGCTCGCGCCTTCCGCATCCACGCCTCGGAGCGCGGCTTCGACTACCGTGCCTCCTCGATGGTCGCTTTCGGCGGCTCCGGCCCGGTGCACGCGCTGGCGATCGCCCGCAAGCTGAAGATTCCGCGCGTGGTCTTCCCGATCGGCGCCGGCGTGATGTCGGCGCTGGGTCTGCTGGTCAGCCCACTGAGCTTCGAGCTGGCGCGCTCGAACCGTCTCTATGTCGAGGATCTCGACACAGGCCGCTTCGCCGAGGCCTTCCGGCCGCTGGTCGAGGAAGCGACCGGGTTCCTGCACCGCGCCGGTGTCGCAGACGAGGCGATCACGCTCACCCGCCGCCTCGACATGCGCTACCAGGGTCAGGGTTACGAGATCGAGGTGACCTTGCCTGAAGCCGATCTCGCCGCCGCATTCCCGCGCCTGGGCGAGCTGTTCCGCGCCAAATACGCCGAGGTCTTCGCCGAGACCTTCCTCGACGAGCCCTTGGAGATCGTCAACTGGAAGGTCGAGGCGGTTGGCCCGGAGGCGACCCTGGCCGCGAGCTATGGCGTCGGCGGCGAGGCGGCGGCGACGGCCGAGGCGGCGATCAAGGGGCGGCGCCGCGCCTATTTCGGCGACGGCTATGTCGACTGCGCCGTCTACGACCGCTACGCCCTTGGCGTCGGCGCCGTGGTTGAGGGACCGGCGATGGTCGAGGAGCGGGAATCGACTTGCGTCGTCGGTCCCGGCGACCGGGCGGTCGTCGATGCGCAGTCGAACCTGGTGGCGGAACTGGCGGAGGGTGGGTCATGACGGCGCTCGACGCGGTCAGCCTGTCGATCATGTGGGACCGGCTGATCGCCATCACCGACGAGATCGTTTCGACCCTGGTCAGGACCTCGTTCTCGACCATCGTCTCGGAAAGCTACGACCTGACCGTGGTGCTGATGGACGCCGACGGGCGGCTGATGGCGCAGGGCAGCTATTCGATCCCGGTGTTCATCGGCACCGCGCCGCTGACCTTGAAATACATGCTCGAGCGCTTCCCGCCCGAGACGCTGAAGCCCGGCGACGTCGTCGTCACCAACGATCCCTGGCTCGGCACCGGCCACGTCTTCGACATCTGCGTCATGCGCCCCGTCTTCCGCCGCGGCCGCATCGTCGCCTATACCATGAGCATCACCCATTTGCCGGACATCGGCGGCATCGGCTTCAGCGCCGCCGCCTCCGAAATCTATCAGGAGGGACTGCGCCTGCCGGTGGTCAAGCTGGTGCGCGAGGGCCGGCTCGACCCGTTCCTGGTCGATCTGATCCGCGCCAACGTCCGCGTGCCCGAGCAGACCCTCGGCGACGTCATGGCCAACGTCACCTGCAACGAGGTTGGCGACCGCTTCCTGCAGGAGTTCATGGACGAGTACGCGATCGAGGATCTGGCGCCGCTCTCGGCGGCGATCCGCGGCTCCTCCGAGCGGGCGATGCGCGAGAAGATCGGCGAACTGAAGCCCGGCACCTACCGCAACGCGATCGACATCGAAGGCATCGACGAGCCGATCCAGCTGGCCTGCCGGGTCGAGGTCGGGCGCGACGCCGTCGCCATCGACTTCGAGGGCACCGGCCCGGCGGTGCGCCGCGGCATCAACGTGCCGTTCTGCTACGTCAACGCGATGGCGCTGTACTCGATCAAGTGCCTGACCATTCCCTCGATCCCCAACAACGATGGCGCGGTGCGGCCGGTCGGCGTCACGGCGCCCGAGGGCTCGATCCTGAACGCCATGCCGCCCTCGCCGACCGGCGGGCGCCACATCATCGGCCATTTCGTCTCGCCGCTGATCTTCGGCGCCCTGGTCGAGGCCGCGCCCGAGAAGATCCAGGCCGACTGCGGCATGATCGATATCCTGACCGTGCAGGGCCGGCACCGCGATGGCCGCGACATTTCTACGCTCTACTTCGCCGCCGGTGGTTTCGGCGCGCTGGCCGGCCGCGACGGTCCGAACGCGACGCCGGGGCCGTCGAACATGGCGGTGGTGCCGGTCGAGGTCTGGGAAACGTTGACGGCGATGACGGTGACGCACAAGGCGCTGCTGGCCGACAGCGGCGGCGCCGGCGCGGCGCGCGGCGGCCTGGGTCAGGAGATCGGCCTGAAGAACGACACCGGCCATCCGATGAGTGTCTTCTTCATGGGCAACCGCACCGAGTTTCCACCGCTCGGCTACCGGGGTGGCAAGCCCGGCCGGATGCGCGAGGCGCGCATCAACGGCGAGGCCGTGCACCCGAAGGGCCACTACCGGATCAAGCCGGGCGATGAGTTGACCCTGCTGCAGGCCGGTGGCGGCGGCTTCGGCGAGCCCGGGGCGCGGCGGCCCGAACTGCTCAGGGCCGACCTCGACGACGGCTTCATCACCGCCGAGGGCGCCAAGCGCGACTACGGCCTCGCCCTGGAGGATTGACGGCGATGACGACCCGGCAATTCGACGCCGTCAGCCTCTCGATCATGTGGGACCGGCTGGTCTCGATCACCGACGAGATCCTCTCCGCCCTGGTGCGCAGCTCGTTCTCGACCATCGTGCGCGAGAGCGGCGATCTGTCGGTGATCCTGCTGGACGCCGAGGGCAACTCGCTGGCCCAGGGCAGTTACAGCGTGCCCTCGTTCACCGGCACCGCCGCACCGACTTTGCGTCACATGCTGGCGAAGTTCCCGCCCGAGACGCTCAGACCCGGCGACGTCATCGCCACCAACGATGCCTGGATGGGCACTGGCCACCTGTACGACATCAACGTCATGCGGCCGGTCTTCCGGCGCGGACGCATCGTCGGCTACACCATCAGCATCACCCACCTGCCGGACATCGGCGGCCCCGGCTTCGGGGCCAGCGCCACCGAGATCTTTCACGAGGGCATCCGCCTGCCGATCTGCCGGCTGGTCAGGGAAGGCGAGCTGGAGCAGGTCGTCATCGACGTCCTCCGCAACAACGTCCGCGTGCCCGAGCAGGTCTTCGGCGACCTGATGGCCAACGTCACCTGCAACGAGGTCGGCGGCCGGCAGCTGCTGGAATTCATGGACGACTACGGGCTCGACGACCTGGAGGCGCTCTCGGCGGCGGTGCGCGGCCAGTCCGAGCGGGCAATCCGCGAGCGCATCGCCGCCATACCCGACGGCGTCTACGAAAATTCCCTCGACGTCGAAGGCATCGACGAGCCGATCCGACTGGCCTGCCGCATTGAGGTCCACGACAGCGACATCGCCCTCGACTTCGCCGGCACCGGCCCGGCGGTCGAGCGCGGCATCAACGTACCGCTCTGCTACACCCGGGCGATGGCGCTTTACGCCGTCAAGTGCCTGACCGTGCCCGAGATGCCGAACAACGAGGGCGCGACGGCGCCGGTCTCGGTGACGGCCCCGGCCGGCTCGATGCTGAACGCGCTGCCGCCCTCGCCGACCGGCGGGCGCCATATCATCGGCCATTTTGTCGTGCCGCTGGTCTTTGGCGCGTTGGCCGAAGCCGTGCCGGGCCGGGCGCAGGCCGACTGCGGCCTGATGAACCTGGTCACCTTCCAGGGCCGGCACCGCGACGGCCGGCCGATCTCCACCATCTATTTCGCCGCCGGCGGCTTCGGCGCGCTCGACGGCCGCGACGGCGCCGAGACCACCCCGGGCCCCTCGAACATGGGCGTGGTGCCGGTCGAGGTCTGGGAAACGCTGACCAGCACGACGGTCCTGGAGAAGGCTCTGCTGGCCGATTCCGGAGGCGCCGGGGCGGCCCGCGGCGGGCTTGGACAGGAGATCGTCTTCCGCAACGATTCCGGCTCGGCGATGACGCTGTTCCTGATGGCGGCGCGCACCGAGTTCGCCGCCCGCGGTTTTCTTGGCGGCTTGGCGGGCGGCAAGCGGCAGAGCCTGATCGATGGCCAGGTGGTGCATCCGAAGGGCACGCACACGCTGGCACCCGGCGCCACGTTTACCATGCGCGAGGCCGGCGGCGGCGGCTTCGGCGAGCCCCGGGCGCGGCCGCGCGCCAGGCTGGAGGCCGACTTGGCCCAGGGCTTCGTCAGCCCGGAAGCGGCGCGGCGCGACTATGGTCTGCAGGCGCCCGACGGGCAGGCGGCGGACTGATGCTGACCCGGGCCATTCCCTCGAGCGGCGAAGAGCTGCCGATCATCGGCCTGGGCACCTATCGCGGCTTCGACGTTGACGCTACCGGGAGAGCTGGAGAACGGCTCACCGGCGTGCTGCGGGCGCTGTTCGACGCCGGCGGCACGGTGCTCGACAGCTCGCCCATGTACGGCCGCGCCGAGGCCGTGGCCGGCCCGCTGATCGACAAGGTGGGGGCGCGGGACAGGGCCTTCATCGCCACCAAGGTGTGGACCCGGGGGCGCGCCGCCGGGATCGAGCAGATGCGCCGTTCGATGGCGCTGCTGCGGGCGCGGCCGATCGACCTGATGCAGGTGCACAACCTGGTCGACTGCGAGACCCATCTGGCGACGCTGCGGGACTGGAAGGCCGAGGGCCTGGTCCGCTATCTCGGCGTCACCCATTACACCGCCAGCGCCTTCGATCAACTGGAGGACGTGATGCGGCGCGAGGCGCTCGACTTCGTACAGCTCAACTACGCGCTCGACGACCGGGCGGCCGAGCGCCGGCTGTTGCCGCTGGCGGCCGAGCGCGGCATCGCCGTGCTGATCAACGTGCCCTTCGGCGGCGGCGGGCTGCCGCGCAAGCTCGCCCGTCTGCCCCTGCCGCCCTGGGCGGGCGAGATCGGTTGCGACGGTTGGGCCCAGGTGCTGCTGAAATACGTGCTCGGCCATCCGGCCGTCACCTGCGCCATTCCCGGCACCGGCGAGCCTTCGCACATGGCCGACAACTGCCACGCCGGCGAGGCGCCGTTGCCCGACGAAGCGATGCGCCGTCGCATGGCGGCATATTGCGAAAATCTGTGAGTGCGCGAGTGAAAATGACGTAAACTCACGCGCGCACTTCTGAAGGGAGGATAGAGAGCATGGCACTGGCGACCCCGGCCTTGAAGGACGACGATGTGGCTTCGCTGGCCTCGCGCTACATCGATCCGGAGACCATCGCCTGGCAGCCGATGACCCAGGCCAAGGGCGTGGAAATGAAAGTGCTGTTGCAGGACAGCGAGAGCGGGCTTTTCACCGGCCTGTTCCGCATCGCCCCCGGCGGCGTCGTGCCGGACCACGTGCACAACGCGCTGGAGCAGACCTACGTGCTGGAAGGCACCTTCGGCGATCAGGAGGGCATGGCCAAGGCCGGCGACTTCATCTGGCGCCCTGCCGGCAACCGCCACGAAGCCTATTCGCCCGACGGCTGCCTGATCCTGGGCTTCTTCCTGAAGCCGAACACGTTCCTCTAAGTACTGGGCTAATCCGTCGGTCGAGTGGACGCGGAGGGCAGAGCGATGGACGGGAGGAGCGACTTCACGGGCCTCGTCGATGCCGACGGCGGCACCGTGGCGCGCGAGGTGTTCGTCAGCGACGCGGTCTATGAGGCCGAGCTGGAGCGCATCTTCGCCCGCGCCTGGCTGCTGGTCGGGCACGAAAGCCAGGTCCCGAACGCCGATGACTTCGTGGTCTCGCGCATGGGTACGGACTCGGTGATCCTGAACCGAAACCGGCAGGGCGAGATCCTGGTGCTGCTGAACTCCTGCGCGCACCGCGGCATGCGCGTCTGCCGCTTCGATGCCGGGAACACCTCCGTCTTCACCTGCCCCTACCACGGCTGGAGCTATTCCACCGACCGTGAGCGCGTCACCGAACCGGGGGCTCTGGTCGGATTGCCGCGGGCCGACGAAGGCTACGGCAGCAAGCTCGACCGGGTCCGCTGGGGGTTGGTGCGCTGTCCGCGCGTCGCCAACTACAAGGGCAGCATCTGGGCGAGCTGGGACGCCGAGGCGCCGGAGCTCGAGGACTATCTCGGCGACATGCGCCTCTACCTCGACTGCGCCCTCGATCACCGCGATGGCCGCGCGGGCGGCTCGGTGGTGCTGGGCGGGGTGCAGAAGTGGCGTCTGAAGGCGAACTGGAAGCTCTCGGCCGAGAACTTCATCGGCGATCTCTACCACGAGGTTAGCCACCAGTCCGCCAACCTGGCCGAGATCGGCCCGAGCGGCGGCAAGGGGCGGCGGGATTCGCTGCGGACGCGGCTCACGATCGGCTTTCCGACGCTGGGCCACGGTCTGCTCGGCTACCCGCCCTACCACGAGGAGCCGCCCTACCAGGCGACCTGGCGCAAGCACCCCGAGGTCGAAGCCTATTTCCGCGAGCTTTACGAAACCCGGGTCAGGAACTTGGGCAAGCGTACGCGTGTCGACATGTCGGTCGGCACCATCTTCCCCAACATGTCCTTCCACTCCAACCAGCCGCGCACGCTGTTGGTGGCACATCCGGTCAGCCCGACGGAGATGGAGATGTGGCGCTGGTACCTGGTCGACGAGGACGCGCCGGCCGCGGTCAAGCAGGCGCTCAGGGCTTACTACTTGCGCTACTCCGGCCCGGGCGGCATGACCGAGCAGGACGACATGGAGAACTGGTCTTACGCCACCGAGGCCAGCAGCGGCACCATTTCCAGGCGGCAGGACTACAATTACCAACTCGGCCTCGGCAACGAGCGGCCGGTTCCGGGGCTGCGCGGCGCGGTCCAGAGCGGCACCTATTCCGAGGGCAACGCCCGCATCTTCTACCGCCGCTGGGCCCAGTTCATGGCCGGCGGCGATTGGCCGCGGCTGATGGCGGACGCGACCGTCGAGACTACGCCCCTGGCGGCGACGCATGGCGACTGAAAGGGACGCGGCGCTGCGCCGCCTGCTGTTGCGCGAGGAGATCGAGGCGTTCCTCATCGCCGAGGCCGACCTGCTGGACGCACGCCGCTTCGAGGACTGGATCGAGCTCTTTTCCGAGGATTTACGCCTCTACATGCCGCTCGCACGCAATGTGCCCTCGGAGGCGCTCGCCGCCGAGTACGGCGCCGAGGGCCAGGATGCCAACTGGCTCGACGAGGGTATCGAGACCTTGCGCCAGCGCGTTGTTCAACTTGCTACCGGCGTGCACTGGGCCGAGCAGCCGCCCTCGCGCACCACGCACATGATCTCCAACCTGGCGCTGACGGCCGTGCGCCCGGACGACGGCCCGGCCGAGGAGGTCGAGACGCGTTGCCGCTTCCTCGTCTACCGCAACCGGCTGGAGACCGAGGAGTACTTCTACGTCGGCAAGCGCAACGACAGCTTGCGCCGCGTCGAGGGCGGCTGGCGCATCTCGCGGCGCGAGGTCTATCTCGACCAGAACGTCCTCCTGGCCAAGAACCTCTCGGTGTTCTTCTGAGTGGCGGCAGGTTCCTGGGTCCCCGCCTTCCAGGCTTCGCCCAAACGAGCGCGGGGACGAGCGGATCGGGGGCGGCGTACCAACCCTCCGCTCATTCCCGCGCAAGCGGGAATCCAGTAGGGGAAGGCAATGAGCTTATACGTCTATATGCTTGCGAGCCGGCGCAATGGCACGCTGTACATCGGCATGACCGATGATTTGACAAGGCGCGTTTGGCAGCACAAAACCGGGGCAGTGCCCGGGTTCACACGGAAGTACCGGGTGAAGAATAAAGTGGCTAGCGAGTCCTAGTTGAAGCGCCCCGCTCACAGCTCGATGATGATGTTGCCGTAATCATCGAGCTGGGCGTTGGCGCCGGGCGGGACGATGCAGGTGGCGTCGTACTCCTCGACGATCAGCGGCCCCTGGCGCGGCTGGGCCAGATCGGCGCGGGAGATCACGGGCGTCTCCAGCCAGCCCGCGGCCGGGCCGAAGTAGGCCTTGCGCGAGCCTTCCGCCGGCACCACCGGGCGGTCCGCCTGGATCGCGTCGGGGACGCGCGGGCGCTCGGGAATGCCCTGGCCGACGACCTGGATGTTGACCAGCTCGACCGGCTCCTCGGGTCCGGCGCGGTGGCCGTAGGTCTGCTCGTGCTCGGCGCCGAAGGCGTCCTCCAGGGCGAGGAGCGCCGCGCGGTCGAGGCGGCCGTCGGGCACGGCGACGTTGAGCTCGTAGATCTGCCCCTTGTAGTGCATGCTGGCGGCGCGCCGCACCCGCATCTGCGCCGCGCTGAAGCCGTCGAGGCCGAGCTGGCGGCGGGCCTCGTCGGCGATCTCGTCCCAGACCCGGTTGACCTCGTCCGGGTCGGCCTCGCGCAAGAGCCGGCGGAAGGTGCGCGAGTAGTGGTGCTCGACATCCGCGTACAACAGGCCGAACGAGGAGAACAGGCCCGGCGTCGGCGGGACGATGATGCGGCGCATCCCGAGCGCCTCGGCCATGGCGGCGGCGAACACCGGTCCGTTGCCGCCGAAGGCGAACAGCGAATAAGCGCGCGGATCGCGGCCGCGTTCGCTGGAGACCGCCTTGATGGCGCGGATCATGTTGGAGCCGGCGATCTGGTGCGCGCCGTAGGCCGCGTGCGCCAATTCGAGCCCGAGCGGCTTGGCCACGGACGCCTCGAAGACCCGGGCCGCCTTCTCGGCATTGAGGCTTAGCGCGCCGCCGACCAGATGCTTGGGATTGATGTAGCCGAGAACGACGTTGGCGTCGGTCACGGTGGGCCGCTCGCCGCCCTGGTCATAGGCGACCGGGCCGGGCTCGGCCCCGGCGCTCTCGGGCCCGACTTGCATCGAGCCGCCGGCGTCGATCCAGACGATTGAGCCGCCGCCGGCGCCGACCTCGGCCAGGTCGATCGCCGGCACCTTGAGCAGGTAGCCGGCGCCGGTCAGCAGGCGCGAGCCCATCATGATGCCGCCGCCGACCTGATATTCCTGGCTGCGCGTGACCTCGCCGCCCTCGATCAGCGAGGCCTTGGCGGTGGTCCCGCCCATGTCGAGCGTGATGACGTTGTCGAGCCCGATCCTGCGCGCCAGCGCCTGGGCGCCGACGACGCCGCCGGCCGGTCCCGATTCGATGATGTTGACAGGGAATCGCGAGGCGACCTCGTCCGTGGTCAGGCCGCCATTCGACTGCATCAGCAAGAGCGGCGAGCCGATCTCGACGCGGTCGAGGTCCTGGCGCAGCTGGCGCAGGTAGCGCTCGACCACCGGCAGGACGTAGGCGTTGATCACCGTCGTCGAGGTGCGCTCGTATTCCTTGATCTCGGGCAGCACCTCGAAGCTGATGCAATGCGGCAGGCCGGGCGCGCGGTTCGCGATGACCTGCTTCAGCATCAGCTCGTGCGCCGGATTGGCGAACGAGTTCAGCAGGCAGACGGCGATCGCCTCCACCCCCTCGGCCAGCAGCTCGTCGACCGCGCGTTCGGCGTCGGCCGGATCGAGCGCCCGGTCGACCTCGCCGTCGATGGTGACGCGCTCATCGACGACGCGCCTGAGGTAACGCTCGACCAGCGTCGGCGGCTTCTCCCAGGCGATGTCGTAGAGCCGGGGCATGCGCAGGTTGCGGATCTCCAGCACGTCGCGGAAGCCCTTGGTGGTGATCAGGCCGGTCTTGGCGCCCTTGTGCTCGAGGATGGCGTTGGACGCGACCGTGGTGCCGTGGCGGATTTCCTCGACGTCGGCGCCGCTGAGCCCGGTCTCCTCGAACACCTGCGCCAAGCCGTCGGCGATCGCCCGCGCATAGTTCTGGACGCTGGAGGAGATCTTCTTGGTATGCAGCCGTCCGTCCGCCGCCAGGAAGACGATGTCGGTGAAGGTACCGCCGATATCGACGCCGACGCCAAACTTACTCATTGCTCGTGAACTCCCGCCCGATCCGACTTACTCGGCCGCGTCGGCCGGAACGACGGTTTCCGTCCACGCCACCACCGGCAGCTCGGCGGGCCGCGCCTTGCGCATGGCCGCGCGAGCGCGCTCGCTCGCGGCCACGTCGACGGTCCAGCGCTCGGTATCGACAACGACGCCGTAATCGGCCCTGGCCTTGGCCGGGCTCAAGAGCTCGTTGCGGATGTCGCGCAGCACCGCGGCCGGATCGCGCTCCAGCGGGTCGCCCCAGCCGCCGCCGCCGGCCAGCTCGTGGCGGAAGACCTCGCCCTTGTGGATCTGCATCGTCAGCTTCGAGGGCAGCACCCGGTTGTTGCCTTCCGGATCCATGTAGTTCCAGGAGGGCTGGCCCGGCTGGCCGCCGTAAAGGCCGTAGGGCCGGAAGTTGCGACGGTCGGAGCGGACCTGCAGCACGCCCTCCTCCTCCAGGAAGCGGTAGTCGCGGCGGTAAGGCGTGCCGCCCCGGAACTTTCCGGCGCCGGCGCGGTCGGCAATGAATTCGTAGGACAGGATCTGCATCGGGTTCTCGGCCTCGGTGACCTCGACCGATTGCGAGGCCATGTTGGCGAACATGTTGGAATTGCCGTCCAGGCCGTCGGCCCAGGGCCGCCCGCCCCAGGTGCCGCAGGTGAAGTCGACGTAAATGAAAGGCTTGCGCTCGGCGTCATAGCCGCCGATCGAGACTCCGGTGTTGCCGCCGTCGGAGGCCGCGAAGACCTTGTCCGGCACCATCATCGCCAGGGCGCCGAAGGCGCAGTCGACCATGCGGAAGCCGGTCAGGCCGCGGGCGGCGCAGGCGGCCGGCAGGACACCGTTGGCGATGGTGCCCGGCGGCGCCGTGACGTCGATGACGCGGAAGACGCCCGCGTTGTTGGGGATGCCGCCCGGCAGGATCGAGCGGACCGCCGTATAGGTCGCCGCCTTGGTGAAGGAGAGGGTGTTGTTGATCGCCCCCTTGACCTGCGGCGAGCTGCCGGTCCAGTCGGCCTTCATGCTGTCGCCTTCCTTGGTGAAGGTGACGTAGAGGCGGATCGGCTTGCCCAGATCGATGCCGTCGTCGTCGATCCAGTCCTCGAAGCTGAAGACGCCGTCGGGCAACTCGGCGACCGCCGCCCGCGTCAGCCGCTCGGCGTAGTCGATCACCTCCTGCATGTAGCGCTCGACCTTCTCCTTGCCGAAGCGGGCGATCAGCTCCATGAACTGGCGCTCGGCGATGTGGCAGGCGGCGAGCTGCGCGCGCAAATCGCCGAAGACCTTGACCGGTACGCGCACGTTCTTCTCGATCAGCGACATCAGCGTCTCGTTGCGCTTGCCCTGCTCGTACATCTTCAGCGGCGGGATTCTCAGCCCCTCGGCGTAAATCTCGGTCGAGTCGGAGGCGTTCGAGCCCGCCACCCGGCCACCGACGTCGGTGTGGTGGCAGATGGTGGCGGCGAAAGCCACTCGCTCACCGTCGACGAACAGCGGCTTGAAGATGAAAATGTCCGGCAGATGCATGCCGCCGTCAAAGGGGTCGTTCATGATGAAGACGTCCTCGGGCAGCATCTCGTCGGCAAAGCGGCGGACGATCGTCTCGAGCGCGGTCGGGATCGAGCCCAGGTGGCCGGGCAAGGTCAGGCCTTGGGCGACCAACTTGCCGTCGGCGTCGGCGAAGGCGGTCGAGAAGTCCATGTTGTCGCGCAGCACGCCGGAATACGTGGTCCGGCAGATCGTCAGGGCCATCTCGTCGGCAATCGAGAAAATCGCATTCTTGAACAGCTCGAATTCAATCGGGTCGTGGATCTCGGTCATCGTTGTGCGCCTTCTTGCTGAGCCGCGTCATCGACGGCCCGCAGCCATGTTGGCGCAAGCCGTCGGGTGTCGCAACGCGGTGTCGGAAACACATTATCGGGCATGCGAGGCGGCGTCGAGACGTGTCCCGCCGTCGCGTTTCCGCGGCGTGGCGGCGCATATGCGACCAATGCAATCAATGGTTGGAGCAATCGTCGTTTGACTAGATGCGTGGGCCGCGGGTTAATATGAGCGCGTGAGACATCCGCTTGGGCCTGGCGCGGACGGATGTAAGAAAAAGACAGGGGGCGGTTGGGCGGACAAACTTACCCGCGGCGGGACGGTGCCGCTGAGCGGCGTGGCGCAGGCTCGCGCTGTCCCCGATTCCGGTTATACTGACCGGCGAATAATCCAGGGTATCATCAGGGAGGTGCTAAATGATTAGGAGATGCAATATCACGGCGGCGGCCGTCGTTGCTGCCGGTGCTTTGCTCTTGGGCATGGGAAGCGCCATGGCCGAGATTCAAAGCACCAAGATCAAGGCCGTGGGGACCTGGGGCAACCTGACCAACTACTTCGACTACGAGAAGCCGTTCTACAACGAGACCTTGCCCAAGGCCTCGGGCGGCAGGATCAAGCCGACGGTCAATCCGATCACCGAGCTCGGCCTCAAGGGCTGGGAGGTGATGCGCCTGCTGAAGCTCGGCGTCTTCGACGTCAGCCACGGCGTCTACGGTTACGTCGCCTCGGAGGACCCGGCGCTCGAGGGCGTCGACCTGTCGAGCGCGGCGAAGGACTTCAAGGAAGCCAAGGCGCTGGTCACGGCCTACGAGCCGGTGATCGCCGAGCGCTTCAACGCGACCTTCGGCGCCAAGTATCTCTATACCTTCCGCTGGCCAAGCCAGTTCATCTGGTGCAATTCGCCGGTCAACAAGCTCTCCGATCTCAAGGGCAAGAAGATCCGCGTCTACTCCACCACCCTCGGCGACTTCGTCCAGGGGGTGGGCGGCATCAGCGTCACCATCGCCTTCGCCGAGGTGGTGCCGGGCCTGCAGAAGGGCGTCGTCGACTGCGGCATCACCGGCACCATGCCAGCCTTCCAGGCCAAGTGGCACGAGGTCATCACCCACGCCATGATGATCCCGGTCGGCGCCGGTCTCGGTTTCGCCGCGATGAACAACAAGACGTGGAACTCGCTCAACAAGGACACCCAGACGTTCCTGATGGGGCAGTACCAGAAGCTCTCGGACGCGCAGTGGGCCAACGCCCAGGCCGAGGACGAGGACGCCCTGCGCTGCCTCTCCGGCGAGGGTGGTGAGTGCAAGATGGGCGGCGAGACCGGCAAGGTGACGCTGACCGAGCCCGGCCCCTCGGATTACGCCGAGCGCGAGCGCATCCTGAAGGACTACGTCCTGAAGGCGTGGGCCGCGCGTTGCAGCGAGAAGTGCATCAAGGACTGGAACGCCACGGCGGCCAAGGTTGTCGGTGTCATGGCGACGAAGTAGATTACCCCTCGAGTTCGATGGGTGACGGGCGCCGTCGCGCTGTGGCGGCGCCCGTCGAATAAGGGGCGCAGCGCGTTCATGTTGGATCGTCTGCTCGGGTACGCGTCGGTAGCCTCGCGGGCCGCCGTGTGGGTGGGCGGCTCCCTGCTTCTTTTCGCCGCCTGCTTGACCACCGTCGACGTCTTCCTGCGCAAGGTCTTCAACTGGTCCTTCGGGGGCGCCGACGAGATCGCCGGCTACATGTTCGCCATCGCCACCGCCTTCGCCTTCGCCTTCACCCTGCTGCAGCGGATCAACGTGCGGATCGACGCCCTCTACATCATCTTGCCGAGGCCGGCGCGGCTGGTCTTCGACATCGTCGGCTTCGTGCTGCTGGCCTCGTTCCTCGTGCTCATCGCCGAGCGCAGCTTCAACGTCTGGTGGAACAGCTATCTTAACTCCTCGGTCTCGATCACGCCGCTGGTAACCCCGCTGGCGCTGCCGCAGGGATTCTGGTTCGCCGGCATGGTGTTCTGCGTCCTCATCATCGCCCTCCTGATCGTCCGGATCGTCGTCGCCGCCGTGCAGGGCGACTGGCTGAGGGTCTCCGAGCTGATCGGTGCCCGCAGCCTGGAGGAAGAGATCGAGGAGGAGCGGGCGCATGCCGAGGCGGAGATCGCGCGCGAGCACGCGTTGACGGGTAAAGGGAGCGAATAGAGGTGCTGGCACTTTCGGGCAACGCCCTGCTGATCTTTACCGGCACGGTTCTCCTGGGACTGCTGGCCATCAGCGTGCCGGTGGCCGCGGCGCTGGGCTGGCTGGCGCTCCTCCTGCAGTGGACGCAACTGGGTTGGGACGCCTCGCTGCACCTGGCCTTGGGCGAGATCGTCTGGCAGAACGGCGTCGAATACGTGCTGGTGGCGATCCCGCTGTTCATCATGCTGGGCGAGGTGCTGCTGCGGGCCGGCATTGCCGAGCGCATGTACAACGCGATGGTGCAGTGGCTGTCGTGGCTGCCGGGCGGCACCATGCATTCCAACATCGGCTCGTGCGCCGTCTTCGCGGCCTCGTCCGGCTCCAGCGTCGCCACAGCCGCGACCGTCGGCACCGTCGCCTATCCGGAGATCGAGCGCCGCGGCTATAACGAGCCTCTGTTCCTCGGCACGCTGGCCGCCGGCGGCACCCTCGGTATCCTGATCCCGCCGTCGATCAACCTGATCATTTACGGCCTGCTGACCGACACCTCGGTGCCGCAGCTTTATCTCGCCGGCTTCATTCCCGGCGTCATCCTGGCCGGCCTGTTCATGATGACGGTGATCGTGGCAGTCACCTATCGGCCAAGTTGGGGCGGCTCGAAGGTGGATACGAGTTGGCCGGACCGTTGGCGCTCGCTGCCGCATCTGCTGCCGCCGCTCGGCATCTTCGTCATCGTCGTCGGCTCGATCTATGCCGGCGTGGCAACGCCCACCGAGGCGGCCTCCGTCGGCGTCGTCGGCTCGCTGATCCTGGCGGCCGCATTCCGCTCGCTCAACCTCGGCATGCTGCGCGAGGTCTTCGAGGGCACCTTGAAGACGACGGCGATGATCATGCTGATCATCTTCGCCGCTTTGTTCCTGAACTTCGTCCTCGGCATGATCGGGATGACGGCGCAATTGGTCGGCTTAATCGAGAATTTGGGCATGACGCCGATGCAGACCCTTTGGGTCTTCATCGCCTTCTACCTGGTTCTCGGCTGCTTCATGGAGACGCTCTCCATGTTGATCACGACGACGCCGCTGATCGCGCCGATCCTGATCGCCCTCGGCTTTGATCCGGTTTGGCTCGGCATCCTGGTGACGCTGTTATTGGAGGCGGCGCTGATCACGCCGCCGGTCGGCGTCAATCTCTACGTCGTGCACGGCATCCGCAAGGGTGGCTCGATGAACGACGTGATCATCGGCGCGGCGCCCTTCGTCTTCACCCTGTTCGTGATGATCGTGATCCTGATCTATTTCCCCGACATCGCCCTGTTCCTGCCCGAGACTTTCTATCGCGGCCAGTAAGCCGATCAGAGCTCCTCGACGGTGACGGGGAACAGCGGCGCCAGCTCGTCCACGGCCATGACGTGGAACAGGCTGAAACGGTAGGCGGTGCCGAAGGCTACTTCCGGCGGGGTGAAGGGAAAGGCGACATTGCCGGCGGTCGACAGGCGGCCCGGGAAGCCGTGGTGCAGCAGGTACTGCTTGGCCACCTTGGCGACGGTCTCCGCCTCCGCCAGGGTCGGCGCCAGACATTCGCCCAGGATGAAGATCTCGCGCGGCGGCGTCGACGGTGGTGCCGGCCAGCGGCCGACGCCATCGATACCGTAGACGCGGAAGCTGAGGTCGTAGGGGGCCTCGGGATTGGGCGGCGCGATCTCGGCGACCACCGCCTTGACCGCGGGCAGGATCTCGTCGATGCCGGCGATGAAGCGCGGATCGACGCTGCCGGCCAGCAGGATCACCCGTTCGCCGACCGGGGCCGCGGCTTCAACCTTGACTGTCCAACGCTCGGCCGGCCGCCAGACGGCGCCGTCGACCCGGGTGCGGCGCTCGTCGACGGCGCTGTACGTCGCCTCTTCCAGGTGCAGCACGCCCTCGGGCTCGTGCACGGTGTAGGGCGAGGCTTGTTCGTAAAGGCTGTGCGCCGCCACCGACATCGGCGTGGCGCGCCGCGCCGGGTTCATGCTTTCGAGCACGAAGCCCTCGTCGTCGAGCGTTGCCAGCATCGAATCCCGCCCGCCCGGCGTGCAGCAGAGCGATGCGCATTCGATGATCTTGGCCATGTGCATGGCCAGCGCCTCGGGGAAGCCGAGCAGGCGGGGGATGGCGGCGTAGATCGCCGTATCGCACGCGCGCCCGGCGACGATGACGTCGGCTCCCGTCTCCAACGCCCGGCAGAAGGCTTCGGTGCCCATCTGCCCAACGATGTGGCTGGACGCGTCAATGTCCTCGGCCGTCGCCTGGAGGTTGGAACCGAGCGGGCTCAACCGGCCCTCGGCGAGTGCCCGCTTGACCTCGGCCCGGTCGAGATCGGCGGTGATGCTGGCCAGACGGAAATGCAGGCCGTCCTCGGCGGCGATCCGCCGGACCAAGTCCAAGGTCGACAGGAGATGCGGCCGCGCGCCGGCGGTGCCGGCGCTGCCGATGAGCAGCGGCACGTCGTTCTCGCGGCTGCCGCGCAACAGCAGCCTGAGGTCGCGCACCGTCGTTGCTTCCGCGGTCGCCATGTGGCCCGAGCCGAGATAGTTCGGGCCGGGATCGACCGAGCCCATGTCGGCGCCGACGAAGTCGGGCCTGCGCTCCATGCCGGCGCGGAAGGCGGGCTCCAGCACGCCGTAGCCGAGCTGGCCGGAGGCCGACAGCGCCTTCAGCGCCGGTCGCGCGGCGCCGCCGAAGCGTTCGCGCAGGCGCTCCAGCGCGCTCACAGCTCAAGCTCCAACAGGGGCCCGTGCTGCTGGGCGCCGTAGACGTCGCTGTCGCCGGGGCTGCCGGCGATGACGGCGCGCTCCAACACCAGCTTGATCGCCAGCGCCGGCGGGTAGGGCATGACCTCGACCTGGGCCTCGCTCAGCCCATAGAGCCGCGCCAGGTTAGCCGGCGCCAGGGCCGGCGACTGGCGCGCCCGATCGTAGAGGCCGCGATCCTCGAACATCAGATCGATGGTCACCGTCAGCGGACCGGCATTCTTGCTGCGCACAACCTTGGCGGCGTCGACGAGCCTCATCGGATTCAGCCCATCAGCCCGAACATGGTCTCGCCCGGGGCCGGCATCGCGGCGACCAGAACGTTGTCGGAGAACGAGTTGGTGATGAACAGCGAGCGGTTCTCCGGTCCGCCATAGGCGATGTTCGTGGTCATCAGGCCACCGTCGCAGGACTCCACCTTGTGCGTCGGCACGCCGAGCGAGGAGAACAGCCAGATGGCGCCGAAGCCGGCATGCGCGATGACGACCCCGCCCTCGGCGTCGACGGCCATGCCGTCCGGGCCCCAGCCGCCGCCGAGACGGGCGAAGACGCCGACCCGGTGGATCGTGCCGTCGCCGCGGATCGGCATGCGCCAGACCGCGTTGGCGCGGGTCACGGCGATGTAGAGCTCGGTCTCTTCCGGGTTCATGACCAGGCCGTTGGGGCTTGGCACGTTGTCGATCAGGCAGTTCAGCTTGCCTGCGGCGGTGTACTGGAAGACCCGCCCGGTGGGATCGTGCAGTCCGGTCGCCCCCTGGTCGGTGAAGTAGAGATCGCCCTTGGAGGAGAAGAACAGGTCGTTCGGTCCCTTGAAGCCGGGCAGGTCATCCGGGCCGAGGAAGCTCGTCACCTTGCCGTTGACCGGATCGACTTCCATGATCCCGTTGTAACGGTCGGCGACAAAAAGGCGGCCGTCCTTGTGCAGCTTCAGGCCGTTCGGTGCGCCTTCGTATTGCGTCACCACCCGCCAATCCCCGCCCGCGGTCAGGCACAGGATGCGGCCATGTGCGATATCGACCATGTACAGGTTGCCCTCGCGGTCGAACGACGGCCCCTCCAGGAACGAGCCCAGCTTGCGGCCGTGGAACAGGTCCTGGGTGAAGCGGGTCACGTGATCGGGCAGCAACAGCTCGTCCGGCACGGTGGCGTGGATGGTGGTCGGTAGTACCTCGGGTGGTGCGAACATGCTGGTGTATCCTCGATTGTCCCGTTCAGGCGCTGCTCGCCCGAAGCCTGCGCGATCCGCCTCGGCAAGGCAACTGCCGGCCTGAGCCCGAGCCCTGGCGAAACGGCCCGGCTCAATGCGGCCGGTCACCTTTGACCTGGGTCCGCAGCATGACCCGGCGCGCGGCGGCATCGAAGCCATCGCGGCGGTGGATGACGCTGCGGTTGTCCCAGACCAGCAGATCGCCAGCCCGCCACCGGTGCACGTAGACGAACTCGGGCCGCGTCGAGAAGGCCCAGAGCCGGTCCAGCAGCGTCTCGCTTTCATCGAGCTCCAGGCCGACGACGTAGCCGTTGCGCCGGCGGCCGAGGAAGAGGCAGGGCTGGCCCGTTTCCGGATGGGCGCGCACGATCGGATGCTCGGCGCCGGGGGTGGTGCGAACGTCGGTCACTTCGCTGGCACCGCGCCGCAGGTCGCCGGCGCTGGTATAGGAGGCGTCATGCCGTGCCTTGCGACCTTCGATCACGCGGCGCAGATCTTCGGGCATCGCCTGGATCGCCGCCGTCATGCTGGCGAACCAAGTGTTGCCGCCCGTGGCGGGCACTTCGCGACCGTATAACAGGCTCGCGCTCGGCGGCGCGTCGAGATAGGACATGTCGGTGTGCCATTCGGCCTCGCCGTAGCCCAGGCTGCCGATCGGCTTGCCGTCCTCGAGGACGTTCGAGATCAGCCAGACCTCGGGCGCTTCCGCCGCGCCGGCTCCCTCGCGGCCGCTGCGCTCGCTGGCCGGCGGCGGCTCCAGCTCGCCGAAGCGACGGCTGAAGCGGGCGAGGCCCGGGCCGTCGAGCGCCTGGCCGCGGAACAGCAGCAGGCCGCGCTCGCACCAGGTCCGGCGCAGGGCCGGGAAGCTGCGGTCGTCGAGCGCACCGACATCGATGCCGACGACCTCACTGCCGATGGCGGGGCTCAAGTTCCTGAACTCCATCTCTCACTCCTCTATCAGGACCGCCTGCCGTTTACTGGCTCGCTGACCCGATCGGCGAGGCAACGCCGTCCCGGGCCAGGATAGCACGCGCCGGCGTCCCGGCGATTTCCAGCAGCATCTTCTGCAGGATCGCCTGCCGGAAGTGCAGGCGATCCTCGGCAACCATCATGAAGGCGCCGGGCCCGCCGATGACGTCGCGCTGGTAATGCTCGGTCAACGGCTCGCCGCCTGGCCCCCGGTAGCCGCCGCCAGGCGAGTTGATGGCCAGCGCGTCGATGGTGACGCCCGAGGCGAGGGCATCGGCACGGGCCAGAACCAGCGGGCGCCCGCCGATCTGCGGTCCGTCGCCGGAAACGTCGATTACCTTGCGCACGCCGTCGCGCCGGTTACCGTGGATCTTCTCGGCGGCGTAGTCGATGGCGCCGCTGATCGAGTTGTAGCCGACGGCCTGGCGCGGCGCCGTCCTCAGCCGCTCGGCGAAGGCCTGGGCGGACGCGTCGTCGCGGATCACCGCCCAGTCGACGATGGTGTGCTGCGAGGCCGGTCCGCCCCATTCGATGTAGATCACCGCGATGGCCTGATGCTGGCCGGACTGGATCGCCGCCAGCACCGCCGGGCGCGTGATGGCGTCGGCATAGCCGGCCCGCTGCAGCCGCAGTTCCTCTTCGTCGATCGAGCCCGACCCGTCGGCGGCCAGGGCCAGCTCCAAATCGACGGTCTCGGCCGCCGCCTGGGACGTCGCAAGCAAAAGAAACGAGACCAGGACGGCAAGGCGCGGGATCATGCCGGCGAGCTTAGCAAGCCGGACTAATCCCGGCCATCCAGGCCCGGACGGCTTGCTGCCTAAGGTGTCCGGAACCTCCAGGCGCGCCGGTCTTGCCTTTCGAAGGCGCTTGGTGAGATCAATGGGGCGGGGTCCCGGAAGGAGAGCAACGCATGGTGAAGTTCGGCATGGGCCAGCCGCTCAAGCGGCGCGAGGATCGGCGCTTCCTGACCGGGCAGGGCCGCTATGTCGACGACATCAAGCTGCCGGGGGCCTGCCGCCTCTACGTCCTGCGCTCGCCGCACGCGCACGCGCGGCTGTTGGGCATCGATGCCGCTGCGGCGCAGGCGATGCCCGGCGTGCTGGCGGTGCTGACCGGCGCCGAGGCCGAAGCCGACCGCCTGGGCGGGCTGCCCTGCGCTGGCGCCCCCGACAGCGTCGGCGGGCGGCAGACGCTGCTGCCGTCCTATCCGATCCTGGCCACCGGCAAGGTGCGCCATGCCGGCCAGGCGGTCGCCGCCGTCGTCGCCACCAGCCTGGAAGCGGCCCAGGACGCGGCCGAAGCGATCGCCGTCGACTACGAGGCGCTGCCGTCGGTGACCAGCGCCGAGGCGGCTCAGGGCGCCGATGCGCCGCGCCTGTGGGATGAGGGCGGGGACAACGTCTGCCTGCATTGGCGGATGGGCGACGACGACGCTGCCGAAGCGGCCCTCGCGCGCGCCGCGCACGTCAGCCGGCTGCGTCTGGTCAACAACCGCCTGGTGGTCGCTTCGATGGAGCCGCGCGGGGCGGTCGGCCAATACGATCCGGGCAGCGGCGGCTTCACGCTGTGGACCTCGAACCAGGGCGCGCACGTGCTGCGCGATGCCATGGCCGGCGTCCTGGGCGCGACCCGCGCCGACGTCCGCGTCATCACGCCGGACGTCGGCGGCGGCTTCGGCATGAAGGCCTTCCCCTATCCCGAACAGGCGCTGGTGCTGTGGGCGGCGCGCAAGGTCGGCCGGCCGGTGCGCTGGACCGCGGAACGGGGCGAAGCCTTCCTCTCCGACACGCAAGGCCGCGACCACGTCACCGAGGTCGCGCTGGCGCTGGACGGCGAGGGCCGGTTCCTGGCGCTGAAGGCCGAAACGGTCGCCAACCTGGGCGCCTATCTCTCGTTTTTCGCGCCGTTCATCCCGACCGACTGCTACGCCCTGGCGCTGCCCAGCGTCTACGCCATTCCGGCGGTTTCCCTGGAGGTCAAGGCCGTCTTCACCAACACCGTTCCGGTCGATGCCTACCGGGGCGCCGGACGGCCGGAGGCGGCCTACGCGGTCGAGCGCATCGTCGACAAGGCGGCGGCCGAGCTTGGCATCGATCCGGTCGAACTGCGCCGGCGCAACCTGGTGCCGGCCTCGGCCATGCCCTACACCTCGGCCTTCCAGGTCCGCTACGACAGCGGCGATTTCGCCCGCAATCTCGACGACGCCCTGGCTCATGCCGAGCGCGACGGGTTCGAGGCGCGCCGCCGCGAGGCCGCGGCACGCGGACGCTTGCGCGGTCTCGGCCTCGCCTATTACGTCGAGCTCACCGGCTGGACCGACGGCGATACCACGCGGCTCAAATTCGACCCCTCGGGCCATGTCACGGTCTATGCCGGCTCGGTCTCCAACGGCCAGGGCCACGAGACCGCCTACGCGCATCTGGTCGCCGAGCGCCTCGGCGTCGCGCCCGAAGCCGTGCGCGTGGTGCAGGGCGACACCCAGGCCATCGCCGAGTTGTCGAGCGGCGTCGGCGGCTCGCACTTCCTGCAGGTCGCCGGGCCGTCGCTTCACGGTGCGGCGGAAAAGGTCATCGCCAAGGCCAAGCGCCTGGCCGCCCACCTGATGGAGGCGAGCGAGGCCGACGTCGAGTTCGAGGACGGCGTCTTCGCCATCGCCGGCACGGATCGCCGCGTCGGCTGGACCGAGGTCGCGCAGCTGGCCTTCACCGTCGCCGAGCTGCCGGCGGAGATTGCGCCGGGCCTGGATGAATCCCATTACTACAAGCTGGAATCGCACGCCTTCCCGAACGGCTGCCACGTCGCCGAGGTCGAGATCGATCCCGCGACCGGCATCGTCGAGGTGGTCGCCTATACCGTGGTCGACGACTTCGGCCGGGTTTTGAATCCGCTGCTGGTCGCCGGCCAGGTGCATGGCGGCATCGCGCAGGGCCTGGGCCAGGCCTTGAGCGAAGGTTGCGTCTACGATCCGGACAGCGGCCAGCTGCTGACCGGCTCGTTCATGGACTACGCCATGCCGCGCGCCGCCAGCCTGCCGAGCATCGACTTCAGCTACAACGAGGTCCCTTGCCAGACCAATCCGCTGGGCGTGAAAGGCTGCGGCGAGGCCGGCGCCATCGGCGCCCCGCCGGCGTTGATCAACGCGGTGCTGGACGCGCTGCGGCCGGCCGGCGTAGCTGAGATCGACATGCCGGCGACGCCGGAGCGGGTCTGGCGGGCGCTGCAGGCGGCAGGCCACGGATCCTGAGGAACGGGAAAGGATAGCACGCATGAGCGCGACGTTTCTTAGCGGCCGAGTGGCCATGGTCACCGGCGGCGCCTCGGGCATGGGCCGGGCCATGGCGCTGGCCTTCGCCGGCGCCGGCGCCGACGTCGCCATCGGCTCGCTGCTTGCCAGTTCCGGGTCATCGGGGCCGGCGGGCGAGGTCGTCTATCTGCCGGGCGAGGCGGAGCTGAACGGCGCCAAGGCCGAGATCGAGGCCCTGGGGGCGCGCTGCCTGGCGAGCGGTCTCGACGTCACCTCGGACGCCTCGGTCGACGGCTTCCACCGCGCGGCCATCGACGCCTTCGGCAAGGTCGACATCCTCGCCAACGCCGCCGGCATTACCGCCGAACAGACGATCTCCGGCCATGACGACGCGCTCTGGCAGCGCGTCATCGACGTCAACCTGACCGGCACCTACCGCTGCATCAAGCGGGTGCTGCCGGGCATGATCGCGGCCGAGTGGGGCCGCATCATCAACATCGCCTCGACCGCGGCCTCGGTCGGCGCCGCCACCTCCGGCGCCTACTGCGCCTCCAAGGCCGGCGTCGTCGGCCTGACCCGCTGCGTCGCCCTGGAAGGCGCCCCGCACGGCGTCACCTGCAACGCCATCAGCCCGACCTGGGTCGACACGGCCTTCGGCCGCGGCTGGATGGGCGACATCGCCGAGAAGCAGGAGAGCCGCTCGGGCGAGGCCTACGTCGCCGACGTTCGGAAGGCGAACCCGCAGGGCCGCCTGATCAAACCGGAGGAGATCGGCGCGCTCGCCCTCTACCTCTGTTCGGACCTGGCCCTCGGCGTCACCATGCAGGACCTGACCGTCTCCGCCGGCTCGCTCTGGTAAAGGCTCAGGCCGCCTTGGCCCGGGCCCGGGCCAGGGTGCCGCCGCGCATCACCTTGCCGGGGACGGCATGGCCGACGATTTCCTCGGCCAGGCGGGCGCAGCCGATCAGCGCCTCCAGGTCGACGCCGGTGGCGATGCCCATTTCCTCGCACATGAAGACCAGGTCCTCGGTCGAGATGTTGCCCGAGGCGCCCTTGTGCGAGGCGAAGGGACAGCCGCCGAGGCCGCCGCAGGAGCTGTCGAAGCGGGCGACGCCGAGGCGCAACCCGGCATAGGCGTTGGCGAGTCCGGTGCCGCGGGTGTCGTGCAGGTGCAGCTTCAGGCCGAGCTCGGGCCAGGTCTCGCGCACCTTGCCGATCAGCCGCTCGACGCTCGACGGCGCGGCCCAGCCGACGGTGTCGGCGAGGCTGACGCCGACGACCCGGGCGCCCAGGGCCTCGACGTTCTCGCGGCTCTTGCGGATCACCTCGATGACGCGCTCCGGCGCCACGTCGCCGGAGTAGTTGCAGCCGAAGGCGGTCATCACCGAAAGCCAGCAATCGCCCAGGCCGAGCTCCAGGTAGCGGGGCACGTAGGCGCGCTGGCGCGCCAGCTCCTCCGCGAAGTCGGCGCCGGCGTTCTTCAGCGAGAAGATCTCGGAGGCGCTGCAGGACAGCCGGCCCTTGAGGTCGATTCCCGACGCCGCGGCGCGCTCCAGGCCCCTGGCGTTGAGCCAGATGCCGGTGTAGCGCACGCCCGGCCGGCGCCGGACGCGGGCGGCGATCTCCTCGGCGTCGGCCATGCTGGGCACCCTCTTCGGGTTGACGAAGGAGACGCACTCGACCTCCTCGAGGCCGGTCTCGGCCAGGGCCTCGATGAAGCGGATCTTGTCGTCGGTCGAAATCGGGCCCTTTTCGATCTGGAAGCCCTCGCGCGGGCCGGCCTCGACGATACGCACCTGGTTCGGAAGATCGGACATCGTGCTTTTCTCGCGTCAGAAATAGGTCTTGATCGCCGAGACGACATTGTAGTCGTCGTCGACCAGGGGAATCACGTCCCACTTGTCGAAGGTGGTGCAGGGGTGGGAGACGCCGAAGCCGACCATGTCGCCGACCCGGTAGGGTGCCGCCTCGTCCACCGTCATGTGCGTGTGCTGATCGTTCATGCCGCTCACCGCCGAGCCTGCGGGCGCGGCGACGGGCCGATCGTGCAAGCCGGGGCGGTACCAGAGCAGCGGCGTCGGCCAGGCGGCATCGCGGCCGACGTCACGCTGGCCCACGGTCAGGATCGCCTTGCCGGCCTCGGGCCGCGACTGCACGTAGGCCCAGACCTCGAAGGCCGCTTGCGGGCCATCGCCCAGGTTCTCGACCACTGGCGCTCGCCTGCGCAGGCGCCCGAAGAAGCCTTCATAAAGACCGGAATCGTGGGTCAGGTAACAGCCGCTCCGGGTCACCACCATGACCTCGCGGCTGAGCTTCGCGTCGGCGAAGCGCTCGACCACGAGGTCGTAGAAGGCCGAGCCGCCGGCCGTCAGCAGTACCGGCCCGGGGGCGAACAGATCCTCGGCGTCGACGGCGCGGGCGATGGTGACCAGGTAGTCGAGGAAGGCGCCGACCAGCCGATCCTGCTCGCCCTCGTCGCTGCCAGGGATCAGGCCCTCGAAGCCCTCGACGCCGGCCAGCGCCAGGAACGGCTCGGCCTGCTTCACCGCGCGCGCCACCGCCAGCGCCTCCTGCAATTCGCGCGCGCCGGTGCGCCCGCCCTGGGTGCCGCCCTCGAGCAGCACCTGCAGCGGCCGCCCGGGCGAAACCTCGTGCGCCTCCGTCGCCAGCAGGGCGACACCGTCGGTCGAGTCGACGAGGCAGTAGAAGTCGAAGTCGGGATCGCGCTTCAACTCGTTCAGCACGTAGCGGATCGCCGGCCGGCCGATCAGCTGGTTGGCCAGCAGCAGGCGCTGGAAGCCGAAGCGGCGGCAGACCTCGAGCTGCTGCACGGTCGCCACCGTGATCGCCCAGGCGCCGTCGGCGAGCTGGCGGGCGAACAGCTGCGGGGCCATGCTGGTCTTGCCGTGGGGCGACAGCCGGGCCCCGGTAAGCTCGAGAAAACGGCGCATCCAGGCACCGTTATGCGCCAGAGCGGAGTCCTTGAGCACGGCCAGCGGCAGCGGCAGGTCCTCGGCCAGCACATTCCAGCCCCGGCCGCCGACCTCGCCGAGGCGCAGCGGCGTTACACCGCTGGGCAGCCCCTTGCTGGTGCCGTCGAGCGGCAGCCCGTCGATGGCGGCGAGGTCGGGCATCAAGCGGCCTCGGCGGGCGGATCGATCCAGACGCCGCCCTGCACCGTGCCCCGAGGCGCGATGCGCCGCCCGCCGGCAAGATGCTCGCCCAGGACGTCGAGGTAATCGAAACGGCCTTCCTCAATGCGGAAGACGCTGGCATCGCCGATCCCGCCTTCCGCCAGGCGGCCGAGCTCGGGCCGGCGCACGGCGTCGGCGGGGCCGACCGTGGTCGCCCGGATCACGGCCTCGAGCGGCACATCCAGGCAGAGAAACTTGGACATCGTCACCAGCAGGTCGAAGGCGGGCCCGTCGATGGAGATGCTGTGCACGTCGCTGGAGATGCAGTCCGGCAGGAAGCCGCCGGCCAGCATCGCCCGCGTGGTCTTGAAGCCGAACGAGCCCTGGCCGTGTCCGATGTCGAAGATGACGCCGCGCTCGCGTGCGAGACGGACTTCCTCGCGCACCTCGCCCCGGCCGTCGGAAGGGGCGTTCGGAAACGGCCGGAAACAATGCGTCAGGATGTCGCCCCGACGCAACCGTTGCAGCACTTCCAGGCGGCTCGGCGGCGGGTTGTCGAGATGCGCCATCACCGGCAGGCCGACCTCGTCGGCCACTTCCAGCGCGATGTCGAGGGGGTGGATGCCGCTCGCCGCGCTGGCGCCGAGGCCGACGCGCACCTTGATGCCGACGATCAGGTCCCGGTGCTCCAGCGCGACGCGGACGCATTCACGCGGGTTCAGCAGCCTGAGATCGCCGCATTCGCCGACCATGACCGCGCGGCTGAAGGCGAAGATGCCGGGAAACGCCAGGTTCAGGAACGGCAGCACGCGGACGCGGGCCGGCTCGATCACGTGGGCGCGAAAGCCGGCCATGTTGGCCGGGCCCGCGGTGCCGGCATCGACCAAGGTGGTGGCGGCACTTTGCCGGGCGATGGTATCGGGGTCGACGCCGATCGAGGTGCCGCCCCAATAGACGTGGGTGTGCAGGTCGATCAGGCCCGGGGTGACGAGCGAGCCGCTGACGTCCTTGACCTCACGCGCCTCCGAGCCGGCCAACTCGGCGGCAATGCGGCTCACCCTGCCGTCGGCGAAGGCGACGTCGGCGACGCCGTCGTGACCGCTGGCGGGATCGATGACGCGCCCGCCACGCAGCATCAGATCGTACATGTCAGTCCTCCGCGGCACCCTGCGGTCTTGTATCCCTGCGGACCTTAGTCCGGCCCTCGCCGGCGCTGCAAGCGGCGCCCCGCCGGTTTGGCCGACGGAACCATTCCGCCGCGCAGTGCTCTCTTGCGAGGGCGCAACGAAACTGTCACGCTGCCGGACGCGAAGGCTAACAAGGCTGGTCTGAAAGGATACTCCGGGATCGGCCATCTGGGGGATGAGACGCCATGAAAACTCTATCCGTATCGCTTGGTCTCGGGCTGGCTGCCGGCGTGTTCGCTGCCGCATTCGCACTCGCCACCGGCCCGGCGCAGGCCCAGGAAAGCGTGTTGCGCGTGGTGCCGCACGCGGATTTGAAGAACCTGGACCCGATCTGGACCACCGCCTACATCACCCGCAACCACGGCTATCTGATCTACGACACGCTGATTGCCCTTGACGAGAAGCTGCAGCCGCAGCCGCAGATGCTGGAGAAGTGGGAGATCAGCGCCGATGGCCTGACCTACACCTTCACGCTGCGCGACGGCCTGCGCTGGCACGACGGCTCGCCCGTCACCTCCGAGGACATCGTTCCGTCGATCCGCCGCTGGGGCAAGCGCGACGGCATGGGCCAGAAGTTGATGGACTTCACCGCCGACCTGAAGGCGATCGACCCGAAAACCGTGCAGCTGACGTTGAAGGAGCCCTATGGCCTGGTGTTGCAGTCGCTGGGCAAGATCAGTTCCAACACCCCGTTCATGATGCCCAAGCATGACGCCGAGACCGACGCCTTCGAGAAGGCGCCGGATGCGATCGGCTCGGGCCCGTTCATCTTCGTCAAGGACGAGTGGCTGCCGGGCGCCAAGGTGGTCTACAAGAAATTCGCCGACTATAAGCCGCGCTCCGAGCCGGCGAGCTATGCCGCCGGCGGCAAGGTGGCCAAGGTCGACCGGGTCGAGTGGATCTACATTCCCGATCCGGGAACCGCGCTCAGCGCCCTGATCGCGGGCGAGGTCGACTACTGGGAGACGCCGACCCCGGACCTGCTGGACCAGCTCAAGAATGCCAAGGGAGTCAAGGTCGCCATCATCGATCCGCTCGGCACCCAGGGCTGGCTGCGCCCGAACCACCTGCATCCGCCCTTCAACAACCCGAAGGCGCGGCAGGCGTTGCTCTACATGGTCAAGCAGGCGGACTACCTGCGCGTCATCGTCGGCAACGATGAGTACTGGAAAGAGTGCGGCGCCTACTACATCTGCGGCACGCCGCTGGAGACGATGATCGGCGCCGACCCGCTGCTGAAGCAGGACTTCGACATGGCGAAGAAACTGTTGAAGGAGGGCGGCTACAACGGCGAGACGCTGATCCTGATGGATCCGACCGACATCCCGCTGCTGCACGGCGCTTCGCTGGTCACGGCGCAGCTGCTGCGCGAGATCGGCGCCAAGGTCGAGGTGCAGGCCATGGACTGGTCGACCCTGACCTCGCGCCGGGCGATGAAGGAGCCGCCTAGCGCCGGCGGCTGGAACATCTTCCACACCTACGCGACCGCCGCCGATGCATCCTCGCCAGTGTCCAATATCGGCACTTCCGGCGGCTGCACCGAGCGGGCCTGGTTCGGCTGGCCATGCGACGAGGAGGTCGAGAAGCTGCGCGACGCCTACAGCCGCGAGAGCGATCCGGCGAAGCAGAAGGCGATCGTCGAGACGTTGCAGAAGCGCCTCTACGAGGTGGTGCCTTATGTCAACTACGGCCAGTGGGTGCAGCCGGCCGCGTTCCGCGACAACCTCGACGGCCTGTTGGTTTCGCCGGTTCCCTTCTTCTGGAACATTGCGAAGAATTAGCAGGGAGGAATCCGACGCGGTTCGCATAGGCTGAAGCCATGTACGCCTATTTGATCCGACGCATTTTGGCCACCATCCCGGTGATGGCGGTGGTGGCCGTTTTCGTCTTTTCGCTGCTGCATCTGACGCCGGGCGATCCGGCGGCGGTGATCGCCGGCGATTACGCCAGCCCCGCCGCGATCGAGCAGATCCGCGCCCGCCTCGGCCTCGACCAGCCGATCTACGTCCAGTTCGGCAAGTGGGTGGCGCGGTTGGCGCAGGGGGATCTCGGCATCTCCATCTTCTCCGACCTGCCGGTCTCGAAGTTGATCGGGCAAAGGCTGGAGCCGACCTTGGCGCTGGCCACCGCGACCATCATTGTTTCCGTGCTGACCGCGGTGCCGATGGGCGTGCTCGCCGCCTGGAAGGCCGGCACCTGGATCGACCGGCTGGTGATGGTCTTCGCCGTGCTCGGTTTCTCGGTGCCGATCTTCGTCTTCGGCTATCTCCTGATCTGGGGCTTCTCGCTGAAATTGCAGTGGTTTCCGGTGCAGGGCTACGTCAGTATCCGCGAAGGATTCTTCCCCTTCCTGCGCAGCATTTTTTTGCCGACCATCGCGCTCGGTGTCATCTACATCGCGCTGATCGCCCGCATCACGCGGGCGAGCGTGCTGGAAGTGTTGACCGAGGATTACATCCGCACGGCACACGCCAAGGGATTGAGCTCGCAGGCGGTGCTGATCGGACACGCGCTGAAGAACGCGGCGGTGCCCATCGTCACCATCATCGGCATCGGCGTTGCGCTGCTGATTGGCGGCGTCGTCGTCACCGAAAGCGTTTTCAACATCCCCGGCCTCGGACGCCTGACGGTGGATTCGATCCTGCGCCGCGATTACCCGATCATCCAGGGCATCGTCTTCATCTTTGCGGGCATTTATGTCTTTATAAATTTGATCATCGACATTCTTTACACCTTCCTCGATCCGCGTATTCGGTATTGAGACGAGGAGGCCGCGGAGCATGGTCAGCATCACTGCTGCGGTCCTAGACGGGCAAGCCGAGCGTAGCCGCTGGAGCCATTTCGCTGAATTTTCCCGGCGCAACCCGATGGTGGTCGGCGGCGCCGGGCTGCTCGCCATCATGATGATCGTGGCCCTCGTCACCGGCGCCTTCGACCTTTGGAACCATGTCTTCGACAGCAGGGTCGGACCCGAGCCGATGCGGCTCAACCCGATCAAGCGCCTGAGGCCGCCGCAGGCAGAGATGTGGTTCGGCACCGACATGTTCGGTCGCGACATCTGGGCGCGGACGCTGTGGGGCAGCCAGATCTCGCTCGTCGTCGGCCTCTTTGTGGCCGCGCTCAGCACCGCGATCGGGCTCGCGATTGGTCTCTTCGTTGGCTACAACCGGCTCGCCGATGCCATCATCATGCGTATCATGGACGGCCTGATGTCGATCCCGACGATCCTGTTGGCGATCGCCCTGATGTCACTGTTCGGCGCCAGCGTAGAGAACGTCATCATCGCCATCACCATCCCCGAGGTGCCGCGCGTGGTCCGGCTGGTGCGCAGCGTGGTCCTCTCGATCCGCGAGATGCCCTATGTCGAGGCTGCGGTGTCGATCGGCACCAGTCCCTTGAAGATCATGGTCCGCCACATTCTGCCCAACACCATCGCACCGCTGATCGTGCAGGCGACATACGTCTGCGCCGCTGCGGTGCTGATCGAGGCGATCCTGAGCTTTCTCGGTGCCGGCACGCCGCCGGAGATTCCGAGCTGGGGCAATATCATGGCCGAGGGCCGGACCTATTTCCAGATCGCCCCCTGGATCATCTTCTTCCCCGGCCTGTTGCTGGCGCTGACCGTGCTTGCCATCAATGTGATGGGTGACGGCCTGCGCGACACCCTCGATCCGCGGATCGCCCGGCGAATGAAATGAGCGACCGGGCGGTGCAGGCGGGAGCGACGCTCGGGCCCGCCGCGGCCCAGGTGTCGCCGATCCTGGCGGTCGACGACCTCAGGACCTACTTCCACACCCGCGACGGCATCGTCCGCGCCGTCGATGGCGTCTCCTTTAATCTGCAAATAGGCGAGACGCTGTCGATCGTCGGCGAGTCCGGCTGCGGCAAGAGCGTCACGGCGATGTCGATTTTGCGACTTTTGCCGGAGCCGCCGGCCAAGATCGAGAGCGGCCGCATCCTCTTCGAGGGCCAGAACCTGCTCGACTATACGATGGACGACATGCGCCACGTCCGCGGCAACGAGATCTCGATGATCTTTCAGGAGCCGATGACCTCGCTCAATCCGGTGCTGACGGTCGGCCGGCAGATCTCCGAGTCGCTGATGCTGCACCAGGGGATGAGCAGGCGCGAGGCGCTGGAGCGGTCGGTGGAGATGCTGGAGCTGGTCCGCGTTTCCGATCCGCGCTCGCGGATCTCGGAATATCCGCATCAACTCTCCGGCGGCATCCGCCAGCGGGTGATGATCGCCATGGCGCTGTCCTGCAACCCCAAGGTGCTGATCGCCGACGAGCCGACCACGGCGCTCGACGTCACCATCCAGGCGCAGATCCTGGCCTTGATGAGCGAACTTAAGGATCGGCTCGGCACCGCCATCATCCTGATCACCCACGACCTCGGTGTCGTTTCCGAGATGGCCGAGCGCGTGGTCGTCATGTATGCCGGCCGAAAGGTCGAGGAAGCGGGCGTTGAGGACCTGTTCGCGAGGCCGCGCCACCCCTACACGCGCGGCCTGATGGGCTCGATCCCGCGGCTCAACGAGGCGGCGCTTGCGAGCGGCAAACGGCCGCGCCTGCAGGAGATCGAAGGTACCGTGCCCTCGCTGATGCAGGAGCTGGTCGGCTGCGCCTTCGCGCCGCGCTGCCCCTACGCGACCGAGCGCTGCCGGACCGAGGTGCCGCGGCTCGAGGAGAAGACGCCGCGCCATTTCGCCGCTTGCTGGGAGAGTGAGAAACTGGAGCCTCGCGATGGCTGAGGCGAGCGCCGCCAAGCCCGTGGACCGCGAGGCCAAGGTTATTCTCGAGGTCCGCAACCTCAAGAAGCACTTCCCGATCCGCAAGGGGCTGTTCTCGCGCCTGGCCGGCTATGTCCTGGCGGTCGACGGCGTCTCCTTCAACATCTATCAGGGCGAGACCTTGGGCCTGGTCGGCGAGAGCGGCTGCGGCAAATCCACGGTCGGCAAGTCGGTGCTGCGGCTGATCGAGCCGACCGACGGCGAGGTCAGGATCCTGGGCAAGGACATCGCCGCCATGCCGCCGAGCGCGCTGCGGAGCAGCCGCCTCGACATGCAGATGGTGTTCCAGGATCCGTACTCGTCGCTCAACCCGCGCATGCCGGCCGGCGACATCGTCGGCGAGCCGTTGGAGAACTACAACATCGCCCGCGGCGAGAAGAAGCGCGAAATGGTCGCTTCGCTGTTCGCCCGGGTCGGCCTCAGGCCCGAGCAGATGGCCAAGTATCCGCACGAGTTCTCCGGCGGTCAGCGCCAGCGCCTCGGCATCGCCCGGGCGCTCGCCCTCAATCCGGACCTGATCATCGCCGACGAGCCGGTCTCGGCCCTCGACGTCTCGGTGCAGGCGCAGGTCATCAACCTGCTGATCGACCTGCAGGAGGAATACAACCTCGCCTATCTCTTCATCAGTCACGACCTGGCCGTGGTCGAGCACATCAGCCACCGCGTCGCGGTGATGTATCTCGGCAAGATCGTCGAGGTCACCGACAAGCGGACCCTGTTCGCAAGCCCGCTGCACCCCTACAGCGAGGCGCTCTTGTCGGCGGTGCCGATCGCCGATCCGACCTTGAAGCGCAAGAAGATCATTCTGCGCGGCGACGTGCCGAGCCCGATCAACCCGCCCAAGGGCTGCCGCTTTCACACCCGCTGTCCCTATGTCGTCGACCGCTGCCGCAGCGAGGAACCGCCGCTGCGGGAGGTTCAGCCCGGCCATCTGGTGGCCTGCCATCTGCGCGAGGTCGGGGCGCCGGCGAAGCGGCTGACGCCGACGCGCGAGACGGCTGCGCTGACGGGCTAACGCGGAGCCCACGTTTCGGGCGTGCCGGCCCGTACCCGCTCTGCGCCGCGGCCGACGATTCGACGATAGAGCTCAGGATCGGTATCGCCCTCGGTTCCGAACAGCAGTACCGCCGCGTGCGGCCCCAGGCGTAGGGCCCGCCGCGCGGCGGCGTCCCTGGCGGCGGCGCGGAGGCCGGCAAGCCCGGCGACGCCGGATTCGCCGCCGACGATATGGTGAGCCTCGGCGAGTAGCCGCATGGCGTCGAGGGCGTCGTCGTCGGCAATGGTCATGAAGGCATCGGCGCCGTCGGCGAGAATGCTCCAGGCAAGCGGCGAGACCTCGCCGCAGGACAATCCGGCCATGATGGTCTCGAGATCGCCGTGCGCCGGCGCCGGCCGGCCCACCCGCGCCGACTGGTAGAGGCAGTCGGCGCGAGCGGGCTCGACCACCACGACGCGGGGCCGCCGCTCGCCCCACAATTCCCAGAAATGGGCGGCCACCGCGGCGGCAAGCCCACCAACCCCGCCTTGCACGAAAATGTGGCTTGGCCGCTCGGCGTCGAGCTGTTCGGCGGCCTCTCCGGCCATGACCGTGTAGCCCTGCATGACCTCGCGCGGGATCTCCGTGTAGCCGTCGTAGGAGGTGTCCGAAACGACGTGCCAGCCGTGGCGTCGCGCCTCCTCGGCGGCGTGGCGCACGGAATCGTCATAATTGCCGGCCACCCTTCGGACCTCGGCGCCGAAGGCGGCGATCGACCGCTCGCGGCCGGCGCTGACGCCCCGATGCAGATAGATCACGCAGCGGCAGCCGAATTGCCGGGCGCCCCAGGCGACGGCACGGCCGTGGTTGCCGTCGGTCGCCGAGGCGACGGTGATCTGACCGGTAATCGCGGCGTGCGCGCCTCGCCGCAGGCTCGTCGAGTCGACTCCGGCCAGGCCGGTCCGCTGTTCGACCTCGCGCTGCAGCAGGCGCAGGACCGCGTAGGCGCCGCCCAGGGCCTTGAAGCTCTTCAGGGCGAAGCGCTCGCCCTCGTCCTTGTACCAGACTTGGTTGAGGCCAAGCTCGGCCGCCAAGCCGTCGAGGCGATGCAGCGGGGTCGGCCGATAGTCCGGCCAGCCGGCGATTTCGGCCCGCGCCGCCCGAAAGCCGGCGAGGTTCAGGATGGCGGCTTGCCGGGCGCCATACGCCACGCGCTCGGCCGCGCGCGGGTTCTCGACGAACTGCATGGGCATCACTTCAAAATGCCTACGGATGCCCGATAGTAAGTGCGTCCTCTGTGCTGTAAAGACGGCCAATGGCATTGAAACTGATCATCTTCGACTGCGACGGCGTGCTGGTCGACAGCGAGGTCATCGCCTGCCGGATCGAGGCCGAGGAGCTGGCCCGGAACGGTTTTCCCTATGGCGAGGAGGAGATTGCCCGGCGTTTCTGCGGCATCCCGGTGCCGGCGATGTACGCGATGATGGAGGCGGAGACCGGATTGCCGGTGCCGGACGACCTGCGCGGCCTGATCCGGGAGCGCGTTCGCGAGGCCATTGGTACGGAGCTGGCCGCCATTCCGGGGGTGCACGAAGCCTTGGCCGGCGTCCGCCAACCGGTCTGCGTCGCCTCGTCGAGCAGCCTCGACTACCTGGCGCGGGTGCTCGGCCAGGTCGGCCTGCACCAGCGCTTCCATCCGCACGTCTTCAGTGCCCAGCAGGTCGCCCAGGGCAAGCCGGCGCCGGACCTGTTTCTTTTTGCCGCGAGCCGGATGGAGGTATCCCCCAGCGAATGCCTGGTGATCGAGGACAGTGTCGCCGGCGTGCAGGCGGCCCGCGCTGCCGGCATGCGCGCCTTCGGCTTCACCGGCGGCGGCCACTGTCGCAGTGGCCACGCCGCGCGGTTGAGCGCCGAGGGTGCCGAACAGATACAGGCCGAGATGGCCGGGCTGAGTGCGCTCCTGACCGACCAGCTTTAGCTCGGCCTATTCCTTGCGCGGCTCGGCGGACGGGACGGTACCGGCATTGGCCCGCGTCTCGGTGTCTGATTGCCTGTTCTCGCCCTGCGCCGGGACTTGGTTGCCCTGCTCCTTGGCGGCCGGGCCGGAATCTAGCGCCAGCCGCCGCCGCCGTTGACGTAAATGGTGTCGGCGGTCATGTACTCGCAGGCGTCCGAGCAGACGAAGAGCACGATCTCGCCCACTTCCTCCGGTTCGCCCCAGCGTTTCATCGGCACATCGGCGATGAAGCGCTCGACCAGTTCCGGCGGCGTGTCGGAGGCAGCCTGGAACGGCGTGCGGATCGGGCCCGGCGAAATCGACAGGCAGCGAATGCCGCGGTCGGCGAACTCGCGCGCAACCCCCAGGGTCAGGCTCCAGACCGCGGCCTTGGCCGAGGCGTAGTGGATAGATGCGCCTGGCCCGCCGCGCCGGTAGGACATGCTGGCCATGTTGACGATGACGCCGTGGCCGTGTTCCAGCATGTGCGGCAGCACCGCCTGCGTGGTGTAGAAGGGGCCCTTGACGTTAAGGTCGTAGGTCTTCTCCCAGAGCGCGTCGTCGATCTCCAGGAATTTCGAGCGGCGGAACGCAGCGCCCGCCGAATTGAAAAGAAAATTGACGCGGCCGTACCGCTCGATGGCCTTGGCGATCAGCTCGTCGACCTGGGCCCGCGAGGTGACATCGGTGGTCACGGCCACACCCTGCGCGCCGTGCTGCACGACCAGCTCGGCGGTGCGCTGGTTGTCCGCGGCATTGACGTCGGCGCAGACCACGTTGGCGCCCTCGCGGGCGAAGATCAGAGCACTCGCCCGGCCGATGCCGCTGGCGGCTCCGGTGATCACGATGGTCTTGCCGCGAAAGTAGTCGGGTGTCTTCGGCATGCCTCGTCCCCCGCTCAGCCGGCGGCAAGCCGCGCCGCGCCGCGCCCGGCGATGCGGCCGAAGACGGCGCCGGAGACCAGGCCGGTGCCGCCCGGATAGTTGTAGTGGAACAGCCCGCCGACCATCTCGCCGCAGGCGTAGAGGCCGGGGATCGGACGCCAATCGGTGCCGATCACGCGCGCGTCCTCGTCGATCTTCAGGCCGCCGAAGGTGAAGGTAATGCCGCCGGTGGCGGAATAGGCGACGAAGGGCGGGCGGTCCAGCTTCAGGGCCCAGTTGCTCTTGTTCGGGTTGAGCCCGGTGGTCGCCAGGCCGTCCTTTTCGGCCGGGTTGAAGCCATCGTCGCCGGCCGCGGCGTCGTTGTAGTCCTCGAGCGTTTTCAGCGCCTGGGCGCGGTCATCGAGGTCGAGCTGTTCGACCAGGCCGGCCAAGGTGTCGGCGCTGATCGGCTTGCTGGTCTTGTAGCGCGCTTCCAGCAGATGCACGGTTTTCTGGTCGAAGATCTGCCAGGCCAGGCTGCCGGGCTGGCGCAGGATGATGCCGCCGAACTTGGCGTAGGTGTAAAAGTGCATGTCTTCGCCCTCGTCGACGAAGCGCAGGCCCTTGCGGTTCAACATCACGCCGTAGGCGTAGGAGAGCCGGTTGCTCTTGTCGGTCAGCTTGCGGTCGGCGTAGTCGCTCCATTCGGCGCTGATCGGCGTCGCGTGGCAGCCGCTCCACTGGCCCCAGGGCAGGGCACCGATCTCCAGCGCCATGCGCAGCCCGTCGCCCTGGTTGTGCGGCGTGCCGCGAACCTTGGCGTGGTCCCAGGGGGCGCCCAGGTATTGGGCGCGCCATTGCACGTTGGCCTCGAAGCCGCCGGCGCCGAGCACCACGGCCTTGGCCCCGAAATCCTGCAGCCCGTCGTCGGTGCGCACCTTGACGCCGACCACGCGGCCGTCCTGGTCCTGCAGGAGGCCGACCGCGGCGGCGGCATAACGCACCTCGACGCCGAGCCGCTCGGCGGCGGCGAACCAGTTCTTCGACAGGCCGACGCCCTCCTGCTCGGCGCGGATCACCGCGCCCTTGTGGAACGTGATGCGGTTGCCGACCTTGATGCCGGTCAGCGAGACCGCCGCTTCCATCGGGATCTGCGCATGCTCGTGCATCCAGCGGATGGTGTCGTAGGAATTGTCGATCAGGATGGTGGCGAGGGTCCGGTCGGTGCGGCCCCCGGTGACGCGCATCAGGTCGGCCATGAAATCGTCGCGGGTATAGGGTTTGACGCCGTCGAAGAAGCCCGGCACCTGACGCTCGGCCTCGGGTACCAGCGGGCGCAGCTCTTCGGAGTCGTCGAACTTGATCCGCAGCAGGCCGCCGCTCCAATGCGTGTTGCCGCCGCGCATTGCTTCCGGCGCCTTCTCCAGGACCAGTACTCTTTCGGCGCCGTGCTCGCGGGCCGAGACCCCGGCGGCCAACGCCGCGTTGCCGGCGCCAATCACGATGACGTCCCACGCGGACGCGGGCTTCTTTGCAGCCGGCATCGGCTTCTCCCTCTGGTTTGGAATGCTCAGGCGGCGCGGGTTTTGGCCGTCGCCTCGACATCGACCGCGCCGTCCGGGCCGACGATGACGCCGTACTGGGCCGCGGCGGCCTCGCGGCTGACCAGACCGTCGCGGACGTCCAGCGCCACCTGTCCCGGATCGCGTTGGCGTGGATCGCCGTAGCCGCCACCGCCCGGCATCTCCAGCATCAAATGGTCGCCGGCGGCGACGCGCTGGCGGCCCTTGGCCTTCATCTCCGCGCCCGAGGTCGCGTAGACCCGTCCCCGCATGCCCTCGCCGCCGCCATTGCGGCCGCGCGGCGGGTGGCTGACCCGGTCGAACATCGAGGACATGACGAAGGGGGCGGCTTCCTTGTTGGTGATCTCCATGATCTGGCCGAGGCCGCCGCGGAACTTGCCGGCGCCGCCTGAATCCTGCCGGTACTCCTTCTTCCAGATGACGATCGGGCTGATCGCCTCGTTGATCTCGACCGGCGTGTTTCGCACGCCGGACGGAAAGGCGGTGGCGGAGAGGCCGTCCTTGCTCGGCCGGGCGCCGGTGCCGCCGTTGTGGAACAGGGTCACCGTGAAGGTCGAGGCATCGACGCCGTCGGCGATCTTGCCGGCGACGCCGTGGCCGCCATAGAGCACCGGATTCCACAGGCACGACGTGCCCTCGGCCGGGGCGATGCCGTCGACCGCCTTGTGCAAGCAGCCGAGCATGACGTCGGGCAGCATCTGGCCGATCGCGTGCCGGGCGGCGACGGCGCAGGGGTAGGGGGCGTTCAGGATCGTGCCTTCGGGCGCCGAGACGCGGATCGGCGCCAGCGAGCCGGCGTTGTTCGGCACCGTCGAGCCGACGACGCAGCGCACGCCGAACGAGGCATAGGCCTCGGTGTAGGTGTGCGGCACGTTGATGCCGAACTCCGAGATCGGCGAGGTGCCGGTGAAATCGATGTCAATGCCGTCCTCGCCGATGGTCATCTTGGCCACCAGGTCGAGCGTGTCGTTGTAGCCGTCGATCCGCATCGTGTTTTCGTAGGTGCCGAAGGGCAGCTTGCGGATCTCTTCCAGCATGGCGCGCTGCGAGTTCTCGATGATGTACCGGCCCAGGCTCTCGACCTCGTCGAGGTCGAACTCGTCCATCATCTCCAACAGGCGCTTGCCGCCGACGTCGTTGCAGGTGGCGAGCGAATAGATGTCGCCCTCGACCTGCACCGGCTCGCGCACGTTCCAGCGCACCAGCTCAAGCAGGTCCTCGTTCATGCGGCCCGCGCGGGCGAGATACATCAGCGGGATATAGAGGCCTTCCTCGTAGACCTGCTTGGCGTCCGGCCCGAAGCCGAGGCCGCCGACATCGACGACGTGGCTGGTGCAGGCGAACAGCGCCACCACCTCGCCATCCTTGAAGGTCGGTGTCACCACGGTCAGGTCGTGCAGATGACCGGTGCCCTTCCAGGGATCGTTGGTGATGAAGATGTCGCCGGCCTTCATGGTCTTGATCGGATAGCGCTCGAGGAAAAAGCCGACCGAGGCCGCCATCGCATTGACGTGTCCGGGGGTGCCGGTCACCGCCTGCGCCAACATCCGGCCGCTCTTGTCGAAGACGCCGGCCGAAAGATCGCCGGCCTCGCGCACGGTGTTGGAGAAGGCAGTGCGGATCAGGGTCTGCGCCTGCTCCTCGACCACGGCGATCAGCCGGTTCCACATGATCTGCATATGGATCTGCGAGAGCGCGGAATTGGCGGTCATCTGGGGGTTCCTCAGGCTGTCGGGCGGCGTTCGAGGACAATATAGCCGATCCCGTTGATGCGGACATCAAAGGCGGCGCTGACGATGGTCGTGGTCTGGTCCTCGGCGATCAGGGCCGGGCCGGACAGGCGGGTGCCGGGGCTCAGGTCGTCGCGGTGATAGACCGGGACTTCGACGAAATCTGTGCGCTCGGCATCGAACAGATGGCGCCGGCCGCGCGGCGGCGGGGCCTCGCGGGGCTCAGCCTCGGTTGCCAGCTTTGCCGCCTGCGGCGGCGTCGAGACGCTCACCGCCCAGGTCAAGATCTCGACGTCGAGGCCGGGAATGACGCGGCTGTAGAGCTCGGCATAGCGCTCATCGAAGGCCTGCTTCAAGGCCTCGACGTCCTCCTGCCGCAACCGGCGGGACGGCACCGGGACGTCGATCTCGTGGCCCTGTCCGATGTAGCGCATGTAGGCAAGCCGGCTTTGGCTAAGCTTGGCTCCCGGCGCGCCCAGGCGGACGATGGCGTCGGCCTCGGCCTGCATCGCCTCGAGCAGAGTGTTGATCTCGTTCAGGTCGAAATCGGAGAACCGGGTATAGCGGCTCTGCACCACCTCGTAGGCGACCGGCGCGCGCAGAAAGCCGATCGCCGAGCCGACGCCGGCGCCGGTCGGCACGATCACGGTGTCGATGGCGAGCTTCTCGGCCAGCCGGGCGGCGTGCAACGGAGCGGCCCCGCCGAAGGCGACCAGCGCCCGCGCGCCCAGGTCCTTGCCGCGCTCAACGGCGTGAACCCGGGCGGCGTTGGCCATGTTCTCGTCGACCACCTCGCTGACGCCGAAGGCGGCCAGCGTGCATTCCATGTTCAGGGGCTCGCCGATGCTCCGGCTCACGGCCTGCTCGGCCTTCTCGGGTGCCAGGCGGACCGAGCCGCCGGCAAAGCTCTCGGCATCGATGCGGCCCAGAAGCAGATCGGCATCGGTCACCGTCGGTCTTTCGCCGCCGCGGTCATAGCAGGCCGGGCCCGGCTCGGCCCCGGCGCTTTCCGGGCCGACGACGATGCGGCGCATGGCGTCGACGCTGGCGATCGAGCCGCCGCCGGCGCCGATCTCGACCATTTCGATCACCGGGATCCTGAGCGGGATGCCGCTGCCCTTGGTGAAGCGGTACTTGCGGTCGACCTCGAAGGTGCGCGAGGCCTGGGGCCGGCCGTCGTCGATCAGGCAGATCTTCGCCGTGGTGCCGCCCATGTCGTAGGACAGGACCTCGTCGAGGCCGCATTCGGTGGCGATGTGGCTGGCCAGGATGGCGCCGCCAGCGGGACCGGACTCGACCAGGCGGATGGGGAAGCGGATCGCCGTCTCGACCGCGCACAGACCGCCCCCCGACATCATCATGTAGAGCGGAGAGGTGAAGCCCATCCGCGTCAGCTCGTCATCCAGGTTCTTGAGATAGCGCGCCATCAATGGCTGCACATAGGCGTTCGAAGCGGCGGTGGAGTGGCGCTCGTACTCGCGGATCTCGGGGCAGACCTCGGAGGACAGCGTGATCCAGAGATCGGGCCGGGCGGCGCGCAGGATCTCGGCGACGCGCCGCTCGTGCGCCGGGTTGGCGTAGGCGTGGATCAGGCCGATCGCGACGCTCTGGATCCGGTGCCGGTCGATTTCGGCCAGCAGCGCCTCGACCGAGGCCTCGTCCAGGGGCTTCAGCACGTCGCCGTGCGCGTCCAGGCGCTCGACCACCGGCCAGCGCAGATAGCGCGGCACCAGCGGCGCCGGCTTCTCGACGTTGATGTCGTATTGTTCGAAGCGGTTCTCGTAGGCCATCTCGATGGCGTCGCGGAAGCCCTCGGTGACGATCAGCGCGGTCCGCGCGCCCTTGCGCTCGATGATGGCGTTGGTGGCGAGGGTGGTGCCGTGGATCACCAGGCCGACGTTACCGGGCTCGAGACCGGCCTCCGGCAGGACCTGGGCGATGCCCTCGATCACGCCCTTCTCGGGCGCCTGGGTGGTGGTCAGCACCTTGCGGGCATAGATCCTGCCGCCGCTCTCCACCGCCAAGTCGGTGAACGTGCCGCCGATATCAACGGCCAGCCTGGCCGCGGCCGACGATTGCGCCATGCCTGTCTCCCGCTCTGCCGTCGCGTGTGTATGGGCGTGAGGTCGGCGCGGGCGCACTTGCCCGAGCCGCACGAGGGCACCCTCGCGAGCGCTAACCTATCGGCCCTGGCGGCCGGGTCAAGAGGTGGCGCGCGGCGGGAAGTCGCGCAAGCGAAATTAGGTGCGGAAGCTTTCGCCGCAGCCGCAGCGGTCGATCTCGTTCGGGTTGTTGAAGACGAAGCCGCTCTCGAAGGTATCCTCGCGATAGTCCATCTCGGCGCCGATCAGGTACATCAGCGCGGTCGGGTCGACGAACACCTTGATGCCCTTGTCCTCGACGACCTCCTCGAGGCCATTCCGCTCGTGCGCGTACTCGACCTGGTACATCAGGCCCGAACAGCCGCCGGTCCTGACGCCGACGCGCAGGCCGAGCGCCGGCTTCCCGCTCTTCTCCAAGAGCTGCCGGACGCGTACCGCCGCAGCTTCGGTAATCCGCAGCACCGCAGGCCTTGCCATCGTCATCGCCTCCACTCCTGAAACAAATCTGGCCTTCGCCTAGAACATGTCAAGCTCGAGCCGGGCCGCCTCGGACATCATCGAGGGATCCCAGGGCGGATCCCAGGTCAGATGCACCTCGACCTGGCCGGCGCCCGGCACCTCGGCCAGCACCTGCGCCAGCTTGCCCGGCAAAACGCCGGCGACCGGACAGCCCGGCGCGGTCAGGGTCAGCGACACCTTGAGCGCGTCTTCCGCCGTCCGCTCCATCTGATAAATCAAACCCAGCTCGTAAATGTTGACGGGAATTTCCGGGTCGTAGACGGTCCGCGCGGCCTCGATCAGGGCTTCCTCGCTGGCCGCCGGCGTGCCGGGCGCAAGCGGCTGGCCGGCGCGGGCGACGCCGTCGTCATCGAGCTGCGGGACGCCCTCGAAGCCATCGAACAACGGGCTGTCGTACATCATCACCATGCAACTACTCCGTCGACACCGTGTCCTGGCCCTCCATGGCCGCGTTCAGGGTGTGCCAGGCCAGCGTCGCGCACTTGACGCGCATCGGGAACTCGCGCACCCCCGACATCACCGCCAGACGCTCCATCGCCTCCGGGTCGGCCTCCGGATGGGTGGCGGCGTCATAATCGTCGCGGGTGCACATTTCCTGGAAGCTGGCGAACAGCGCCTTCGCCGCATCGGCGCTCCTGCCCTTGACGATCTCGGTCATCATCGAGGCCGAGGCCTGGCTGATGGCGCAGCCGCGGCCGATGAAGGCGGCGTCCTCGATGGTGCCGTCGGCGCCCAGCTTCAAATAGACGGCGATGCGGTCGCCGCAGATCGGGTTGTCGCCGCGGGCCTCGCGGTTCGCGTTCTCCGGACGGCGGTGGTTGCGCGGATGGCGCCCGTGGTCGAGGATGACCTCCTGATAAAGCTCGCGCAGCTCGTCAAGCATCAGCCGAAAATCTCCCGTACCCGCAGCAGCGCCTCGGCCATCACGTCGACCTCGGCCTTGGTGTTGTAGAGCCCGAAGGTGGCGCGCGCGGTGGCGGTGACGCCGAGCCGGTCCATCAGCGGCTGCGCGCAGTGGTGGCCGACCCGGACGGCGACGCCGGCCCGGTCGATGATGGTGCCGACGTCGTGCGCGTGCACGTCGTCGAGCGTGAAGGAGACGATGCCCGACTTCTCCGTTGCCCGGCCGTACATGGTGAAGCCGGGGACCTCGGCCAGCCGCTCGTGCGCGTAGGCCAGCAGGTCGTGCTCGTGGGCGGCGACGTTGTCCATGCCGATGCCGGACAGGTAGTCGATCGCGGCGCCAAGGCCGATGGTTTCGACGATCGGCGGCGTGCCCGCCTCGAAGCGCAGCGGCGGCTTCTGGTACGTCGTCTTCTCGAAGCTGACCGAGGCGATCATGTCGCCGCCGCCTTGGTAGGGCGGCATCTTCTCCAAATGCTCGTACTTGCCGTAGAGCACGCCGACGCCGTTCGGGCCGTAGAGCTTGTGCGGCGCGAAGACGTAAAAGTCGCAGTCGAGCTGCTGCACGTCGACCGGCATGTGGGTGATGCCCTGGCAGCCGTCAAGCAGCACCGGAATCTCGCGCGCGTGGGCCAGGCGGATGATCTCCTTCACCGGCAGCACGGTGCCGAGCACGTTGGATACGTGCGCCACCGAGACCAGGCGCGTGCGCTTGCCCAGCATCGCCTCGTAGGCGTCGAGCAGGAAGTTGCCGTCGTCGTCCATCGGCACGACCTTGAGAACGATGCCGATCTGCTCGCGCAGCAATTGCCAGGGGACGATGTTGGCGTGATGCTCCATGCAGCTGATCACCACCTCGTCGCCGGCCTTCAGGAAGGTTCGGCCATAGGACTGGGCGACCAGGTTGATCGCCTCGGTGGCGCCGTGCGTGAAGACGATCTCCTCCTCGCGGGCCGCGTTCATGAAACGGGCGACCTTGGCGCGGGTGCCGTCGTAGCGTTCCGTCGCCCGCTGCGAGAGGTAGTGCACGCCGCGGTGCACGTTGGCGTACTCCTCCTCCATGACCTGGCGCATGGTGTCGATCACGGCGCGCGGTTTCTGCGCGCTGGCGCCGCTGTCGAAGAAGACCAGCGGCTTGCCATAGACCTTCAAGGAGAGGGCCGGGAAATCGGCACGGATGCGCTCGACGTCGTAGACCGGCGACAGGTTGTGGCCGCTCACAGGGCGGACACGGTCGGCGCCGCCCCTCATCGAACTGCTCCCTGTCGGCGCGCCCGCAGCCAGTTCTGCACCAGCCCGCGCATCGTCTCGGCTACGGCCGCGGTCTCGACCTCTGCCAGCGCCTCGTCGAGAAAGGCCTCGACCAGCAGGCCGCGCGCCTCGGCCTCAGGCAAGCCGCGGCTGCGGAGATAGAAGACCGCATCCTCGGCCAGCTCGCCGGCAGTGGCGCCGTGGCTGCATTTGACGTCGTCGGCATGGATCTCGAGCTCCGGCTTGCTGTCGATCTCGGCCTTGTCCGAGAGCAGAAGCGTCTTGTTCAGCTGCTGCCCGTCGGTGCCCCGGGCGCCCGGGCGGACCAGGACCTTGCCGTGGAAGACTGCGCGTGAATTCCCGTCCAGCACGCCCTTGAAGACCTGGCGGCTGGTGGTGTCGGCCGCGGCGTGGTCGATCGCGGTCATGTTGTCGCCGTGCTGCCGGCCGGCGAGCAGATAGGCGCCGTTGACGCGGCAGGCCGCCTCGCGCCCGTTGAGCGCGACCCGGGTCTCGTTGCGGGCCAGCCGCGCGCCCAGCATCAGCACGAAGGATTCGAGGCGTGCCTCGTGCGCCAGCTCGGCCGTGGTCTGGTGGATGTGAAAGGCCTCGGTCGCCTCGCTTTGCACCTTGTAGTGGCGAAGCTCGGCGCCGCGCCCGGCGCGGATCTCGGTGACCCCGTTGGCAAGATAGGCGGTCCCACCAAGGCCGAGGTGATACTCGAGGATGGTGGCGGCGCTGCCCGCCTCGGCGATGATCAGGTTGCGCGGATAGGCGGCACTCGGATGTTCCCCCGGCAAGCTCAGGTAAAGGATCTCGATCGGCGCCTCGATGCGGGCCTCTTTCGCCAGGCGGATGACATAGCCATCCTGCATCAGCGCCGTGTTCAGCGCGGCCAGCGGCGAACTTGCGAGATCGGCGATCCGACCCAGGTTCTCGGCGACCTGTCCGTCGTCGAACCGTTGCGAAAGCGCGGCGACGTCGACGCCTTCGGGCAACGCCGCGGACCTCGACAACTCCGGGCGATAGTGGCCGTTGACGAAGATCAGGCGCGGACCCGCCGCGTCGGCAAGGAGCGTCGGCGCCGTGTCGGTGGCCACCGCTTCCGCCGGGGCAAGAGCCGTGAGATCCAGCTTCTTCAAGGCGTTCAGGCCGGTGTACTTCCAGGCCTCGACCTTGGGTCCGGGCAGACCGGCGGCCGCGAAGGCTTCCAGCCCGGCCTGGCGCAACTCGTCAAGCCAGGCCCGTCCGGCGCCAGGCAGCGCCGCCTTCAGCGCGCCATAACGCTCGACGACGCCGGCCGTCTCTATCTCGCGCACCCGGGCCATCAGGCGGCCTCAGGAGCGCCATAGGCGGCATAGCCCTTGGCCTCCAGCTCGCGCGCCAGCTCAGGCCCGCCGCTGTCGACGATGCGCCCCTGCGAGAGGACGTGCACGCGGTCCGGCACGATATAGTCCAAGAGGCGCTGGTAGTGGGTGATCACCAGCATGGCGCGCTCAGGCGCCCTGAGCGCGTTGACGCCGTCGGCGACCACCTTCAAGGCGTCGATGTCGAGGCCGCTGTCGGTCTCGTCGAGGATCGCCAGGGCCGGCTCCAGCACCGCCATCTGCAGGATCTCGTTGCGCTTCTTCTCGCCGCCCGAGAAGCCGACGTTGACGGCGCGGCGCAACATCTCGTCGGTGATGCCGAGCTGCGCCGTCTTGGTGCGGACATGCTTCAGGAACTGCATGGCGTCGAGGCCGCTCTCGCCGTGCTGGCGGCGGATCGCGTTCACCGCCGCCTTCAGGAACGACATGTTGGCCACGCCCGGCAGCTCGACCGGATACTGGAAGGCCAGGAAGACGCCGGCGGCGGCGCGCTCCTCGGGCGCCATCTCCAGCAGGTTCCGGTCGCGGTAGAGGACGTCGCCCGCGGTCACCTCATAGCCCGCGCGGCCGGCCAGCACGAAGGCCAGCGTCGACTTGCCCGAGCCGTTCGGGCCCATGACCGCGTGCACCTCGCCGGCGGCGAGCTCGAGGTCGATGCCGTTCAGCACCGGCTTGCCGTCGACGGCGACGTGCAGGTTCCTGATCTTCAACATGCTCACGCGACAGTCCTTCCCTTAACCGACCGCACCTTCGAGGGTGATGCCGAGGAGCTTCTGCGCCTCGACGGCGAATTCCATCGGCAGCTCCTTCAAGACCTCCTTGCAGAAGCCGTTGACGATCAGCGAGACAGCGTCCTCGTCCGAGAGGCCGCGCTGGCGGCAGTAGAACAGCTGGTCCTCGCTGATCTTGGCCGTCGTCGCCTCGTGCTCGACCTGGGCCGTGCGGTTGCGGCTCTCGATGTAGGGCACGGTGTGGGCGCCGCACTGGTCGCCGATCAGAAGAGAGTCGCACTGCGTGTAGTTGCGGGCGTTGTGCGCCCCCGGCTGCATGCGGACCAGGCCCCGGTAGGTGTTCTGGCCGTGCCCGGCGGAGATGCCCTTGGAGATGATCGTCGAGGAGGTGTTGCGGCCGATGTGGATCATCTTGGTCCCGGTGTCGGCCTGCTGGTAGTTGTTGGTGATGGCGACGGAATAGAACTCGCCGACCGAGTTGTCGCCCTGCAGGATGCAGCTCGGGTACTTCCAGGTGATCGCCGAGCCGGTCTCGACCTGGGTCCAGGAGATCTTCGAGTTGGCGCCACGGCAGGCGCCGCGCTTGGTGACGAAGTTGTAGATGCCGCCGCGCCCCTGCTCGTCGCCCGGATACCAGTTCTGCACCGTCGAGTACTTGATCTGGGCGTCCTGGTGCGCGACCAGCTCGACCACGGCGGCGTGCAGCTGGTTCTCGTCGCGCATCGGCGCCGTGCAGCCCTCGAGATAGCTGACGTAAGCGCCGGGCTCGGCGATGATCAGCGTGCGCTCGAACTGGCCGGTGTTGGCGGCGTTGATGCGGAAGTAGGTCGACAGCTCCATCGGGCAGCGCACGCCCTCGGGCACATAGACGAACGAGCCGTCGGTGAACACCGCCGAGTTCAGCGTCGCGTAGAAGTTGTCTGAGTAGGGCACCACCGAGCCGAGGTACTTCTTAACCAGCTCCGGGTGATCGCGCACCGCTTCCGAGATCGGGCAGAAGATGACGCCGGCCTCGTGCAGCTTCTTCTTGAAGGTGGTGGCGACCGAGACGCTGTCGAACACGGCGTCGACGGCGACGCCGGCAAGCAGCTCCTGCTCGTGCAGCGGAATGCCCAGCTTCTCGTATGTCTTCAGGAGCTCGGGGTCGACCTCGTCCAGGCTCTTCGGCTTGTCGGCCGAGGACTTCGGCGCCGAATAGTAGTAGGCGTCCTGAAAGTCGATCGGCGGGTGCTTGACCCGGGCCCATGCCGGGTCCTCCATCTCCAGCCAGTGGCGATAGGCCTTCAGGCGCCACTCCAACAGCCACTCGGGCTCGCCCTTCTTGGCCGAGATGAAGCGGATGATCTCCTCGTTCAGGCCCTTCGGCGCTGTCTCGGCCTCGATGTCGGTGACGAAGCCGTACTTGTACTTTTGCTGGGTGACGGCCTCGACCTGCCGGGCGCTGGAACTCATGGACGGGGTCTCCATCTGACTGCGCTTACAAGGGCGGACCGACGCTGGCGGCGGCCGGGCGCACGGCCGAAGCGGGCCAGTACGGCTCGGCCATCTCGGCCAGCGTGACCTCGGAGAGCGCCCGCTGGATCGCCTCGTTGACCCGGTTCCAGTTGCCGCGCATCGGACAGATCGACTCGACGCCGCAATGCTCGATCGAGCCGTCGACGCAGGCGGTCAGGGCGATCGGCCCTTCCAGGGCGGCGACGATCTCGGCCACGGTGATGCTGTGCGCCCGGCGGCTCAGGGAATAGCCGCCGGCGGCACCCCGGTGCGAGGTCACCAGTCCCACCGCGGCCAGCTGCTTCAGAAGCTTGGCCGCGGTGGGCAGCGGCACGCCGTTGGCGGCCGACAGATGCGTCGCCGTTTGCACCTGTTCGTCGCTGCGCGCCAGTTGCACCATCAGCACGACGCCATAGTCGGTCAGTCGGTTCAGCCGTATCATCGTTCGTTGTCCAATACCGGACCAAATTGGTCCCGATTGATCCCTACATGAAAGATGCCGGCGAGCCTGTCAAGAGCTAATCAAGACTAAATTAGTGCTGATTGCGCGGGTGATGGCCAAGCGGCTCAAAATCAGATGATCTTATATTGGATATCTATCTTATAAATGATTGAAATAGATTGATTATGAGACGTCATCGAATTCAGATTCTTAATTTGTGCCCGGCGACGATATGACGCAGTCCGGCACCGCGGAGAACACCGCCGGGAACCCGGTTCGCCGGCTTCTGGTGATCGTTAACCCGACTGCCGGGCGGGGGCAAAGCCGTTTGTTGAAATCGGTCGTTTCAGAGCTTCGCCCGCTCGCGGCCGAGGTTTCGATCCGGGAGACAACTGCGGCCGGTGATGCCCGGCGCCTGGCGGCGGCGATCGAGGCCGAAGAGGTCGACGCGATCGTCGTCGCCGGCGGCGATGGCACCATCAACGAGGCGGCGAACGGCCTCGCCCGGAACTCCCGGCCGCCGGCGCTCGGCGTCATCCCGCTGGGGACGGCCAATGTCTTCGCCGTCGAGCTCGGCCTGTCGCGCGATTCGGGCCGCTTGGCCCGCATCCTGGCGCAGGCGCCAGCGGGCCCGGTGTATCCCGGCCGCGTCGGCGGCCACCACTTTCTGATGATGGCCAGCGTCGGCTTCGATGCGCGCGTGGTCGACGGCGTCAGTCTCGCGGCCAAACGGCGCTTTGGCAGGCTCGCCTATGTCTGGGGCGCGCTGATCGAGCTCGGCCGCAATCGGCCGCAACGATACCGGCTGCGATGCCACGGCGAGGTTTACGACGCGGCCGGCGTGATCGCCGCCCGCGGCCGTCATTATGGCGGCGGCTTTGTCATCGCTCGCGGTGCCGACCTCGCCCGGCCCGTGTTCCAGGTGCTGGCGCCGGCCCGGGGCGGGCGGGCCGCAATCGCGGCACAAGCGCTGGCGCTGGGCCTCGGCCGTTTTCACCGGCTCCCGGACCTGCGGGTTTTGACGGCCGACCGGCTGGAGATCGAGGGAGCCACGGACGAGCCGGTTCAGGCGGACGGCGACGTGGTCGGCCGGCTGCCGGCGCGTCTGGACATCGCACCGCGGCCGCTGATGGTGATCGGCGCTGCTTCGCCGGAAGGCTCAGTCGGTGGCGACAGCGAGGATCATCGATAGGTGCGCCAGCGGCCGCTTGGTCTCGGCGGCCCAGGCGTTGAAGACCGCCTGCGCCGCCTGCCGGCCCTTCTTGCCCTTGGGCTCGTCCGCCAGCGCGCCCCAGGCGACCAGTCCACGGCTGACATAGGGACTGAGGACGAAGGTGTCCTTGCCGACCATGCGCAGGAAGTAGGGGCCGGAGTTGCCGCCGAGCTGGCGGAAGCGCTTGGCGAGATCGTCCCACAGCCCGACCGCGTCGGTCGCCGGCCAGGCGGCGAGGTAGGCGCCGAAGCCGCCGGCCTCGCGGCTCAGCTCGACGAAACCGGCGGCGTTGGCGTGCACCGCCTTGAGCTTGCCCCAGTGCCGGATCAGGCGCGCATCGCTCAGGAATCCCTCCAGGGCCTCGTCGGGCAATGCCCTGACACGCACCGGATCGAAGCCGAGGAAGGCCTCCTCGAAGGCCGGCCACTTGGCGTCGACCAGGCTGTGCTTGAGGCCGGCGCGGAAGATCCTGAGCGACATCTGCGAGAAGTAGCGGTCGTCCGCCATCGCCTTCAGCGCGGCGTCGCGCTTCACCGCCGGCAACCTGGAGGCCAGGGCCTTGGGCCCACCGGCACGCTTGGTTGCCGCCTTGAGGACTGCATCGAAACCGGTCATGGCAGTTTTGATTGTAGCGCGCTTCGAAAACCGCTCAACATGGTCCGTGGGCTGGCCTAACATGCGGACAACAGCATTATCGTAGAGTTCCGGGAGGTGCGAACATGCGTGCCATGCAAGTCGTCGAATGGGGCCAGCCGCTGGAGCTTCGCGAGCTGCCGAAGCCCGAGCCCGAGGGCAAGGAAGTGCTGGTGCGCATCACCGCCTGCGGCGTCTGCCACAGCGATCTGCACATCTGGGCCGGCTACTTCGACCTCGGCGGCGGCGAGCGGATCGTCATGGCCGAGCGCGGCGTCAAGCCGCCGTTCACCATGGGACATGAGCCGCTGGGCACTGTCGAGGCGCTGGGACCTGAGGCGGAAGGCGTCGAGGTCGGCCAGTCCTACATCGTCTACCCCTGGATCGGCTGCGGCGAGTGCGTGCACTGCCAGCAGTCAAGCACCGAGCTGTTGTGCCTGAAGCCCCGGGTCATCGGCACGCGCGTCGACGGCGGCTATGCCGAATACGTCGTCGTTCCCGATGCCAAGTACCTGGTCGACTACACCGGCGTGCCGCAGGACCTCGCCTGCACCTATGCCTGCTCGGGCCTGACCGCCTACAGCGCGCTGCGCAAGATCGGCGAGCTGACCGAGAAGGACTACCTGGTCACCATCGGCGCCGGCGGGGTCGGCCTCTCGGCCGTGCATTTCGCCTCGGCGGTAACCCGGGCCAGGGTCATTACCGCCGATGTCGATGGCACCAAGCGGGCCGCGGCGCGCCAGGTCGGCGCCCATGACACCGTCGACAACAGCGATCCGGAGGCGGTGAAGAAGGTGATCGAGATGACCGGCGGCGGTGCCGCCGCCACCATCGACTTCGTCGGCCGGCCCGAGACCGCCCGCTTCGGCATCGACGTGCTGCGCCGCGGCGGCCGCCAGGTCCAGGTCGGGCTTTACGGCGAGGCGCTGCCGGTGCCGCTGCCGTTCTTCCCGCTCAGGATGATGAGCATGATCGGCTCCTACGTGGGCTCGCTGGACGAGATGCACGAGCTGATGGCGCTGGTGAAGGCCGGCCGGGTGCCGCCGATCCCGATCGAGACACGGCCCCTGGAAGCGGTCAATTCGGCGCTGAACGATCTTGTCGCCGGCAAGATCCTGGGCCGTGTGGTCCTGAAGCCTTGAACGACGTAGGACAACGGGACGAGTGGAGGAACTGAGCGATGCTGAAGATCTGGGGACGGCCCAATTCGATCAACGTGCAGAAGGCGATGTGGGCGATCGGCGAGCTGGAATTGGAGCATGAGCACACCCCCGCCGGCGGTCAGTTCGGCCTGAACGATCAGGACTGGTACCTGCGGATGAACCCGAACGGCCGCGTGCCGGTGATCGATGACGACGGTTTCATCCTTTATGAGTCGAACGTCATCGTCCGCTATCTCGCCGCCAAGCACGGGCGCGGCACCCTGCAGCCGGACGGCCTGAAGGAAAATGCCCTGGCCAACCAGTGGATGGACTGGCAGCAGACCACCTTGAGCCCGGCGATGTTCGCACCTTTCTGGGGCCTGATCCGCACCCCGCCCGAGCAGCGCGACCACGAGGCCATCCGCAAGGGCGGCGAGGACTGCGCCCGACTTTTCAAGCAGCTCGACGCCTGGCTCGAGGGCCGCACGTTCATGATCGGCAGCCGCCTGACCACGGCCGACATTCCCGTCGGTGCCGCCACCTACCGCTGGTTCAACCTCGACATCCCGCACCCCGAGGTGCCCAACGTCCAGGCCTGGTACGAGCGCCTGCAGGAGCGGCCGGCCTATCGGCGGCACGTGATGTTGCCGATTACCTGAGAACCGCAGGAGCGAGGCGATGGCCGCGCCGCGCATCCTCACCACGGTCGTCGGCTCATACCCGATTCCGGACTGGCTGGCCGCCTATCCGACACGACAGGCATTGATCGACGCCACCCGCGTCGTCCTGCACACGCAGGAGCGGGCGGGCATCGACCTCGTCTGCGATGGCGAGCTCTACCGCTTCGATGTCGATCACCCCGAGACCAACGGCATGATCGAGTACTTCCTGCGCCCGCTCGCCGGCATCCGGACCGAGGTCGCCTTCGACGAACTGATGGCCTTTCGCGCCCGCCCGGGCATGGCCTTCCGCGCCCGCCCGCCCGGCGTCGTCGAGGGGCCGCTCGGGGCCGGTACGCTGGATCTGCCCGAGGCCTGCCGGCGGGCCCGCGCGCTGGCCGGGCGGCCGCTCAAGTTCACGCTGACCGGGCCGCACATGCTGGCGAAGACGCTCATCGACCGGCATTACGGCGATGTCGGCGAACTGGCCCTGGCGCTGGCGCGGGTGCTGGCGGAGCAGGTGCGGCACTGCGAGGCCGAGGTGATCCAGGTCGACGAGGCCAACCTGCCGGGCCACCCCGAAGAGGCGAGCTGGGCCGCCGAGGCGATGAACATCGTCCTGGATGCGGTACCGACGACGCCGGCCGTCCATCTCTGCTTCGGCAACTACGGCGGCCAGACCGTCCAGCGCGGCTCGTGGGAGCGGCTGATCGGCTATCTGAACGCCCTGCGCGTCGACCACCTGGTACTGGAGACGGCACACCGCCCGCCCGACGAACTCGTGGCCTTTCGCGACTTGCGGCCGGAGATCGGCTTCGGCCTCGGCGTCGTCGACATCAAGACGACCGAGGTCGAGACGGCGGACCAGATCGCCCGCAGCATCGGCCGCGCGGCCGAGGTGCTGGGGCCCGAGCGGCTGCGCTACGTCCACCCGGATTGCGGTTTCTGGATGCTCAAGCGTTCGATCGCCGACGCCAAGATCGCCGCGCTGGCGCCGGGCCGCGATTTCTATGAGGGTCGGGCCGGAGGCAGCCCGGCTTAGCGCGCCGTCGCGCCGACGCGGGGGCGGGGCCTCCGTCGGGACCTTCGGTCAGGGCTTGGCGGCATGCCAGACGCCGTCGACGCCGTCGCCCGAGACCGACCCCGGCCCGCTGTCCAAAAAGTAGCCGTACAGCGGCTTGCCCTTGTAGGCCCACTGGCGGGAGCCGCCGGGGCGGGTGATGACCGTGAATCCGCCCTTGGGCGCGGCGGCGGACTCGGCCTTGGCCGGCGGCCAGGCAAGGGCGCAGGCGCCGGTGCAGTTCGACGTGCCGGGCTGATCCGGATCGTAGGTGTAGAGGGTGTTGCCCCTCTTATCGACCAGCACCTCGCCAAGCGCGGTCTGGCGCGTCTTGCCGAGTTCGTCGCCGCTGAGCGAGACGCCGGCACAGCCTGCGAGAAGCGCCAGCGCGGCCGTCATCGCCAAGACCCGCCAGCCGCTGCGGAAGAATGTCGTTTCAGGCGCCATTGCCGGAGCCCTCCCAGCCGAAGTGAATGAAGCTCGCACACGCTAGTGTTCCGACACTAACAGAAGATTCCCTTGGGGCTGCAAATCAGTCAATATGCGGCGATGAGGGACGACATCTGCATCTTCGTGAGCCCGGCGGACCGGGCTCGGCTTGAGCGGCTTGTGGCGGATCGCAACGCGCCGCGCAAGGTGGGGTGGCGTGCCGAGATCGTTCTGGCGACGGCGGACGGGCTCGGCACGATGGCGATCATGCGGCGCGCGGGCAAATCCAAGCCGACCGTCTGGCGCTGGCAGCAGCGCTACCTGGAGGCCGGCGTGGACGGGCTCGTGCGCGACAAGACGCGGCCGGCGCGCAAGAAGCCGCTCACGTCCGAGGTCAAGCTCGCGGTGCTGACCAAGACGGTGCAGGAGCGACCGGCGGACGCCACGCACTGGAGCGCGCGGGCGATGGCCAAGGCGGTCGGCATCAGCCACACGAGCGTGCAGCGCATCTGGGCGGAAGCCGGCTTGAAGCCGCACCTGGTGCGCACGTTCAAGCTCTCGAACGATCCGCACTTCGCCGAGAAAGTGACCGACGTCGTCGGCCTCTATCTCAATCCGCCGGACAAGGCGCTGGTGCTGTGCGTGGACGAGAAGAGCCAGATCCAGGCGCTCGACCGCACCCAGCCCGGTCTGCCGATGAAGAAGGGGCGCGCCGGCACGATGACGCACGACTACAAGCGCCACGGCACGACCACGCTGTTCGCCGCGCTCGACGTGAAGACCGGCGAAGTGATCGGGGCGTGCCAGCCGCGGCATCGGGCCAAGGAGTTCATCGGCTTCCTGAAGACCATCGACCGCAATGTCGCCAAGCCCTTCGACGTGCACCTGATCGTTGACAACTACACCACCCACAAGACCAAGGCGGTGAAGGCCTGGCTCGCCAAGCATCCCCGCTTCAAGATGCACTTCATCCCCACCTCGTCGTCCTGGCTCAATCTGGTGGAGCGCTTCTTCGCCGAGATCACGAGGAAGCGCATCCGGCGCGGCGTGTTCACCAGCGTCGCCGAGCTCGAGGCCGCCATCCGCAACTATCTCGACACGCACAACGCCGACCCGAAGCCCTTCGTGTGGACCAAGACCGCCGACGTCATCCTCGACAAGGCCGCCCGCGCCCGCGCCGCTCTTGACGCCGTCAAGATCAGGAACCAAACGTTAGAGTCGGAACACTAGAATGGGGCGGCATCGAGGGCCGCCTGTGGGCCGGCACCATGCCCGGCGGACTGTTCCGCTCGGACGACGGCGGCGATACCTGGGCGCTGGTCGAGGCGCTGTGGCGCATGCCCGAACGCCGGCAGTGGATGGGCGTCGCTGGCGGCGAGCAGCCCGGCATCAATTCCGTGCTCGTCCACCCGAAGAATCACGCCGACATCCGCGTCGGCGTCTCCACCGCCGGCATGTGGGCCAGTACCGACGATGGCGCCTCGTGGCGAATTATCAATCGGGGCATGTACAACGAGTACATGCCGCCGGAGCAGCGCGAAGAGCCGATCTTTCAGGACATCCACAGGCTGGCGCGCTGCGCGGCGCAGCCGGAAGTGGTCTGGTGCCAGCACCACAATGGGGTCTTCCGCTCGGAGGACGCCGGCGCCACCTGGTACGAGCTGACGGCGATCCGTCCGTCGAAGTTCGGCTTCGCCGTCGCCGCGCATCCGCGTGACCCGGAGACCGCCTGGTTCGTGCCCGCGGTCAAGGACGAGAAGCGCATCCCGGTCGACGGCAAGCTCTTGGTCGCCCGCACCCGCGACGGCGGCGAGAGTTTCGAGGTCTTGTGCCGCGGCTTGCCGCAGCATCACGCCTACGACCTGGTCTGGCGCCACGGGCTCGCCGTCGACGGCGGCGGCGAGCGCCTGGCCCTGGGTTCGACCAGCGGCGGGCTGTGGCTGTCGGAGGACGGCGGCGATTCCTGGACCATGCCGGAGATGCGGCTGCCGCCGATCTCCGTGGTCCGCTTCGCCGAGGCGTGAGCGCGGCGCCCGCCGTCAGTCCTCGCCGGCCGCGGCCTGGCGTTTGTTCAGCGCGTCGAAGACGGCGGCCTTGACCGCCGCCTTGACCACCGGCACCTCTTCCTTGGACAGCGGCCGCATGTGGGTCTTGCGCGCCAGCGCCGCCGCGATATGGGGCGCCAGCGCCGCCGCCTTGGCCGCCTCGCGGGCTTCCAGGCCCTCTTTGAACGTCGGCATCACCTTCGCGGCGAAGAGCTCGAGCGATTCGCAGATGTTGCCGTGGGTGTTGCGCCCGGCCTGCTGCATCAGGATGACCTGGTCGATGCCGACTTCCTGGAAGCTCTCCAGGTGGCGGACCATGTCGTCGGGCGTGCCGATGCCCGCACCGTCGTACTCGGCGCGGGCCAGCGCCGCCTGGATCAGCCGGTCCGAGGCGTCGCCGCGGGCCCGCTTGAACTCCTCCCACATGTTCGAGTAGCCGGGCACGAAGTCCTCGGCCACCAGCTTCTGCTGCGAGTAGCGGAAGAACTCGAAGTTGTCCTGGCCGCGCCGGATCGCCTCGGCCCGGTCCTCGTGCATCGAGAATGCCGAGACCATGGCGATGTTGGCGTTCACCGACCAGCCGAGCGGCACGCATTCCTCGCTTCTGATGATGCCGTAGTAGATGTCCGACCAGGTCTTCGCCTCCTCCGGATCGAGGAACGAGAAGGCCAGCGCGCCGACGCCGTTCCGCGCCGCCACCTTGATGGTCTCGCGGTTGGTGCAGGCCATCCAGAGCGGCGGGTGCGGGACCTGCAGGGGCTTTGGCAGGACGTTGCGGCAGGGCATCGAGAAGCTTTCGCCCTCGTAGCCCGGATAGGGCGTCAGCACCATCATGTTGCAGATCTGCCCGGCCGCCTCCAGCGCCCACGCCCGCTTCTGCTTGGCGGGGATGCCGAAGGCGCCGAGCTCGAGCCGGGTCGCGCCCTCGCCGATGCCGAACTCGACCCGCCCGTCGGATAAGAGGTCCAAGGTCGCCAGGCCCTCGGCGGTGCGCGCGGGGTGGTTGTACTTGGGGATCACCTGGCGGATGCCGTGGCCGAGGCGGATGGTCTTGGTCCGGCCCGCGGCCGTGCCCAGAAACACTTCCGGCGCCGAAGCGTGGGAATATTCGTCGAGGAAGTGGTGCTCGACCTCCCAGGCATAGTCGAAGCCCAGGCGGTCGGCCAGGACGATCTGCTCCAGGGCCTCCTGGAACAGCCGATGCTCGTCGCCCTGGTTCCACGGCCGGGGCAGCTGCAGCTCGTAAAAGACGCCGAAACGCATCGCCGCGCCTCCTCAACTTTCGGATCAAGCGCCCAGCTTGGAATCAAACCGGCCGCGATGGAAGACATCTCTCCACAGGCCGCGTCGCCGCAAAGGCAGACAAAGCCCTTCGATTTGCAACGACGGTTGGGAGGTGGCCTATTGCCTAATCAATTGGCGTTTCGTGTCCTGCATCGCGCCACCAGCGGTCCTTTTTGGCCGGGATGAGCAGCTGGTATCCGAGCCAGACTGAGTCCGCTCTTTCGAAGACGCGGACCAACTCTGCTGCCAGCGGGGTATTGGGCGGCAATTCCTCCGCGACCATGGCAGCTTCCTCGCGAAATAGGTAACCAAGCTTTTCGGCCCTAGCGGGATTATCAGCCCAACCGTAGACGGCGACCGCGTTTGGGTCGGCGGGGTTATCGGGCTCGCGTCGGAGTGTGACTCCGTAATGCCCAGTTAAGCCTGCGGCTATGGCCTCTTGCCGCCTCTCAGAATCGACCGGGAGTGGAGCTTCGATCGCCTCCACGCGCTTTAACCATCCCCGAACGGCTACCTCATGGCGCTTCGTACCGGCAATGCCGAAGGTACGACCACCAACATTTTGATCGCGCGGCCAAATGCGCCATGTGTGATCATCTGGCCGTTCACGCAAAAGTGGGTTCCATGCCAGAAACGGGCCGCGCTCGTCCGTACCTTTCTCGATGCGTGGTGGTTGTTCGGGCGGATTGCGTCCTTGAAGCCCGAACAATGTCTTGAGAAACTTCATTTCTGTGGAGCCCCCGCTCAAATTTGGCCGACAATCCTAACACGTAGCGCCACCAAGCGTACCTGATCGATACGTTGCAGCTTTGGAATCAAATGGGCTGCACACTGGCCGACAGTCACGGCACACGCGCGCCGACACGGCGCAACCCACGGCCCGTTCCCACGCCGAGGGCCATTTTTGCGAAACGACTCACACGGCCGGGGCCGTTTTTGCGAAACGGATTACGCCAAATCGCCGGCCCGGGGACGTGTTCCCGGCGCGCCGTAGGGACTAACATGGCAGCGATCCTTGGCTGATCCGGAGGCCCGCCATGCAGCGCAGCAGCGAGCGGATTCTGACCACGCACACCGGCAGCTTGCCGCGGCCGCCGGCCCTGGCCGAGCTGCTGGTCGCCCGCGAAACCGGTCAATCCTACGACGAAGCCGGACTGGAAGAGGCGATCCGCCGGGGCGTCGAGGAGACCGTCCGCCAGCAGTGCGAGACCGGTCTCGACGTCATCAACGACGGCGAAATGAGCAAGTTCTTTTACGCCACCTATATCAAGGAACGGTTGACCGGCTTCGAGGGCGAGAGCCTGACGCGGCCGATCGCGGACGCACGCGACTTCCCCGAGTTCGCGGCCCGCGGCACCACCTCGTCCCGCTCGATCCGGCGCACGCCGGCCTGCACCGGCCCGATCGCCTACCGGGGCGAGGCCGAGCTGAAGCGCGATTTGGCCAACATCGCCAGCGCCCTCGAGGGCCGCGAGCCCGCCGAGGCCTTCATGTCGGCGGCCTCGCCCGGCGTCGTCGCCTGCTTCATCCAGAACCGGCACTACCCCGACGACGAGGCCTACGTGTACGCCATCGCCGAGGCCATGAAGGCGGAGTACGCGGCGATCCACGAGGCCGGCCTGATCCTGCAGCTCGACTGTCCCGATCTCGCCATGGGCCGTCATTTCCAGTTCGCCGACGAGGGCCTGGACGCCTTCCTGCGCAACGCCGAGCTGAACGTTGAGGCTCTGAACCACGCGCTCGCCGACATTCCCGCCGACCGCCTGCGCATGCACCTGTGTTGGGGCAACTACGAGGGGCCGCACCACTGGGACGTGCCGCTGGCCGAGATCGTCGCCATCGTCCTGCGGGCCCGCCCCGACGCGATCTCGTTCGAGGGCGCCAATCCGCGGCACGGCCACGAGTGGCGGGTCTTCGAGGAGGTCAAGCTGCCCGCAGGCAAGATGCTGATCCCCGGCGTCATCGACTCCACGACCAACTACATCGAGCATCCCGACTACGTCGCCGAGCGCATCGTCCGCTATGCCGGCCTGGTCGGGCGCGAGAACGTGATCGCCGGGGTCGACTGCGGCTTCGCCACCTCGGCGGTCTCGACCAAGGTCGATGCCCGCATCGCTTGGGCCAAGCTGGGCTCGCTGGTCGAGGGCGCGAGACGGGCGAGCCGGCAGCTCTGGGCGGATTGAAGTCATGACCGCCGGCCCCTTGTTGGTGACCTACGATCCCGGCGAGGCCGGGCGCCGTGTCATTTCCGAGACGCTGGAGGGGGTCGCCGAGGCCGTCTACCTGCACGAGTTGGACCGGGCGGCGCGCCGCCGAACCCTTGCGGAGGCCGGCGCCGTACTGGCACACAACACCGCGAAGGAGCTCGAAGAGGCTGAGCTGTCGCTCCTTTCCAAAGCGCGGCTGTTGCAGTTCATCAGCGCGGGAGTCGATTTCATACCCTTGCGGGATTTGCCGCGTGAGTTGCCCGTGGCGGTGAACGGCGGCGCCTATGCCGAGCCGATGGCCGAGCACGCGCTGGCCATGGCGCTGGCGGCGGCGAAACGGCTCTTCGTCGAGCACGCGAACCTCGCCCGCGGCGCGTTCAACCAGTTCACGCCCAATCGCATGCTGGCCGGGATGACCGCCGGCATTCTGGGTCTCGGCGGCGTCGGCGTCGCCACGGCGCGGCTGATGCGGTCCATGGGCCTGCGCGTGCACGCCATCAACCGGCGCGGTGCCACGGACCAGCCGGTCGACTGGATCGGCACGCCCGATAACCTGGCCGCCATGCTGGCCGCCGCTGACGTGCTGGTCATCAGCCTGCCGCTAACGCGACGGACCGAGCGGCTGATCGGGGCCGTCGAGCTCGAGCGGATGAAGCCGGACGCGATCCTGATCAACCTGGCGCGCGGTGAGATCATCGACGAGGCGGCGCTCTATGCCCACCTCAGGGCGAAGCCCGACTTCACCGCCTGCATCGATGCCTGGTGGATCGAGCCGGTGCGCCACGGCGTATTCCGCATGGACCAGCCGTTTCTGAGCCTGCCGAACGTCATCGCCTCGCCGCATAACTCGGCTTCGGCTGCCGGCTGGCGCGAGCTGGCGCTCCGCCGCGCCGTCGCCAACTGCCGGCGGGCCTTGAGCGGAGAGGCCCCGCTGCATCTGATCGGCGATGACGAACGCATCGCCTGAGACGCGCGGCCGACATCTTGCAAGGGTCGGACAGGCCTCGTAGCCTGACGCATCCGAGACAGGGAGATACGAGCCATGAAACCCGTCGTCTTCGCCGGCGCGGCGCACTGGGACCGGGCCAACAAGGGGGCCTCCACGGCCGGTCTGTTCAGACTTTCCGGTGGCAACGGGAAGTGGCAGAGGCTGAGCGAGGGGTTGCCGGCCGACGTCGAGGTCCGGGCCATCGCGATCAGGCCCGACGCGCCGCAGACCGTCTACGTCGGCACCCAACAGGGACCCTACTGCAGCGAGGACGGCGGCAAGAGCTGGCGCGCCCTGCCGCTGCCGGGCGAGAAAAAGGTCGTCTGGTCGATCCTGCTGCATCCCGAGGACACCGGCGTCATTTACGTCGGCGCCGAGGACCTGGCGATCTACAAGACCACCGACGGCGGGCAGAGCTGGCGTCTCTTGCCGACGGTCGAGCCGGCGGGTCTCTGCCGCATGGGCTTTCCCAGCCGGGTGATCCGGCTGGCGCTGGATCCGAGCGCGCCGGACGAGATCTATGCCGGCGTCGAGGTCGGCGGCGTCATCCGCAGCCTCGACGGCGGCGACAGCTGGAACGATATCAGCGCCGGCCTGCTGACGCTGGCCGAGCAGCCGCATCTGAAGAGCCGGATCGGCAGCGACACCGATACCGAGGGCATGATGGACTCGCACGCGCTGACGGTCAGTCCGGCCGCGCCCGGCACCGTCATCCTGGCGACGCGGATGGGCCTGTTCCGCAGCCGCGACAGGGGCGAGTCCTGGGAGGAGATGGGGATCGGCCGCTTCTCGCCGCTGACCTACGCCCGCGACGTCCAGGTCTTCCCGCACGATCCCAAGGTCATGCACGCGGCCTTGAGCGTCGCGGCGACCAGCGATGCCGGCTCGCTCTACCAAAGCCGCGATCTGGGCGCCACCTGGTCCCGGCTCGACCACGACGTCGAGATCAACAGCACGCTGATGATCATCGCCACTTCGCATCAGGATTCGAAGCGAATCTATTGTGCTGCCCGCCGCGGTCAGGTCTTCGGCACCGAGGACGGCGGCACCAGCTGGCGTACCCTGCCGCTGCCCAAGGGCGTCGAGGGCGTCTACGCGCTGGCCTGCGCCTGAACGTGGGGAGTGATCGTATGAGTTCCAGGATCGTCTTCGTCGCCAACGCCGAGGAGACCAAAGCGATGGCGCAGGAGATGGCGCCGGCCGGCTTCGAGCTGGTCGTGGTCGCGCCCGGCAGCCCCGAGTATGAGAAGGCCCTGCCCGAGGCGGACTATCTCGTTGGCTTCGTCGATATGCTGGTGCAGGAGAAACTCTATCAGGCGGCACCGCGCCTGCGGCTGATCCAGCTGTTGAGCGCCGGCTACGACCGGGCCGATCTCAAGGCGGCGCGGAAGGCCGGGGTGCCGATCGCCAACAACGGCGGTGCCAACGCCGTCGCCGTGTCAGAGCACGCGCTGCTGCTGATGCTGGCGGTCTCGCGCAGCCTGATCTGGCAGCACGCCAACGTCTCCGCCGGCCGCTGGCGGGGCAACACCAGCCCGCGCATCCGCGAGCTGCGCGGGCGCGTCCTCGGCATCGTCGGGCTCGGCACCATCGGCAAGAAGACGGCGCGGTTGGGCAACGCCTTCGGCATGACGGTGCACTATTACGACATCGCCCGCCTCGACGAGGCCGCCGAAGACGCGCTCGGCGTGCGCTTCCGGCTGCTGAACGAGCTGTTGCGCACCTCCGACGTGATCTCGCTGCACGTGCCGCTGAACGACTCGACGCGGCGGATGATCGGCAAGGCCGAGCTGGCGCTGATGCAGCCGTCGGCGATTCTGATCAACACCAGCCGCGGGCCGGTGGTCGACGAGCCGGCGCTGATCGAGGCGCTCGCCAGCGGCGCCATCGCCGGCGCCGGCCTGGACGTCTTCGAGGAGGAGCCGCCGCCGCCCGACAATCCGCTGTTCCGCCTCGAGAACGTCGTGCTGACGGCGCATTTCGCCGGCCCGACTTACGAAAGCAACACGACGCGGCTCAGGAACGCCTTCGACAACGTCGAGCGGGTCGCCCGCGGCGAGGCCCCGCTCTGGGTGGTGCCGGAGATTCGCGCATAGACGGCGCAGGCATCACTGGATCGGTTTGTGCTCGGCGAGCCACCGCTGCGCGCGGCGTTCCGCATCGGCGATCTCAGCGTCGGACATGAGCTGCGCAAGTCGATGCCGCTGCCAGTCCGCATTCGGGAAATTCTGCTCGGCGGCAAGCTGGAACCACAGGTAGGCCGTCGTCCGATCGCGGTCGACGCCCCAACCATTGGCGTACATCACCGCGAGGTTGTGTTGCGCCACCGCCAAGCCCTGATCGGCGGCGACGCTGTACCACTTGACCGCCGTCTCGTAGTCGCGGCGCATGCCTTCACCGAGCCTGTGCATCTCCGCCAGGTTGAAGGCGGCGCGATCATAACCTTGATCGGCTGACGCCGCGAACCAATGGCGCGCCTGATCAAAGTCCTGGTCGACGCCTAGGCCTCTGGCATACATGAAGCCGATGCTGTTCTGCGAGCGCATCGAACCCTGGGCGGCGGCACGCTGATACCAGCGCATGGCCGCGGCGAAATCCTGGGGCAGGCCGTGGCCGCGACGGTAGAGGTTGCCCAGTTCGTGCTGCGCTCTCGCATCCCCGCGCTCGGCCAGCGGCCGCCATTCCTTGAGCGCCGACGCGTAATTGCCGCGTTCGTAAGATTCCACGCCTTTCTCATAGTCCTGAGCCGCCGCCGGCGAGGCCAACAGGGCGGCGAAGCAGGCGAGGATCAGGTAGCGAACCAAGATCAATCCGTGTCCTTCCGAGCAAGACCATGAAGCGGCCCCAGACCGCTTAATTATGCCATGTCAGGGCAGCGGCAAAATCAGCCGTATCGGTCGCGGCCCCTGGATTTTCGCATCTGGTTCGGTTTTGATGGCGTCATGGAAATCGCCTTTGACAAGGACGCTTCTGGACGGCCGGGCTTCGAGGTGCGCCAGCTGGGGCCGGGTTTCGCCGCGGAGGTCATCGGTCTCGACCTTGGGCAGCCTTTCGATGCGGCGATCCGGCAGGCGGTCTACGACGCCTTCGTCCGCTATCAGGTGCTGGTCTTCCGCGCGCAACGGCTCGGCAAGGACCAGCAGATCGCCTTCACCCGGCAGTTCGGCAGCCTGGAGCGCCACATCGCCCGCAACCGCGGCGCCGACAACCCGCTCGTGCACACCGTCTCCAACCTGGGCGCCGACGGCCGGCCCAGCGGGCAAGTGAACTCGACCCGCTGGCATACCGACAAGTCGTTCCGGCCCGAGCCTTCGCTGGCCACCATCCTGCACGCCGTCGAGCTGCCGCCGGACGGCGGCGATACCTGCTTCGCCGACATGTATGCCGCCTACGAGGCGCTGCCGGCGGACGAGAAGGCCGAACTGGCGGAGCTCCGCGTCATCCACAGCTGGGAGCTGTCGCGCCAGAAGGTCGGCCAGCAGGCCACGGCGGACGAGATCCGCGACGCCCCGCCGATGAGCCATCCGCTGGTCCGCGTCCATCCCGATACCGGGCGCCCATGTCTGTTCATGGGCGAGCACGCCTCGCACTTCGAGGGCCGGCCGATGGCCGAGGGCCGCGCCCGGCTGGCGGCGTTGGAGGCGCACGCGACGCACGAACGCTTCGTCTACCGCCACCGCTGGCGGCCCGGCGACGTCTTGATGTGGGACAACCGCTGCCTCTTGCACCGGGCCGACCAGAATTTCGACGCCGCCCGCCACCCGCGGATCCTGCACCGCACCTGCCTCAAGGGCACCGCCCCCGCCTGAGCCGTGCGTTGCCCGGCGCACTGCTTGCGCCGGGGCGGCAACCGGTCCAACGTTGCCGGCGCGAACGGCTGAGCGGGCAACCCGGGAACGGAAAATGAAATTCGGCGTCCTTCAATTCTTCTCGTGGCCGGAGCGCCGGGTGGCGCTGGAGACCGTCTACGAGCGGGCGCTCAACCGCATCGACGTCATGGACAAGACCGGCTACGACGCCGTCTGGCTGGCCGAGCACCACTTCACCGACTACAGCATCTGCCCCTCGGTGCACCTGATGGGCATGCACGTCGCCGGACGCACCCGAAACCTGCGCATCGGCACCGCGGTCTCGCTGGCCGCGCTCTACCACCCGCTGCGCCTGGCCGAAGAGGTCGCCATGCTCGACGTGCTGACTGGCGGACGGGTCAACTGGGGCGCCGGCCGCGGCTTCGATCCGGTCGAGTTCAACGCCTTCAAGGTGCCGCTGCCGGAGAGCCGGCAGCGTTTCCAGGAGGCCGTCGAGGTGGTGCTGGCGGCCTGGACCAACGAGCGCCTGACCTGGGACAGCGAGCACTGGCACTTCGAGGACGTCGAGGTGCTGCCAAAGCCGGCGCAGAAGCCGCACCCCCCGGTCTGGGTCGCCGCCGGCTCGCCGGACGCGCTGAAGTGGGCCGGCGAGCGCGGGCTGACGGTCATGCTGGGCCCGCATGCCGGCTTCGACCAGATGGCGGTGAACCGCGAGAACTACCGCCTGACCCTGGAGGCGAACGGCCACCGTTTCGCCGGTCGCGAGATCCCGATGACGCGGCTGATCGCCGTCGCCGACACCGACCGCGAAGCCGAACAAATCGCGCGGCGCGGCTCCGGCTGGATCGTCACCTCCTACAAGAACGAGCGCACCGGCATGGCCAACCCCACCGTCACGGTCGAGGTCGGCGGCCAGCTGCGCGAGCTCGACCCGGTCGAGCGCTACCTGCACAACGTCGCCCTCTGGGGCACGCCCGAGCGCGTGATCGACACCCTGCGCCAGCTCGAGGAGGAGATGTACCTCGACTACCTGATGCTGGCGCCGCTCAGCCACTCCTCGTTCATGACCTTCACCGAGAAGGTGATGCCGCACTTCCTCTAGGCCGCGGCGGCCGGCCGCGCGATCAGACGCTCGTAGAGGGCGCGCACCCCGCCGCCGGTCGCTTCGATCTCGCCTTCGAGAGCCTCAAGATTGGTGCCGGCGCTCTCGGCGATCAGGCGCTTTCGCTCGGCTTCGGCGGTGGTGGCGCCTTCGGTCAGGCGGGCCAGGCAGGACAGGCGCAGCCAGAGCCGCACCGCCGTGGCCAGCAGCTTGCTCTCCGCCGCCGTCAGGGCGCCCGCCGCGGCAAGGCGTTGCGCCGCGTCGGCGGTGCCGACGGCCAGCACCTCGGGCCTGGCCGGAGCCTCGCGCAGCATCAGGTACTGGGCGACGAACTCGGCATCGACCAGTCCGCCAGGCCGCCGCTTCACGTCCCACGGCCCTTCCGGCCGGTGATGGCGGGCGATTCGCCGGCGCATCTGGTCGACGTCGCGGAGCAACCGGGCGCCGTCGCGTGGCGCTGACAGCACCGTCCGCGCCGCGGCCTCGAGCGCCGCCCGAAGGCCGGCGTCGCCGGCGATCGCACGGCCACGGGTCAGCGCCATCCGCTCCCAGGTCCAGGCGTCCCCGGCATAGTAGCGCCGGAAGCTCTCGAAGCCGGTGGCGGCGGCCGCCTTTCGGGCCCAGGGACTGAGGCGCACGTCGATCTCGTAGAGGGCTTCGGCACCCTGGCGCTCGCTCAGCGCCGCCAGCACGGCGTTGCAGAGCCGGCGGAAGTAGACCCCGGCGATCAGCGGCTGCGCGCCGTCCGACGGGCGGTGCAGGTCGGGCGCATCGAAGACCAGGACCAGATCGAGATCGGAGCCGGCGGTCATCTCGCGGCCGCCGAGCTTGCCGAGCGCGAAGACGGCGAAGCGCGCCTCGGCGACCGTGCCGTGGCGGCGGCGGAACTCCTGCTGGACGGCGGAAAGCAGTTGCTGGACCACGGCCTCGGCCAGGCCGGTGTAGCAGGCGCCGGCCTCGCCGGCATCGCGTTCCCCGGCGATGATCGCGGCGCCGAGCCCGAGCCGGCGCTGGTTGAGCCAGCGCCGGCAGGCGGAAATGGCCGCATCGAGGCTGTCCGCGGCCGGCGGCAATGAGGGGGCCGCCGCGTCGCCCGGCCACAGCTCGCCCGCCAGCAACCCCGGCAGCAGGACCGGCCGGGCAGCCAGAATCTCGGCCAGTCCCGGCGCCAGGGCGAACAGCCGCAGCAGGAACTCCAGCGCGCGGCCATCACGGCTGAGCCGCCGGCGGGCGGCCTTGGCTTCGGCGCTGCCGGCGATGCGGACAAAGCGCAGCAGGTTGCGGCCCGGCTCGGGCAGGGCGGCCAAGGTCGACAGCAGGACGGCGAGTTGGTCCGGGCGCGCCAGGATCGCCTGGCTTTCGAGGAGCAGCGGCCAGGCCGCACCGGGGTCGGCGAAATTGAGCCGGTGCAGAGCATCCGCGGCCTCGGCGTCCGGCCTGCCGGCCGGATCGGCGCTGATGCGCTCGGCCAGCGCGCGCACCGCCGCCTCGGCGTCCGGCCTGCCGGCCGGATCGGCGCTGATGCGCTCGGCCAGCGCGCGCACCGCCGCCTGGGCTATCGCGGCGCCGCTCATGCGGGCGCGCCGAGGGGGCGGCACGAAGCGGACCGCGGCAGCCGGGGCGGAACCGTGCCTCTCGTCATTCTGGCGCCGGCCTGGAACCGATACATCCGCGCAAACTAGCCCGGCCGTTCGGCCTGTCAATCGGCCGCGCCGTCGCTTGCCGCGATGCAAGCGACGTGGTGAAATTGCCCGGGCTTCGTGGCAAGGGAGAACGCGGGCCATGAGCATCACGGTGCAGCCGGTGACGGATGAATTCGCCGCCGAGATCGGCGATGTCGACCTGTCGAAGCCGCTCGCCGAAGAAGGCCTGGCGGCGGTGAAGCGGGCCTTCTGGAAATACGCCGTGCTGATCTTTCCCGAGCAGCGGCTCGACGAGGATGCGCAGCTGGCCTTCGCCCGGTATTTCGGTCCGCTCGAGACCTCGATCGGCAAGTACCGCACCGACGTCGCGCCCCGGCTGGCGCGTCCTGAGATGTCGGACATCTCCAACCTGAACGAGAAAGGTGAGATCTGGGGCGCCGACAGCCGCATCCGCGGCTACAAGATGGGCAACCGGCTGTGGCACACCGATTCCTCGTTCAAACACGTGCCGGCCCGCGCCTCGCTGCTCTATGCCCGCGCGATCCCGCCGGTCGGCGGCCATACCGAATTCGCCGACACCCGCGCCGCCTACGACGCGCTGCCCGAGGCGATGCAGGCGCGCATCGAGGGCCTGGTCGCCGAGCACTCGATCTTCCACAGCCGTGCCCGCATCGGCTTCAGCGAATGGGTCGAGGCCGAGCGGCAGAACCTGCAGTACGTGCCGCAGGCAATGGTGCGCACGCACGCCGATTCCGGCCGCCGCCACCTCTACGTCGCCAGCCACGCCGGGCGCGTCTTCGGCATGCCGGAGGCCGAGGGCCGGGCGCTGATCGACGAGCTGATCGCACATACGACGCAGCGCCGGTTCGTCTACACCCACCGCTGGCGCGTCGGCGACCTGGTGATGTGGGACGACCGCTGCACGCTGCACCGCGGCACGCCTTACGACGATCTGCGCCACCGCCGCGACATGATGCGGGCCACGGTCTCGGACGAGCTCAACTCGTGCGAGCGGGAAGGGCTGGTGATCGCCGCGTGAGTGGCGATTGACTGATCGCGCCTCCGATTGCCGTCCCCTCGGGCGCCGCGCCAAGTTGAACGATGAAGCACGCGGACCTGATCCTGGCGGCCAAGAAAGTCGCGAAGACAAGACGACTGTCCGACCTGGCAGTCGCCGGAGAGGTGGGAAGCGCCCTGCTGACGCATGACGGAAACGTCTATGTCGGCGTCAGCATCCACGCGGCCTGCGGCATCGGCTTTTGCGCCGAACATGCGGCAATTGCGAATATGATCACGAACGGCGAGAGCCGGATTAGGCGCATCGTAGCCGTCAGCGCCGACGGCAGGGTTCTGCCGCCCTGCGGACGCTGCAGGGAGTTGATGTTGCAGGTCAGCCCGACGAATACGGAAACCGAGCTGTTTTTGGACGAAGAGCGGGTCGCCAAACTGAAGGCTTTGCTTCCGGAACGCTGGCAGGACAGGCTGTAATCCGTCCGTTCTCTTCGACAGGGTACCTCAGCCGGCCCGGAACTCGCTCACCGGCGTCCACAGCCGGCGCCGGCGCCGGCGCTTGTCCTCGGCCGTTTCGCCATCGTAGGAGACGTGCCGGCCGGCCGGCGGGAACTCGTCGCCGCGCTCGAAGTAGCGGCTGTTCAGGGTGGCGTAGGCCTGGCCGTCCTCGTCGGTGAACATCGAGGCCATGTAGGCGCCGCAGCTGCGGCAGACCAGGAAGTCGGCGGTCATGAGGCCGAAGCGGTAGCGCGAGAGCTGGCTTTCGTCCTTGACCGAGATCCTCACCTTGCCGGCGTTGTCGCTGGTGGTCCGCGCGCCGCGGGCCGAGCAGAACGAGCAGCCGCAGGCGCGCACCGCCAGGGCCTCGGTCGGCTGCTCGGTTTCGAAGCTAAGGCTGATGTTGCCGCAGTGGCAGCGGCCGTCGAAGCGGTTCGTCATCTCGGGCCCTTCCCTAGCGGTAGACCGGCTTGCGCTTCTCACGGAACGCGGCGACGCCCTCGCTGAAGTGCTCGCTCGCGCGCACGGCATCGCCCAGTTCCTGCTCCAATGCTTCGCGCGCCCGCGCTTCCTCGGCGATGGTGGCGCTCACCTGCTGCTTCACCGCCTGCACCGCGGTCGGGCTGTTGGCGGCGATCGCTTCCGCCTTGGCCAGCGCCCAGGCCATCAGCTCGGCCGCCGGCACGACCTCGTTGATCAGGCCGAGCCGGGCCGCTTCTGCCGCCTCGATGAGCCGCCCGGTGAGCAACAGGTCCATGGCGTGAACGTGGCCGATCTGCCGGTTGAGCTTCACCGTGGCGCCGCCGAAGGGGTAGATCGACCAGCACACCTCGGGCAGGCCGAAGCGGGCCTGCGGGGCGGCGGCGCGGATGTCGGTCGAGAGCAGGAGCTCGACGCCGCCGCCGGCGCAGATGCCGTTGACGGCGGCGATGATTGGTTTCCTGAAGGCGCTGGTCTTCAGCAGCGCCCGGTTGATGATGCGGGCGAGCTCGGGTTCGGCAGTGAGCTCGCCGCCGACGTCGGCACCGGCCGAGAAGGCGCGCGCGCCGGCCCCGGTGAGCACGATGGCGCGGTGCGCCGAGCCTTCCAAGCGGTCCCAGAGCGCCGCCAGATCCGCGAGCATGGCCCGGGTCATGGCATTGAGCTTGGGCTGATTGTCGATGGTGATGACGGCGATGTGGGGCCCGTGCTCGTCGAGGCGGATCTCCATGCGGTCCCTCCTCACGCCGCCGGATCGAGCACGACGACGACCTTGCCGTGCGCCTTGCGCCCGGTCAGCAGCTTGATCGCCTCGACGCTTTGTTCCAGGGGCAGGCGGTGGCTGACGTGCGGCTTCAGCTTGCCCTCGGCGTACCAGGCGATCAGCTCGTCGGCCGAGCGCCTGAGCTTGTCGGGGGCGTAGAAGCGGAAATAGCGCAGGGCCGAGCCCAGGGCGGCACGGTGCTTGACCAAGAGCCGGTTGGCCGGGATCTTCGGAATGCCGCCGACGAAACCGACCAGCAGGATGCGCCCGCCCCAGCCGAGCGAGGACAGCGCGGCGTCGAACAATTCGCCGCCGACCGGATCGAAGCAGACGTCGACGCCCTTGTCGGCGGTCAGGGCCATGACCCGTTCTTTCAGGTCCTCGCTGGCATAGTTGATGCCGTCATCGGCACCGTGCGCGGCGGCGACGGCCAGCTTCTCCTGGGTGCTGGCGGCGGCGATCACGCGGGCGCCCATGGCCTTGCCGATCTCCACCGCGGTCAGGCCGACGCCGCCGGCCGCGCCCAGCACCAGCATGGTCTCGCCGGCTTCGAGCCGGCCCTGCCAGCGGATGGCGACATGGCTCGACAAATAGGCGACGGGGAAGGCGCCGGCCTCGACGAAACCCATGGCTTCGGGGACGGCGTAGCACTCGGCTTCCTTGGCCACGGTCTTCTCGGCGAGGCCGCCGTAGGCCAGCGTCGCCATCACCCGCTCGCCCGGGCGGAAGCGCTTCACCGCCTCGCCGACGGCCTCGACCACGCCCGCGGTCTCGAGGCCCGGGCTGAAGGGAAAGTCCGGCTTGGTCTGGTAGTTGCCGGCGACCATGATGGCATCGGCGTAGTTGACCGCCGTGGCCTTGACCGCGATCAGCACCTCGTCGGCGGCCGGCAGCGGCGGCGGCACGTCCTCGATGGTCAGCGCCTCAACGGGGCCCCAGGCCCGGCAGATCAACGCACGCATGGCATTGCCTTCCCTCTTGGCGTTCGCGCAGCAGGGATTATAGGACGGCGGCGCCCTGACCCCGCAACCGGTCAGGCTGCTGCGGCTTCTACACTTGACGCCACTGCGGGCGGCATTGATATTGTCAAGCGAAGGGACCCATCAACGATTTGCGGTGAGGCGCGCGCATTGCGCGTCAGCCCCTCGCGATCCATGAAGATGGGCTGAAGTCTGAGGCTTTGGCCTGCTGCCAAGCGCGCCATCCGCCCGACGCCGAGCATCGTCGAGGCAGCCTCGAAAGAAACGCGCCCGGCCCAACCGCGACGCTTTGGCACCCGCGCGCGATTGGACCGGGGAGATGGCCGGAACGCTTTTCAGCGAATTCGGCCATCCAGACCCGAGCTGCCGGCTGGACGTAACGGATCCGGGTTCGTCCGGTCGGCGCTCGGGCCACCTTTATCTCGGTGGAGCATCTCCCGTGCCGCTCCACCATTCATGGCCGGTATATTTTCACGACATGATAGAAGTGTAAAGCCGAATTATTCATTGTGTTAAATTTTCCTCGCATATTCGCGATGGAAATTCCCGCGGCGACGCCGGACCATGTCGCAACGGCAACCGTTTGCGGGAGTAGAGCCATGAGAGACGGGGATAAGCGGCGCCTGCGGGCCGCCTGGCGCCGCCATGAGCGGGCTTTGGCGGCCAGGGGTTTTTCCCTTGAGATCCGCTACGATGGACTTGAGGGCTGGTGGGAGGAGATCGGCTCGCGCAGCGACTCCAACCCGTCCTTCCGGCCGGGACCGGACATCCTGCCGGAGAATTCGGCCTGGATCAGGCTGACCTGCGCCGGCGAGCTGGCCGGCGGCATCGCGCTGCGCGTCTACGAGTGGCGCGGGCAGCCCGGGCCGCGGGTTTTCCAGCTGGGCGGACTGGTGGTCTTGCCGCGTTATCGCGGCGCGCGGGCCGGGCACCACTTGGTGCATCTGATCCGCATCCTCGGCTTCGTCGAGTTCGAATGCGAGCAGAACATCGGGCTGGAGCTGGCGGCGATGGCCGAGTCGGCGATGCCCCTGGGATACTACGAGTATGCGCGCGTGGCCCCGGTGGCGGACGATGTGGAACTGGGCGGGGTTCGCCGTCGGCTCTACCTGACTCATATCTCGCGGCTGGAATACCTAAACCGGCTCGACGCGAATGGCGACGTAGAGCCCGCTCGGCCCGCGCACGATCAGGCGCCGGTAGTCGAGCTGCACGCCGCCGGATAGCCGCTGCACCGAGGTGTAGACGGGCTCGTTGCGCCGCCAAGCCTCGGCATAGCTCTCGTCGGCCTGCAGCGCCAGCGCCGGCTTGAAGCGGGCGAGTTCGGCCAGGGTGCGGTAGCGCGGCGCCCGGCACCAGTCGCGGCCGGTGTGCGCGAATGCCCAGTCGCGGGCGCCGGCGTCCGGCACCACCACGTGCAGGCTGTCGGCAAGTGCGGTCAGGCGTTCGAGATCCGGCTCGGCCGGGGCCGAACCGGCGACACTGGTCAGGATTTGCGCCAGCCGCTTCATTCCCGGCGTTTCCTCGGTGGCGAAATCCTCGGGCGTCAACAGCCGAACTTCGGCCCGATTGACCGAGTCCTCATAGATGGTGCGGCGGCGGACGGTCATGGCCTGCCTCAGCCGACTGCCGGCTCGGGCCGGACGCTGGCGATCACGAGATGCGTCAGCGCCACTTCCATGCCGTCGGCGGAGAAGCGCCGGCATGCCATGGGCGAACGCGCGATCTCGGCCAGCGAATAGGGGATGGCGAGCTGCTGGTGCTCGGCCGGATCGTCGCTGCGGGCGACCAGCCAGGGCGCCGGCGGCCGCAGGATGTATTCCCGGGCCACGGTCTCGACCAGACCGTCGGCGCGGCGACGCGTGACGATGACCCGCTCGCCGTCATGCAGCCAGCGCCGCAGGTCCTCGAGCGCAATGGCGATCAGCAGCGAGCCCGGCGGGTAGATCAGGTTCATCGAACGGTCGTCGACCCGCCAGGCGCTGCGCGCGTAGGCGGCGTAAGCTCCCTCGGCCGGCAGGGCGATGGCGCGGCCTTCAGCCGTGAACGAGGTCTCGCGCCAGGCGTTCGCGCGCAAGCTGCCGGTGACGGCGATACGGCCGGCCAGGGGCGCATCGGCGATCAGATCGGCAGGATCGCATCCGTAAAGTTCGGCGAAGTCGACCAGACGCTCGACGCTGACGGCACTGTCGCCGCGCTCAAGCTTCGAGACCTGGCCGACCGAGAGTCCCAGTTGCGCGGCGACCTTGTCCTGGGTCAGACCCCGCTCGATGCGATATTGCTTGAGCCGAAGCAGCATGGCGATTTTCAGAAGGTGAAGACCACCACTTTAGCCAAATTTTTCCTTTAAGGAAAGTCTTATCCTCTCAGGGACAGCCTTGGTGGCCATCGGCGGCCCTAGGACCAGGCGGCAAAATCGATCGGCTGCTCGCGGTCGAGGCTCTTCTCCGTCGGCTTCAACGGGTACTTCAGGCCGACGGCGCAGTTGAACAGGACGGCGCTCTCGTTCTTGCGTACCAGGCCCTCGGCCAGGGCCCGCTTGTAGGCGGCGTAAGTTGCGGCCCCTTCGGGGCAGAGCAGCAGGCCTTCGCGGGCGGCGATCTCGTCGAGGCCCGCCTGGATCGCCGCGTCGGAGACGGCAATGGCGAAGCCGCCGCTCTCGCGCACGGCCCGCAGGATGAGAAAGTCGCCAACGGCCTGCGGCACGCGCATGCCGTTGGCGATGGTGTGCGGGTCCGGCCAGCGCGCTGCGTGCTCGGCGCCGGCCTCCCAGGCGCGGACCATCGGGGCGCAGCCGTCCGCCTGCACCGCCACCATGCGCGGGCGCTTGCCGTCGAGAAAGCCGATCCGGCCCAGCTCGTCGAAGGCCTTCCACATGCCGATCAGGCCGGTGCCGCCGCCGGTGGGATAGAAGATCAGGTCCGGCACGCGCCAGCCGAGTTGCTCGGCCAGCTCCAGGCCCATGGTCTTCTTGCCCTCGATGCGGTAGGGCTCCTTCAGGGTCGAGGTGTCGAACCAGCCGACCGCCTCGCGGCCGGCGGCGACCAGCTTGCCGCAGTCGTCGATCTGGCCATTGACCCGCCAGACGTCGGCGCCCTGGGCCGCCATCTCCCGGAGGTTGATCTCGGGCGTCTCCTCGGGGCAGAAGATCGTGGTCCTGATGCCGGCGCGGCTGGCATAGGCGGACAGGGCGGCCCCGGCGTTGCCATTGGTCGGCATCGCCATGTGGCGGACGCCGAGCGCCTTGGCCATCGAGACCGCGAGCGCCAGGCCGCGCGCCTTGAACGAGCCGGTCGGCAAGCGGCCCTCGTCCTTGACCAGCACCGGCGCGCTGACCTCGAGCGCCCGCGCCGTCGCCGGCAGCGGCAGGAGCGGCGTCGCCGCCTCGCCCAGCGAGACGATGTCGGCGGCCCGCCTGACCGGCAGAAGCTCGCGATAGCGCCACAGGTCCGGCGGCCGTCGCGCCAGGATCTCCCTGCCCAGCGCCGATTTGATCCCGTCCAAGTCGTAGCGCACCAGCAGCGGCTTGCCCGCGCCCGAGAGGTTGTGCAACTGGTCGGCAGGGTAGCGCTCGCCGGTGTAGGAACACTCCAGGTGGCTGACGAAGCAGGGGCGCTCCTCGGTCAGGTTCAAATCGTAAGGAATGGCGGCAGGCGGCATGGCGACCTCGGGCTGAATCGCCTTTGCATAGCACCTGGGATGCTGCCTGGCGATGGTTCGGCGGCACGGAGCGGCGGTGGACGCCCTAGAAATTCTATGGGTCGGCCGCAGAATTTGTCGCTTGTGATTGACCGGTCGACCGCACAGATTGTGGGGCGGTCCAGGGTCCGGCCGGTCGTTCATACCGGATCAAATGGCCGTAGAAAGACTTGTTGAAGCGCGTCGATCAGGCGCGCCAGGCAGCACGAGGATGACGATGCAGGCTTTCGATCAGGCGCAAGCCGCCAATGACGTAGCCGCCAATGACGTAATCGCGTCGATGAACTATCTCGACGCCGGCGAGACCAGGCCGCGGTCCTATGTCTCAAAGCCCGAGTCCGGCGCAGCCAACCGCCGGCCCAAGCAGGTGACGCACGAGGTGCGGATCCGCGACGGCCGGGTCGCTGCCGAGGGCTTTTCGCTCGATGGCGCGGGTTTCGCCCTGGTGCGGCAGACCAGCCGGGTGACCGATTTCTACGACGCCGACGAGGTCAAGCGGGTCTACTATCCTGAGATCGAGGCCCTGGTCAAAGAGGCGACGGGGGCTGTGCGCGTCGTCGTTTTCGACCATAACGTCCGCAACAAGACCCGCGCCGAACAGAAGAGCAACGGCGCCCGCCTGCCGGTCACTTACGTCCACAACGACTACACCTTGAAATCGGGCCCGCAGCGCGTGCGCGACCTGTTGCCCGAGGAGGAAGCCGAAGAGCTGCTGCGGCACCGCTTCGCCGTGGTCAACGTCTGGCGCCCGATCCGCGGCCCGGTGCAGGACACGCCGCTCGCCTTCTGCGATGCCCAGAGCATGGGGCCGGAGGACTTCGTGCCGACGGACCTCATCTACGAGAACCGGGTCGGCGAGGTCTACTCGGTGCGCCACAACCCGGCGCACCGCTGGTACTACATCCCCGAGATGCAGGCCGACGAGGTAATCCTGCTGAAGTGTTACGATTCAGCCGCCGACGGCCGCGCCCGCTTCACCGCCCATTCCGCCTTCAACCACCCGGCGGCGCCGGCCGACGCCGCCCCGCGCGAGAGCATCGAAGTGCGCACCCTGGTCTTCTTCGCGCCGGAGGCATGAGCGCCCAGCAGAGCGGAGCCTTCCCAGGGCAACGTCAGGCGCGGCACCGGCACTGCCGGGCGGCCGGTCAGCGGAAATCATCGCGCTGGGCAACTTGCGCGCTGGCGCGCGGTACCTGCTTTTCGAACAGTTCAGGGTGCGGATAGGTGAGTTCGGTCTCACGCGCCAGTCGACCGTTGCGTGACAGGTAAGCCCTGATCGAGTCCACGGTTATGGTCTCGAAGCGACCGTGAACCCGGGCTTCGCCCGGGTGGTCGTCGAAGGCGATGTTGTCGCGCGTCAGCAGGGCGCCGATCCGCTCGAACGCCGACAGCCGTATCACCGTGCCGCGATAGCCGCGCTTGTGCAGTTCCGCCTGGGCCTGCGATCGGGTTTCGACGCTGCCGCCGTCGAGATCGGCCTCGGCCGCGGCCACGACTTCGAGCAGCCACTGGTTCGAGTTTTGGTAGCGGGCGCTGAAGGGGTAGGCGACGGTATTGTACCGCGCGCCGAGAAAGGCCCGGGTGCGATGGGACTGCAGCCGGTTGGCGACGGCCTGCTGCAACGCTGCCGGTAGTTCCAGGATCAGCACATCGAGGGCGAAGGGGTCGTCGAGCAGGAAGTTCAACAGACCCTGGTCGAAGATCTCCGAGTCTTGCCTGCCGCAGATGTTGAGCACGTGGACCAGCGTCCACGCGCCGTTGGCGTGGTCGCGCATGACGAAGCCGGCGTGCGTGTAGCGGAGGCCGTAAGCGCTGACGTCGCTGCCGACGCGGGCGATCAACGCGACCTCGGGGCCAAGCCGTTGCAGGTTCTCCTGGATCTGCAGGGCCCAATCGACCCGGCGGGCGAGCTCGGCCGGCGAGATCTGCATCTCCGCGCAGCTGCGGCCGGCCGCCGCAGGTTGGGTTGCGGCCAGGAAGGCCGCGGCGGCGAGGGCGGCCAGAAGACCGGTGCGGCGGGCGCTCATCGGAGCTCTCCATGCCGGCTGCTGTGCGCCAGCGCGCTACCGGCCTCGTTGGGCACGAATCCGACGACCTCGCCGTCCCAGTAGAGAATGTGGCCGGCGGCGGTAACGATGGCGGTAATGCCAGTGCCGACGGCGTTAACCAGGATCCCGAGCGAGTCGGTCGCACCCTTGAGCACGACGGCGCTGGCTTCGCCGGCATGGCTCAGCACCACGATGACGCTGTCACCGACGACCTGCGCCGAGTCAACGACGAGGTGCAGGCTGCCGCCGACGATCTGGCCCGAGCCCCGGACCATGGTCAGCGAACCGTCGACGATGGTCACCGAGCCCATGCCGAGGTCGGTGGAGAAACGGGCAGTGCTGTCGGCCGCCGTGGCGGCGCCTGCCGCCAGGCCGGCGGCGATGACGAGCGCGGAAGCGATCGCAGACAGTGAAGCCGGAATCGACATCATGTGAACCTCCCTAGTCAGTAACGGCGCGCAAGGCGCGCCCACGGCGATCGGGACACTGCCCGGATCGCCCGCCGCATCGTCCGTCGATGCCGCGCATGGGTGGCCTGAGGGAGGGGTCTGGCAACGGCAGGACTGCCGATGCTCGCCGGATCGAAAGCGCTTGCACTTGTCTTGGCCCCAGGTTCCTGTCGGTAACCCAACGCGGACTGCAATACGAAGCGAGACGAACTAAACGGCGTTCAATTACGCTAGGTTGTTATTGAACATCGTTCAAGTTAAATTTTGAACGGTGTTTTCTACCGTCGGCCTTGGAGTTTTCCGCTGATGGCACGCCGTTCCGATCACAGCCGGGAGCAACTCTACGCTCTGGTCATCGCTGCAGCGCAAAAATGCGCCGAGGCTGACGGCCTGCGCGGCATCACCGCGCGCCGCATCGCCGCCGAGATCGGCTATTCGCCGGGTACCCTGTATAACGTCTTCGCCGATCGCGATGACATCGTCACGCGCGTCAATATCGCAACCCTGGAGGCGCTCTACCGGGCGCTGGCCGAAACGCCCCTGCAAGGGGATCCGGTGCGGGCGATACGCGCGCTGGCCCGCCGGTACATCGCCTTCATCCGCGAGCACCCGAAGCTGTGGAACCTGCTGTTCGAGCACCATCTGCCGCCCGGGCGGGTGACGCCGGAACGCTACTACGACCAGGTCGAACGCCTGTTGGGTCTGGTCGAGTCGGCGCTGACGCCGCTGTTCGGCCCACGTCGGCAGCGGGCTCGGCGGCGGGCGGCCCGCGTGCTCTGGTCGGCAGTGCACGGGATCTGTTCGCTTGAGGGGGCCGGCAAGCTGATCAAGGGCGAGACCGTCGAGGGCCTGGCGGACTCGCTGGTCACGCACTACCTGGCCGGCCTGGAGCAGACGCAGCGGCGAACTCGCGGCCAAGGTCGCGCTTCGACCCCCGCCCGCAGGTCATCGTAACGCCAAGCGTCTCTGCGCCGCCGCCTAAATCCGGTGGGCGGAGCGCGGTCTTGGATCTAGACAGCGACACTCGGATCGCCATCGCGGGCCGCGTGTTGGAAGACGCTGGGCGGCAGGCCGGTATGTCGCTTGAAGGCGCGCGAGAAGTGGCTGCGGCTGGCGAAGCCGATGTGCCCGGCCACCTGGTCGATTGACAACGCGCCATATTGCAGCAGCTCGGCGGCGCGCTGCATGCGCACGTGATGGACCAGATTCATCGGTGGACGCCCGAACGCGGCGGCGAAGCGCTGGGCGAAGGCGGAGCGGCTCATGCGCGCCGCTTCGGCCAGCGAGGTCACCGAATGGTCGAAGCCCGGATGGTCGAGGATCAGGTCGATCGCCGGCGCCAACTGCGGATCCTCGAGCACCTTCAGCCACGGCAGGTCATGCTGGCCCTGAGCGAGCAGATGGCGAAGCATGTGTACGAGACACTGGGTCATCAGCGACCCAGTCATGACGGCGGTAGCTGGCGGATCCTCCGTCTGCTCCCTCAGGATCTCCTCGAAGACGCCGCGAACCTGTGGAACCGCGGACAGATCGGCAACCATGACGTGCCTGAGATGGTCGAACAGACCCAGCGACTGTCGGTATTGCGCGTGGATCAAGCCGCAGGCGACGACGAGGTCGGAAGAGGAGGGCGAGCCGGCAACGATCCGGCGCGCCGGCGGGCCGGAAGGGGCCGCATTGACGCGCCGCTCCTCACGAATGGCCGCACCGCCCTCGAGCGCATGCGCGGCACCGCATGGCACGACGGCGAGGCAGGAAGCCGCGATGCGATGCTGTCCGCCCTGCGCATCGCGGATGGCGCCGCGGCCGCGCAGCACGAAATGCAGCATCACGTCCGGCGGCCCGGGCAACGACAGGCGCCAGCCTGCCGCGACCTCGCAGATCGCGAACGGCTCGACGCGGACGGCCAGATTACGGACCAGCTTCTCCAGGAGCATTTGGCCTTACCGCCGTATCGGACGATACCGCACGCCTTTCGGACCCCTTCGCATGCGCAGCGACGCGATACTGGCCGCTAGCATGGGTCGATCCCATGCCAATAGCAATTCAGGCGGCTCATTGGCCAATAACCATGGAGCGAGATCATGTGCGAGCATCACGGCGAGATCAGCGAAACGGGGCTTGATCGCCGGGCCCTGTTGAGAACGGGCGCGGCGGCCGGCGCCGCGGTCGCGCTGGCGGCGGCCAGCGCGGGTGCGGCCCGGGCCGACCAAAACCCCTACGCCGATCCCAAGGAGCCGGCGCTGCCGAGCGGCGGCATGGTCCTCGACGTCAAGCGTGCCGCCCTCGTGGTCACCGATCCGCAGGTGGATTTCCTGAGCCCGGACGGCGTTACCTGGGGCGTCGTCGGCAAGAGCGTCGAGCGCAACGGCACCGTCAAGAATCTCGAACGGCTGTTCGAAGCAGCGAAGCAGGCGGAGATGACCGTGGCGATCTCGCCGCACTATTACTACCCGACCGACAAGGGCTGGCGCTTCGGCGGCCCACTCGAGAAGCTGATGCACAAGATCGGCATGTTCGACCGCAAGGGACCGCTTTCACTTGATGGGTTTGAGAACTCCGGCGCCGACTTCATGCCGCAGTACAAGAAGTACATCCTCGACGGCAAGACCATCGTCGCCTCGCCGCACAAGGTCTACGGGCCGCAGAACAACGATCTGGTGTTGCAGTTGCGCAAGAACCGGATCGACCAGGTTGTGCTGGCCGGCATGTCGGCGAACCTGTGCGTCGAAGCGCACCTGCGCCACCTGCTCGAGGGTGGTTTCGAGGTGGCGGTGGTGCGCGATGCCACGGCGGCGGCGATGCTGCCGGAAGGCGACGGCTACCTCGCCGCCATCATCAACTTCCGCTACATCGCCAACGGCCTGTGGACGACCGAGCAGACGGTCAAGCTTATTCGCGGCGCCTAGAAGCAGTTGGCCCTAGAACCAGTTGGCTTTGTCGACGATGTTGAGGAGCGGCCGGCCGGCCGCGAAGCGGCGGCAGTTCTCGCGGAAGACCTGATAGCGCCGCTGGTCCAGGTGCGGGCCGTCGGCGGCGACGTGCGGTGTCACCACCATGCCCGGGGCCTGCCACAGCGGATGGCCCTCGGGCAGCGGCTCGGTCTCGAAGACGTCGAGGGCGGCGCCGGCGATCTCGCCTGAGCGCAAGGCCTTGTCGAGGTCGTTCAGGACCACGGTGGCGCCGCGGCCGATATTGATGAAGTAGGCCGTCTTCTTCATCCGCCGGAACTTGACGCGGTCGAAGAAGCGCTGCGTCGCCGGCGTCTCCGGCACGGTGAGGACGACGAGGTCGGCGCGCGGCAGCAGCCCGTCCAGCGCCTCGGGCCGGGCCAGCTCGGCGACGCCGGCGGGTGCCGCCTCGATGCGCGGGTCGACCGCCAGCACCGTCATGCCGAACTCGGCGGCAAGGCGCGCCGTCTCGGCGCCGATGCCGCCGACACCCACGATCAGCAGGGTCGCCTCCGGCAGGTAAAGGGTCGGCACGCCCTTCTGCCAGCGGCCTTGGCGCTGCAAGTCGTGATAGGCCGGCAGGCCGCGGGCGAAACCCAGCAGGAAGGCCATGATGTGGGCGCTGATGTGGTCGTTGTAGATGCCGCGCACGTTGGTGACGACGACCGCGCTCTCGACCAGCGCCGGGTGATAGAAGCTCGGGTCCGGCCCGGCGCGCGGCGAGGCCAGCCAACGCAGCCGCGCCGCCTTGGCGAAGAGCGCCGGCGGCAGTTGGCCGTAGGCGGCGTCGACCTCGGCGATAATGGCTTCGGCCTCCGCGGGCGACCGGGCGAGATGCAGCTCGGCCTCGGCCACGTCGATGGCGAGCCGCGCCGGCCACTGCGCCAGCGCGTCCAGGCTCTCCGAAATGTCCGGGTCACTGTAGAGCAGCAGCTTGAAGGCCACGGCAACCTCCCCTCGATGGCGTACCAATGCTACGGCATGAGCCGGGCGGCGGCGAGCCCGGCCCGGTCGGGTTGACGGATCGGCGCGGTACTCGCGATCATCGGCGGATGACGGCGGGGGCGAAAGAGACGGGGGCGGGTCGGCGGCCGCTGGGCGAACTCGACGGCCGTCGCTTCGACGTCGCCGTGATCGGCGCCGGCGTCAACGGCGCCAGCGCCGCGCAGCACTTGGCGGGCGCCGGCTATACGGTCCTGCTGGTCGACAAGGGCGACTACGGCAGCGGCTCCTCCAGCCGCTCCAGCCGGCTGCTGCATTGCGGCCTGCGCTATCTGGCGCCGGGCGCCTCGATGTGGGAGTTCGTGCGCGCACCCGGCAAGCTGCGGATCGCCGTCACCATGGCGCGGGCGGCGATGCGCTGCCGCCACCAGTTCGTCACAACGGCGCCGGAACGGGCAAAGGCGATGCGCCTGCACTTCCCGGTCTACCGCGGCGGCCCTTATGCCCGCTGGCAGATCGAGCTCGCCTTCCGCCTGTTGGGCTTTCTCGGCGGGCGGGGCTCGACACCACTCGACTACCGCTTTTTGCGGCCCGAGGAGGCGGCGCAAGTGCCGCTCGTCCAATGGCTGCGCCAGCCGGAAGAGCTGATCGGCGTCGCCGGCTTCCGCGAGTACCAGTTCGAGTGGCCGGAACGCGTCGTCGCCGACACCGTGCTCGACGCCGAGCGCATGGGCGCGGTGGTGCGCAATTACACCGCCGTGGCCTCGCTCGAACGCGAGGGCACGGGTTGGCGGCTGGGGCTCGAGGATGCGCTGGCGGCCGGCGAGCGAGCACAGGTTGAAGCGGCGCTGGTCGTCAACACCGCCGGCATCTGGATCGACGCGCTCAATGCCCGTGCCAGGCCGGGCGGGCGGCGCCTGATCAAGGGCACCAAGGGCGTGCACGTCATGGTGCAACTGCCGGAGGCCTGCCGCGACATCGGCATCGCCACGATCAACCGCGCGGGCGAGCCGTTCTACTGCATTCCCTGGCGCGGCATGCACTACTTCGGCCCGACCGAGACCCTCTACGACGGCGACCTCGACGACATCCGGCCGAGCGAGGCGGAAATCGAATGGATCCTGGAGGAGGCGAATTTTCTCCTGCCAGCACTATCGCTCGGCCGCGCCGACGTGCTGTTCGCCTGGGCCGGGGTGCGGCCGCTCGGCAACGATCCCGCCTTCCCCAAGGGCAAGCGCAGCCGCGAGGTGCACGATCTTTCCAAGGACGGCCTGCCCAACGTCCTGGCGATGACGGCGGGGCCGGTGATGACGCACCGCTCGGCCGGGCCGGAGCTGACTTGGGCGGTGGCCGAGCGGCTCGAGCCGACCGGAGAGCGGCAGACGCCGTCCTATGCCGCGTGCCGCTTTCCCGAGAACCAGAATTCGCCGCCGCTCCTGGAGCACTATCCGGAGATCAAGCTCGCCGACGTGGCCCACGCCGCCGCGCACGAGCACGTCGCGAACCTCGTCGACCTGATGTTCCGCCGGCTCGGCGCCGGCTGGACCCGGACCATGGGCGCGGAAGCGGCGGAGCGCGCCGCCCGCGCGGCGGCCGAGGTCTTGGACTGGGACGAGGCGCGCATCCAGCAGGAGGTCGCGGACTACCGCGCTTACCTCGCCGATCAGCACGCCGTCGGCCGCGATTGAGGGCTACTCGGCGGCGAGCTGCAGCGCCGCGTCGAGAGCCTTGCCTTCCGGGTCGGCGAGCGCCGCCTCGCGCGCCATCCGCACCCGCAGGGTGAGGGCCGCCGGGTCGCCAGAGCCGAGGGCGGGACGGACCACGGTGTCCATGATGCGCGCGAAGTTGCCGCGCCCGCGCCGGTGCGTCTCGCCATAGCCGCGGATCAGCCGCGCGCACTCGGCGATCTCGGTGGCGAGCGCGAGGTCGCGGGCCTTGGCCTGCACCAGCAGGTCGAGCCAGGCCTCGATCGCCGCCTGTTCCTGCTGGTAGCGGTGGCCGAAGCGGCGCAGGCGCCGGCAGCCGGCCATGGCGCGCAGCATCAGGAAGCCGGGCAGGGACGAGGTGCGCACGTGCATGCCGAAATGCCAGCGGTCGCGGCGGTTCGCGCGGCCGGCGAGAGCCAGGATCGGCCGCGCCAGGAAGCCCGGCAGCAGGGCCGAGAATTCCTCCGGCCCCGGCTTCAGGTAGTCGACGATGTGCAGCGGCTCGTCCGGCTTGGCGCGGACCTCGCGGCGGATGCGCTCGAAGCGCCGGGCCCTTGTCTTCAGGTCGGCGACTCGCACCGTGTCCTCGTAGGCCATCCAGTTGGCGAGGCAGCGCGCCGCGGTCAGCAGCAGCGTCTGCTGCTCCGCGCCCGCCCGTGGTCCCGGCGCCTCGGCGAGCCGGGCCAGGCGGTCGAGGTAGAGCCGCCCGTAGGCGGCGTCCTGGAAGTCGAGGACCTTGGCGAGCCCGGCCTCGGGGACTTCCGACGGCAGACTGGCGAAGCGGCGGCGCAGCTCGGCCAGCAGGTTCTCCTCCCGACCGGCCGGCGCGGGCGCCTGCGTGCGTTCCTCGGCGACTTTCGGCTCAGGCGGCGCCTGCGCCTGCTCGCGGCCGGCGCGGAAGCCGGCGAGGTTGGCCTCGACGGCGATGCCGGAGGCGCGGATCGCGTCCTCGAGGAAGCGGTCCTCGAACGGCAGCTTGCCGGCGGCGGCGATGGCGCCCAGCAGCACCGCGTTGACGATGCTGCCGCTGTCGCGCGCGAGCGCGCCGAAGTCGAGCAGGATCGCGCGCTGGCTCAGCTGCCGGGCCGCCTCGATGATGCCTTCGGCCGGATAGCGGCCATCGGCCATGGCGCTCTTCTCGGCGACCGAATAGATCCGGTGCGTCGAGGCGATCAGGGCCGTGCGTTCCGGCGTGACGAAGCCGTTCTCCATCGCCCGGCCGGCCTCCAGCAGCTCCGAGGCGACCATGACGTCGATGTCGCCCGGTCCGGGCGTCAGGGTCATCACCGGCTCGCGCCCGCCGACTTGCGCCAGCGGCACGGGATGCACTTCGAGGTAATAGGTGGTAGCGCCCGTGCGCTGCGCGACACCGGGGATCGAGGTGCTCTGCACCGGATAGCCGGCCTTGGTCGCCGCCTCGACGAGCCAGTTGGTGAGCACGCCGCCACCCTCGCCGCCGAGCGCGGCGATCAGCACCGCAACCGGCCGTACGATCGGCTCAGGCATGCGCCGCCGACGCCAGGCGGCGCTGCCACCAACCGATCACCGCGTCGTTGACTCGCGCGGCCAGGCGATCGAACCAGCCCGGGTTCTGTACGATCTCGGCGCGGAAGAACGAGGGGCAGAGCACCGCCGCGTGCGCCACCTCGCCGCACAGGCCGCAGCCGACGCAGTCATTGTTGACGTGCGCCACGGGATCGGGCTTCAGCGGATCGCCGCTCGGCTTGATGGTGAGCGAGGGGCAGCCGGAGAGCCGGATGCAGGAATGATCGCCGGTGCAGGTGTCCTCGTCGACGCCGAAACGGGTGCGCACGACGCGCCGGCCCGCGGCCAGCAGGCGGCGCACCTGCGGGCGCTCGCGCCGCTGCACCGCCAGCATGCACTCGGCGTCGGCGATCACCACCTTGAGGCCCTTGCGCGTCGTCGTCATGGCCTCGCGCAGCGTCGTCACCACCTCGCCGACCTTGTAGGTGTAGACGCTTCTGATCCAGTCGACGCCGACGCCGGCGAGCGCCCGCTTGATGTCCATGTCGCGCGTGCGGTTGCGGCTCGTCGCCTCGCTCGAGGGAATGAACTGGGCGCCGGTGGCCGAGGTGTAGCCGTTCTTCATGATCACCAGGACGCTGTCGTCCTGGTTGAAGACGGCGTTGGCGACGCCGCTGGTCAGGCCGTTATGCCAGAAGCCGCCGTCGCCCATGATCGAGACCACGCGCTTGTCGCCGAAGGCGGGGGCAACCCCGGTCGAGCTCGCCAGCCCCAGGCCATAGCCCATGACGGTGTTGCCGATGTTGAATGGCGGCAGGGTCGAAAAGGTGTGGCAGCCGATGTCGGCCGAGACGTGGAAGCGGCCGAGCTCTTTCTCCAGGATCTTCATGGCCGAGAACACCGGCCGCTCCGGGCAGCCGACGCAGAAACCCGGCGGGCGGGCCGGCACGGCCTGACCCATGAGCTCGCGCGCCTTCGCCTTCACTGCCGCGACCTCGGCCAGCGGCCGGCGCACCCGGTCGAGGTCGATGCCGGCCGGTGCCGCCTCGTCGATGAAGCGGCTGACGCCTTTGAGCACCACCTCGCCGGTATATTCGCCGGCCATGGTCAGCACCGACTTGCCGACGATCTCGGTGGCGATGCCGGACTGGCGCAGGAACACCTGCGCTGCCTGCTCGATGAAGTCGGGCTGGCCCTCCTCGACGATCAGCACCCTGCGCTTGCCGCGGCAGAAGTCGGCGAACTCGTCGCGGATCAGCGGATAGGTGACGTTGAGCGCATAGATCGGCACCCGGCTGGCGCCAGCGGCGTCGGCGAGACCGACGCGCTGCAGCGCGCGCACCACGGCATTGTAAAGGCCGCCCTGGCAGATGATGCCGATGTCGGCGAGATCGCCGTCGAAGACTTCGTTCAGCTTGTTGTCGTGCACGAAGGCCATCGCCGCCGGCAATCGGTGCTCGATCTTCTGCTTCTCCTGCGCGTAGGTGGCTGGCGGCAGGCAGATGCGCGCGTAGTCGAACTCCGGGTTCTGCAGCGCGTGCTTGCGCGAGAACTGCGGCGCCCGATTGGGCTTGGTCTTGAAGCGGCCATAGACGTGGCAGGCGCGGATCCTGAGCTCGAGCATCACCGGCGTGTTCGAAGCCTCGGACAGCTCGAACGCCTTCTCCGCCATTTCGACGATCTTAGGCAGGCTGGGCCGCGGGTCCAGGAGCCAGATTTGCGACTTCATGGCGTAGGCGTGGGTGCGCTCCTGGATGATGCTGGCGCCCTCGCCATAATCCTCGCCGATGACGATGACGACGCCGCCCTTGACTCCGGCGGAGGCCAGGTTGGAAAGGGCGTCCGAGGCGACGTTGGTGCCGACGATGGACTTCCAGGTGACGGCGCCCCTGAGCGGGTAATTGATCGAGGCACCGAGCATGGCCGCGGCCCCCGCTTCGTTGGCGCAGACCTCGGCGTGCACGCCGAGATCGTCGAGGATGTCGCGGGCGTCGTTCAGCACGTCCATGAGGTGCGAGACCGGCGCCCCCTGGTAGCCGCCGACATAGGCGACGCCCGATTGCAGCAGCGCCTTGGTCACGGCCAGGATGCCCTCGCCGTGGAACGTTTCGCCCTCGCCGAGCTTCAACAGCTCGACCTCCTTCTTGAAGGAGCGTTCCATGGTTCCTCGCCTCTTCGCCCGCCCCGGCGGCCGGCCCCGGCGGCAATTTCCCACGTAATCTGGAGCTATTCGCCCGTGCTGTCGAGGGTCTTGCGGATATAGTTCTCAAGCGCGGCCAACGGATAGGGCTTGGCGATGAAGGGATCGTGGGCGCGCAGCCGGCCCTCGCGGAAGACATGGCGTTGCGTGAATCCCGAGGTATGCAGAACCTTGAGATCGGGCCGCAGCGCCAGCGCCCGTTCGGCCAGATCGGCGCCGTTCAGGCCCTTGGGCAGGACGTAATCGGTAAACAGCAGATGCACCGTCTCGTCGGTGGCGAGGATAGACAGCGCGGTCGGACCGTCGGCCGCCGTCAGCACCCGGTAGCCCAGCCGCTTCAGCATCTCCGAAGCCACGGCACGGACGCGCGCGTCGTCCTCGACCAAAAGCACCGTGGTTCGGGTAAGCTTTAATACTTGCGCGGAATCTTCCGGCGCCCCCATACCTTGAAGTTCCCGTGATTATTGGACACCCTCATTAATTGTAAAAATTGTTTCAGCACACGTCAAGTAGAGTCTTCACGAACTTTCGGACGATCTGTCCGGCTGCCGAGCCTGTGCTAGCATCTGCAAAAGTCTTGTCGGGAAGCCGCGAGCGGCGAATTCCAGGACGCAGGCGTGAGCCTCGCGTGCGCCCCGTCCGTGGCCCGGGAGCGGAGAGATGAGCCGTCAGCCGACCATCGATATCCATGCCCATTTCTACCCCGAAGCCTATCTCAGGCTGATCGCCCGCAACGGCGAAGCCTTTGACGCCGGGGCCGAACTCGACGCCCCGGCGGCGATGACCCTGCGGGTTCGCGGGCGGACGCAAAAACTCCAGCGGCGCATGGTCGACGTCAGCCTGCGGATCGCCGAGATGGACCGCGCCGGGGTCGGCGTGCATGCCCTGTCGTTGACCGCACCGATGGTCGACTGGGCCGGCGAGACCCTGGCCGAGGCGCTGTCCGTGGCCTACAACGATGCCGCCGCACAGGCGCACGTGGATTGGCCGGAGCGCCTGGTCGGCCTCGCCTCGCTGCCCTGGCGCTATCCGAACCTCGCCGTCAAGGAGCTCGAACGGATGGCCGGCAACCCTGGCATCCGCGGCGCCTATGCGCCGACCCGGGTCGAGGACCGCGATCTCGATGACGAAGCCTTCTATCCCGTCTTCGAGCGCCTGGAGGCATTGGGTTGGACGCTATTCCTGCACCCCTACACCGTGGTCGAACCGAAGCGGCTGGCCCCCTTCTACCTGACCAATCTGCTCGGCAACCCGTTCGAGAGCGCGATCGCCGCCGCGAAGTTGATCTTCGGCGGGGTCATGGACCGCTTTCCCCGGCTCGAGGTCTGCCTGCCGCACGGCGGCGGCGCCCTGCCCTACGTCATCGGCCGTCTCGACCACGGCAAGCGGGTCCGGCCCGAGCTCGCGCACCGCGAGCGTGACGCCTCGGCCTACCTCGGCCGCTTCTACTTCGACACCGTCACCCATTCGGCCAGGGCGCTCGGCTTTCTCATCGACCTGGTCGGCGCCGACCGGGTCATGCTGGGCAGCGACTACTGTTTCGACATGGGTTACGAGCGCCCGGTCGAGGTGGTGAGCGATCACACCGGCATCGATGCCGCGGGCCAGGCGCAGATCCTCGGCGGCACGGCGAAACGTCTGCTGCGGCTCTAGGCGGCGGGGCGACGCCGGCCGGACCGACCGCTGGCGCCAGCGGGCTTTATTTGCGCCCGCCCCGGGCTTTGTCTATCCTGACCCTGTTCAGGGACGGGGCCACGACTGGGGCGCACGTAGCGGCGAAACGGTGCATCGATGATCACGCAGCAGGAAGCGAGAAAAGCGATCCGGGCCGAATACGACGGCTGGCAGGGCAGGCCCGACCTGAAGTACGGGCCCCGCAAGTCGGCCTTCTATGAGTGGCTGCAGGAATTCCGCTCCAACCTTCTGGAGTTTCCGGCCGACGGCGACAAGCGGGACATCGTGATCACCTGGCTGGCGGGACGCTGACGCGCGCACCGCGCCGCAGCGAGCGGCCTGCCTGCCTTGTGGTGTGGGGCGGCCTCGCGCGCTCTCGGCTGACTCAACGATATTCGCGGGCCTGGAAGCTGCGCTCCAAGACGTGCGGCTGGCCGTAGTCGTCGTAGCAGCGCGTGCCGGCGAAGAGCCAGCGCCGGCCTTGGCCGTCGCGGTCGGTCTTGAGTACGGGATGACAGCCGGCCTTGGCGCCCTCCCAGGTCATGCCGCCGCGCACATTGCTGGGAATTTCGGCATTGGGCCAGGGCGTGCGCCCGCGCCGCCCGGCCTCGCCGCGGTAGCGCTGGTTGTAGAGCGGGGCGAAGCCGCGGTCGCGCTCTTGCAGCGCCTGACGCTGGCGCAGCGCGTGCACGCCAAGCTCGCCCTCGATGTTGCCGCCGTGCAGGCGCTGGGCGAAGTGGTGGCCGCCCAGGCTCTCGGCGCGAAAGCGCGGCCCCAGCAGCATGCCCAGATCGTCGGCGGCAGCGGCGGGGCCGCCCAAGGACAGGGCCAGCAGCCCGCCAGCGACTGAAAGGCGCAAGCGAAGTCGGGGTGCGTTCATGCCGAGAGTCTAGCATGCCTCGATTGGCGCCGAAGGCTGGCGCGCGTTCGAGCGGCGCGCGGCTACGCCGGCGGCGCGGCGACGCAGTCCTCGTAGGCGTGGCGCTTGCTGATCAGGCCGGCGGAAAGGAAAACGTCGAGCGCGACGTCATAGCTGGCGCGGCTGATCTCGACCGCCGGGTTCCAGTTGCCGAGCTTCTGATAGAAGGCGATGGTGGCGCTCAGCACCTCTTTGTCGATGCCGGGGAAGTGCGCCGCCTCGATCTCCGCGATCTCCGCCGCCGGGCGCCGGTTCAATTCCTGGCGCGCCTTCGTGTAGGCGCGCATGAAGGCGCGCGCCATCTCGGTCTCGAGCCAGGCCGGGGTCGCCGCCAGGCTGGAGAAGGCGATCGGGCCGATCGCCTCGCCGACCGAGGCGACGACGTGGCCGACGCCGTCGTGCTCGATCTGCTGCGGCGCCGGCCCCTGCAGGTGCACGTAGTCGCCGCGGCCGGCGCGGAAGGCGGCCTCCATTTCCGCCGTCGAGCCGGCGTCGATGGCGCGGAGGCGCGCGAAGTCGACGCCCTTCTTCTTGCAGGCGTACTTGAACATGGCCAGCGGCTGGCCGCCGTGGTCGACCACCACCTCGGCGCCCTCCAGCCGCTTCCAGTCGAACTCCGGGGCCGGCTCGCGCCCGGCCAGGAAGAAGCCGTCACGCTCGTTGACCTGCGCGAAATGCAGGATCGGCGGCCGCTCGCCGCGCTCGAGCCAGCCCCAGTTGCGCGAGACCGCGAGCTGCGAGAGATGCCATTCGCCGCTGGTCAGCATCGTCGGCACCGCGTTGGGGCTGGCCGCCGGCTGGTAGTTGGGCGCCAGCCCCTCGGCCTCGAGAAAGCCCCCGGCCACGGTGAAGATCAGCGGCGAGTAGAAGGCGGAATGCCGGCCGGCGGTGATGTTGATCTGGGCCATCGGTGCTGCTCCTCGATTGTCTTCTGTAATCGCTGCGGTCGGGCTCAGCGGCGCCGGTACTGCTCGGCGCCGAACAGGTTGGACCAGCTCTCTTCGGTGAAGCTGCCGGCCTTGTCCTCGAGCCGGGCCATGTCCGCGGCGACCGCGGGCCGCGCCGCAACGCTATCGAACCAGCGCTTGACGCTGGGAAAGTCCTCGATTTCCTGGCCCTGCCGCTTGTGCAGGCGGCACCAGGGAAAGATCGACATGTCGGCGATCGAGTACTCGCCGGCCACGTACTCCCGGCGCTCGAGTCGGCGGTCGAGGACGCCGTAGAGCCGGCCGGCCTCGTTGGTGTAGCGGGCCATGGCGTAGGCGATGCGCTCTGGCGCGTATTTGTTGAAATGGTGCGCCTGGCCCAGCATCGGCCCGAAACCGCCCATCTGCCAGAACAGCCACTCCAGGACCTCGATGCGCCGGCGCGGCTCGGCCGGCAGGAAGCGGCCGGTCTTCTCCGCGAGGTAGAGGAGGATGGCGCCCGACTCGAAGACGCTGATCGGGCGGCCGTCCGGGCCGTCGGAATCGACGATCGCTGGGATCTTGTTGTTCGGGCTGATGGCCAGGAATTCGGGTTGGAACTGGTCGCCGCGGCCGAGGCTGAGCCAGTGCTCGCGGTACTCGAGCCCGCATTCGCCCAGCATGATGTGAATCTTCTGACCGTTCGGCGTGGCGGCGGTGTAGAGGTCGATCAAGGACGTGCTCCTTGCGGCCGGTGTGGCGTGCTTTTAAGCCTGGCCCGCGCCGGCGAAATGCGCAACCGGGCGTCGCCGGCCGGTTGCGGCTGGCTGGAGGCGGCGCAATCGGCGTGACTCCCGGCCTTCGCGTCGTACTAGAATGACGCCGGTATCGGTCTCTTGGGTAGGGAGGAAGGCCATGGCGACAGTCGGCTTCGTCGGTCTCGGCAACATGGGCGGGCCGATGGCCCGCAACCTGATCAAGGCGGGTCACAGCCTGAAGGTCTTCGACCTGGACGAGGAGAAGGTCAACCTGGCGGCGCAGTCCGGCGCCCAGGCGGCGGCCTCGATCGCCGAGGCGGTCGCCGGCGTCGAGATCGTCGTCAGCATGGTGCCCGAGGGCCGCCACGTCGCCGAGGTCTACCTGGGCGCGGGCGGCGTGCTGTCGGCCGCGGCGCCGGGAACGCTGCTGATCGACTCCTCCACCATCGACGTGGCGACCGCACAGGCGGTGCACCGGGCGGCGGCGGAGGCCGGTTTCGAAATGCTGGACGCGCCGGTCTCCGGCGGCACCACCGGGGCCGAGAACGCGACCCTGACCTTCATGTGCGGCGGCTCAGGTCGGGCCTTCGCCAAGGCCAAGCCGCTGCTGCAGGGCATGGGGCGCAACCTGGTGCATGCCGGCGGGCCGGGTCTCGGCCAGGCGGCGAAGATCTGCAACAACATGCTGGCCGGGATCGCCATGGTGGCGACGGCCGAGATGTTCGTGCTGGGCCAGCGCCTCGGCCTCGAGGCCAAGACGCTGTTCGACATCGTCTCCACCTCCTCGGGCCAGAACTGGGTGCTGCTGCATGCCTGCCCGGTGCCCGGGGTGGTGCCGACCTCGCCGGCCAACCGTGACTTCAAGCCGGGTTTCGCCGCGGCGCTGATGGCCAAGGACCTGCGGCTGGCGCAGGCGGCGGCGCGCGACACGGCGACGGCGACCCCGCTCGGCGCTCAGGCCTCGGCGCTTTTCGACCTGTTCGCCAATGCCGGCCATGGGGGCACCGACTCGACCGGAATCATCAAGCTGATCCGGGGTGAGCTCGGCTAGGGGGAACGATGGTCCAGCGCTTCGACGGCCTTGCCGAGCGCTACCACCGATACCGGCCGGGATATCCCACCGCCGCGGTGGCGGCGATCGCCGCCGTCTGTCGCGAAGTCGAGGCCGAGGCGCCGCTCCTCCTCGATGTCGGTGCTGGGACCGGGATCGGCACGCGCGCCCTTGCCGAAGCGCTGGGGCCGGGCTGGCGGCTGGTCGGAATCGAGCCCAGCGACGACATGCGCCGCACCGCGGTGGCGCAGTCGGCGGCATCGAAGAACATTTCTTTCCAGTCGGGGGCGGCCGAGGCACTGCCGTTCGACGACAACAGCGTCGGCGCCATGCTGGTCGCCCAGGCGCTGCACTGGTTCGACCGGCCGGTGTTCTACAAGCAGGCCGGCCGCCTGCTGGTGTCCGGCGGCGGCCTCTTCGTGCTTTTCAATGACCGCGATCCGCAGGCCCGGCTGTTTCAGGACTTCGAGGCGCTCATGGAGCGCGAGGTCGCTGGCTATTCACGCGATTACCGCCAGTTCGACTATGCCGGCGAACTCGGCGGCCTGAGCTGGTGCGTCGGCGTCGAGAGCCACGAATTCCGCTGGAACTGGCGCCTCCCGCTCTCCGGATTCAGCGGCCTGATGTTGTCGCGCTCGATGGCCAAACCCTGGATCGAGGCGGCCGGCGAGGCGGTGGTGGGCCGCGAACTCGAAGCCTTCGCCGCTGCTTTTGCCGACGGCGACCAGATCGAACTGCCCTATATCACCCGTCTGGTCATGGCCCGCAAACGGCGTCGGGAGAGCTAGTTCAGCCATCCGCGCGGTAGAAGCGGTGACGGCCGATGGTCACCGTGCGGGTCAGCTTCTCCGCCCAGGGCGGCGCCACGTGAATGGCGTGGTAGTGCGTCGCCCGGCCGGTCAGGTCGCGCAAATGGCCGGCGTTGGCCAGGCGGGCCAGCCGCAGCGCGCTACCCCAGGCCTCGGTGTCGCGCGGCCGGTCCGACTTGCCGTCGCAGGCAAAGGAGAACTGGCAGCGGTGGCGGCGCTGTTCGTTCTGGAAGATGACGGCGCAGATGTCGTTCGGGTAGCGCGAGTCGCGAACCCGATTGATGACCACCTGCGCCACCGCCATGCGGCCCTCGAAGGGTTCGCCCCTGGACTCGAAGTAGATCGCCTGGGCAAGGCAGCGGTCGGTCGCTGCCAGCCGTTCCCAGGCGTCGTCACTGACCAGCGGCGCACGCCAGGGCGGCGGAAACAGCACCACCGCGAAGGCGAAGCCGAAGGCCAGCGCCAGGGAGAAGATGGCGAACAGCAACGGCTGGCGGCGGATCGCCGACACCAGGACATCGAGCGCGCGCCGCAGCGCTTTCAGGGCCCACCGCATCAGATCACATTATACGGTCAGATTATGGCCGAATCCTGGCGTCTTGGCCGGGCTCTGGCAAGGTGATCGCCGACCGAGGCCGCCGCCTCGCGGCGATATCCGGCGCTACCGGATTTGTGGCATGGTCCGCGGGCGCGGCCCGGCCCATGCTTGCCCGGACGCGCGGTCATGGTTCGCGCCGGCGAGGACGTGATCGGAGTGGAAGGAATGTCGAACAGCGTTCGGATCCGCGATTCATTGCCGGAGGACGTGCCGGCGATCACCGAGATTTACGCCTTCTGGGTCCGCGAGGGCACCGCCTCGTTCGAACTGACGCCCCCCGAGGTGGCGGAGATGGCGCGGCGGCGCGAAGCGGTGCTGGGCGCTGGCCATCCCTATCTGGTCGCCGACGTGGAAGGCCGCGTCGCCGGCTACGCTTATGCCAGCGCCTTCCGGCCCCGACCCGCCTATGCTGACACCGTGGAGGACACGGTCTACGTGGCCGGCTGGGCACACCGCCGGGGCGTCGGCCGCGCGCTGCTGGCGGCGTTGATCGCCCGCGTCGAGGCCCAGGGGCGGCGGCAAATGATCGCGGTGATCGGGGACAGCGCCAGTCTCGGCTCGATTGGCCTGCACGCGGCCGCCGGCTTTCGCCGCGTCGGGCTACTCGAGAATGTCGGCTTCAAGCACGGCCGCTGGCTCGATGTGGTGGTGATGCAGCGCCGTCTCGGCCGCGGCGGCGAAGCGCTGCCGCAGGCTTAGGCCGCGGCGGCGTCAGGCGCCGGGGTGATATTGTTTCAACTCTGTAGTATTATTCGCTTGGGCTTGCAGTCGAGTTGCGGCCCGTTGCGGGGACGAGATCATGCATAGGTTCTGGGCGATTCTGGCCTCCCTGATTGTGCTTTGCGCGCCGCCGGCGCTCGCCGAGCAGGCGGCGATCGGCAGCATCAAGACGCTCGAAGGTAGTGCGACGATCATTCGTGGCGAGACACGGATGGCGGCGGCGATCGGCACCGCGTTGCACCAGAGCGACATCCTCGAGACTGGTGACGACGGCGCCCTCGGCATCACCTTCCGCGACGAGACGATGCTCTCGATCGGGCCGGGCACCGAGATCAAGCTGGACCAATACGCCTTCGCCCCGGACGAGGAGCGGTATTCGCTGGTGACCCGTATCACCCGCGGCACGCTGTTTTACGTTTCCGGCCTGATCGCTAAGTTGTCGCCGACAGCGACCTCCGTGGTCACGCCCGGTGGTACCATCGGCGTACGCGGCACGCGCTTCGCGGTTCGCATTCAGCAGGATTGAGGCGCCGGCAATGCTGTATCCGGATTGGGGGCGGGCTTTGCCCAGGCGCCTCGCGGTGGTGTTGCTGCCGGTGCTGATGGCCGCCTGCGGCGGCGTGCCCAAGAACGTCGTCGTCCTGCTGCCGGACGAGGACGGCAAGGTCGGCATCGTCGAGGTCAGCAACGCCGACGCCAGCCGACGGCTCACCGAGGCCCATCAGGCCGTCGGCCTGCATGGGCCCGGCCGGGCACCGGGCGAAATCGTCGCCTTGCCACGGCAGGAAGTCGATAAGGTCTTCGCCCGCGCCTTCGCGGCGCAGCCCGAGCCGCCGGAACGCTTCATCCTGTACTTCGAGAGCGGAACCACGCGGCTCACCTCTAACTCCGAGCAGCAGCTGCCGAAGATCCTGCGGGCGATCGAACGGCGGAAGGCGCCGGAAATTGAGGTCAGCGGCCATACCGACACCGCCGGGTCGAGCGAGGCTAACCGAAAGCTCGCGCGCGCCCGGGCGGAAACGGTGCGCGATGCAATCGTTGCCATCGGCGTCGATGCCGGCCGGATCGCCGTCTCCTCGCACGGCGAGAACAATCCGCTGATCCCGACTCCGGACGGGGTGGCGGAGCCGCGCAACCGGCGGGTCGAAGCGGTCGTCCGTTAGGGGCGCGCCGGTTCGGCGCCGTTCACTTGTCGACGAATTCTATGGTGACGCCGCGCTCGCCGGCTGCCAGCCGCTGGGCGTGGAAGCGCGCCAGCGGATCTTCCGGGGCCGCCTCGCTCAGTGCCCGGAAGGCTTCCGCGGCGGCGGCATCACCGGCCTCCAGCAGGCGATAGGCGGCGAGATAATCCTGCATCGCCGGCTCGCCTGTTCGCTCCGCCGGCAGCGGCTCGTAGGCCGGCACCGGCTCTTGCTTGCCGGCCAGCACCAGATGACCGACCGGCCGCCCGGTGAAAGACGGACAGCGCGCCACCGTCGCCCCGCTGACGCAGATGTTGGTGCCGAGCTGGCGGTTGGCGCCTTCCAGCCGCGAGGTCGTGTTCACCGCATCGCCGAGGGCGCGATAGTCGAACAGGCTCTTGCTGCCGACGTTGCCGACGATCACCTGGCCGGTGTTGACGCCGATCCGGGTCCGGCCGACGGCGAGGCCGGCCTCGGCCTGCATTTCGGCAAAGCGGCGGGCGAAATCGTCCATGGCCAGGGCGCAGGCGACGGCGCGGGCGGCATGGTCGGGCTGCGCCACCGGGGCCGAAAACATCACCGCCACGGCATCGCCGATGATCCGGTCAAGCGTGCCCTCGTGCTCGAGGGCGATGGCGATCATGCCGTCGAGATAGCCGTTCAGCAGCGTCACGATCTGGGTCGGGTTCGAGCGCTCGACCAGGGCGGTGAAGCCGGCGAGGTCGGTCATCACGAAAGAACACTCGCGCCGCTCGCCGCCAAGCGTCAGCGCGTCCGGATGTTCGATCAGGTGCTGCACCAGGTTGGGCGAGATGTAGGTCGAAAAGGCCCGGCGGATCCAGCGCTGCTGGCGCTCGGACTGCATGTGCCGGGGCACCGAGCTGGCGAGAAAGAGGGCGAACGCCGTCAGGCCCGGAAACATCGGGTCGAGCAGCAGGCGGTGGGCATCGAAGGCGTACCAGGACAGATAGGCCGCGCCGGCCAGGGTGGCGGCGGTAAGGAGGGCGGACCAGAACGCGCCCAAGCGGTCGAGCAACAGTAGCAGCAGGGCCCAGATGGCGATCAGGAACAGCGCCTCCGCGGCCGTGGCCCAGGCGGGACGCGACAGGTAGCCGCCCTGCAGCACTTGCTCGGCGACCTGGGCATGGATTTCGACCCCGGCGACGGTGCCAAACGGGCTGAAGCGCAGGTCCTTGAGACCGGCGGCCGAGGTGCCGACGAAAACGACGGTGTTCTCGAAGGTTTCCGGCGCCAGCTCGCCAGCCAGCAGGCGCCACGCCGAGAAGTACCGCTCGGGCGACGGGCGGGTGTAGTGCAGCCAGAGGTGACCGCTTGCATCCGTCGGCACGACTATATCGCCGACGTTGACCGAAACGATGCCGGTCTTGTCACCGAAACGCGCGGCACTGCGGGCGCCGGAAGCGCTGACGAGATAGCTCTTGGCGCCGCGGGCGAGGCGTACGGCCTCGATCGCGAGGGCGGGGTAAAGCTTGCCTTCCAGTCTCAGCAGCACCGGCACGCGGCGGACCACGCCGCCAGTCTCACCGGTGAAGTTCAGGGCGCCGATCCCGGAGGCCGCCTTGGCGAGAACGGATAAGGTCGGCACGCTGCCCCGATAGCTGGGTATGAACAGTCGCGGATCATCGCCGCTGGAGGCGAAGCCAGCTTTCGCTGCCGGCGGCGGCGAGGCGCTCTCGGATTCCGTCAATGAGAAGCCCAGCACCACTGGCGCAGCGCGGATCGCCCTGGCAAACAGCTCGTCGTGATCCGGCAGCTCCCTGAGGACGGCATCGATCGCCGGCGTGCCCGACCAGGATTCAAGAGCCACGGCCGGCGAGCTCCTGTCCGCTTCGGCGAAAAGCACGTCGAAGACGATGACGGCGGCGCCATAGGCGGCCAGCCGCTCGACGATGGCCGCGTGCGTCGAACGGGGCCATGGCCACTGCCCGACACGGGCCAAGCTGTCGTCATCGATGTCGACGACGCGTACGCCGGCGTCGCTATGCGCGCGGGGCTGCCAGCGTTGATAACTGTCGAACGCCAAATTCCTCAGGGCGACCTTTGGCTCCGGCTCGGCCACCAGAACCGCCAACGCGGCCGTCAGGACGGCAAGCGAGATCCAAAACCCGACATTGCGCAGCATGGAAGAATCCGCCTTAGGATGCGGGGACTTGTCAAGGCTGACGCGACAGTCTCTGCGACAGTATCTCGATCATGGTGTAGAGTCGCGCGGGTGATTGACGTTCACAGGGGGCCGTCCATCCGGGGGTGCCAATGTTCAGTCCCACCAACGTCGTGATCGACGCATTCGTCGCGCGCCTGCGCGACAACTATGCTCGCGTTTACGGCCTGCTTGAGCCTGAATTTCCCAATATCCTGGCCTACGTCGGACAGATGGCCTTGGAGAATATCGCCAATAGCGATGCGCCCTATCACGATCTGAACCACACCGCCATGGTCACCGAGGTCGGACAGGAGATTCTTAAGGGCAAGCACATCAGCGAGGGCAGCGTCGCGCCGCTGGATTGGTTGAACTTCGTCATTGCGTTGCTGTGCCACGACATCGGCTACGTCCGCGGCGTTTGCCGCGGCGACGGTGATGGCAAGTACGTCATCGATAATTCGGGCGAGACGGTGACGCTTCCACCCGGCGCCACCGATGCCGCGATGACGCGTTATCACGTCACGCGCTCGCAGATCTTCGTGCGCGAACGCTTCGGCAAAGCACCGCGGATCGACTGCGAGGCGATTGCCGCGACCATCGAGTATACGCGCTTTCCAGTTCCCGAAGGCGCCGAAACGGCGACCAACGGTTCCTTCACCGGGCTGTTGCGGGCCGCCGATTTGATTGGCCAGATGGCCGACATTGACTATTTCCGCAAGGTGCCGCGCCTGTTCGCCGAGTTCCAGGAAACCGGGATCAATGACCTTTACGGCTACAAGACTCCGGCCGATTTGCGCTCGGCCTATCCCAAATTCTTCTGGAGCTCGGTCACTCCTTACATCGACGCTAGCTTGGACTACCTTCGGGTGACGCAAGAGGGCAAGCTTTGGGTCGCCAATCTCTACGCCCACGTCTTCGTCGAAGAGCACAGAGCGCAAATGGCCGCCCGCTGAGGGACCGCCTTCCCTCTCAGGACAACGCCTCCAGGTGCTTGGCGATGTCGACGTCGTCGATTTGCTCGGGCTGCAGGAACTGTTGCGCATAGCGCAGATAGGTCCGGCTTTCCAGGAACAGGCGGTAGAGATCCGGATCGATGTGCCGGTTCTTGACCATCGAGCCCATGATGCGGATCGACTCGCCGAGCGTCTTCGCCTTCTTGTAGGGCCGGTCCGAGGCGGTCAGCGCCTCGAAGATGTCGGCGATCGCCATGATCCGTGCCGGGACCGACATCTGTTCCCTGCTGAGGCCACGCGGATAGCCCTTGCCGTCCATGGTCTCGTGATGTCCGCCGGCATACTCCGGCACCCGCTCGAGGTGCTTGGGGAAGGGCAGCTGCTCCAGCATGATGATGGTCTGAATGATGTGGTGATTGATCTTGTAGCGCTCCTCCGCCGTCAGCGTGCCGCGCTTGATGCAGAGGTTGTGAACTTCGCCGTAATTGTACAGATGCTCGGGCACCTCCATGGAAAAGCCATGGATGTTGTCGCCGAACGGCGAGTCCGCGTCGTCGCGATAGATCAGATGCTCCGTCTTGTCCGCAAGCAGGGCTTCTTCGACCGGCAGCTCGGCCGTCGCCGTCCGCTCCTTGCGTCCAAGCTCGTCGTGCGCCAGGCCGAGCCGGTCGTCGAAATGCCGCATCCAGGTCATTGTCGCGACCTCCTTGATGCGGGCGATCTTGTCGTCGTCGAGGAACTCACTGCCGATATTGCACTCGGCGATGAAGGCGAAGTCGTCCTCGATCTGGGCGATGCGCCGATCGCGCTCAGCCGCCAAAGCTTCCGCATTCTGGCCGCCCGCCTGCAGGGCCGTCAGGTAAGAGATCTCGGCGTCCCGGCGCAGCACTTCGAAGCGCATTCGGATCTCGTGAATGCGGTTGTAGATGGTCTCGAGCTTGGTTGCCTTGTCGACGACGTACTCGGGCGTCGTCACCTTGCCGCAGTCGTGCAGCCAGCCAGCGATCCGGAACTCGTACCATTCCTCTTCGTTGAGCGAGAAATCCGCAAAGGGACCGCTCTCCGCCTCGCAGGCGGCCTCGGTCAGCATTACCGCCAGCTCCGGCACCCGTTCGCAGTGGCCGCCGGTATAGGGTGACTTCTCGTCGATCGCGCCGGCGATCAGCATGATGAAGGAATCCAGCAGTGCCTTCTGGGCATCGATCAGATTCTGGTTTTCCAGCGCCACCGCCGCCTGCGACGCCAGGGCCTCGACAAAGGGTTCGATCTCCTTCGGGAACGGCACGATCTCCTTGCCGTCGGCTCCGCGCGCGTTGATCAGCTGCAGGACGCCGATGACCTGACCTGAGCGGTTCTTCATCGGCACGGTGAGGAACGACTTCGAGTGGTAGTGCGTGCCCTCGTCGAACTTCTTGGTGCCGGAGAAGTCGAATTCGTCGTTCTCGTCGTAAGCATCAGGGACGTTCACCGAGTGGCCGGTGAGGGCGACGTGCGTCGCCACGTTCTTGTGGTTGGGCGCCCCGGTGTCGGGATCGTAGAGGTTGAGGGGGCGAAAAGTGACCGGGTTTTCGGATGTGCCGCCAAGGGCCTGATACAGCGAATCGGAGCGGATAATCTCGAACCTCAGTTGGTTATCTCTGGTCAGAATGTACAAGGTGCCGCCGTCTGCATTGGCCAAGTCCTTGGCTTCGTTCAGGATCCGCTCCATCAGCACCGGCGAGCTGCGCTCGGCCGAGAGCGCAATGCCGATATCCAAGAGCCGCTCGATCAGTGCCTGCGTATGCAGCAGCTCGCCGGTACGCTCGCGTACCTTCTGCTCGACCTCGTCGCGGACCCGCGCCAGCTCTGTCTTCTGTCCCTCCAAAAGCTTGGTCTGGCCCTCCAGCGACGCCGAAACCCGTTCGAAGCGTTCCCGATTGCGCTCGCTTGTGCTGGTGAGCTTCTTGCTCTGCTTCAACAGCTTCTCGTATTCCGCCAGCAGTCGCGCGTGGGCGTCACGCCATTCCTTTTCCGGAAGCGAGGCGGCATTGAGCCGTGCCGTCGCTTCGTCGATGATCGCCTGTTCGTGCTCGAAGACGTCAGTTGCCATCTCGAATACCTTCGTGGCTGGTGACCGTTTCTTGTGTCGACTTGGCCTAGGTCGCGACCGCCACCCTGTTGCGTCGTTCGCCGTGCCGCGCGGCCAGGGCATCGCCCGCCTTCTTCAGCATGGCTTCGGCCTTGTCGTCCGCGCCTGACCGGCTGATCACGCCGACGCTGACGGTGAATTCGATGGATTCCTCGCCGACCGCGACGCCCATGTTGGCTACGGCCTCGCGCAAGCGCTCGGCCAGAATGACCGAGCCCGTGGTGTCGGTCTCCGGCAACAGCGCGGCAAAGCCGTCGTCATCGCTGCGGGCGAAGCTGTCGATGCGCCGCAATATGCCAAGCCCGGCTGCCGCCAGCGTCTTCAGGACGGCGGTGCATGCCGTCTGACCAAACTTGCCTTTCAGCTGCGCCAGCCCGTCGATCTTGATCAGCAAGATCGACAGCGGCCGCTCGAAGCGTATGGCCCGTTCCAGCTCGCGTTCGACAAGCTCGATGAAGTGGGCACGATTGAAGACGCCGGTCTGCTTGTCGGTATAAGCTTCGAGCTTGAGATCACCGCTGATTTGGTCGCTGATGCGGACCAGCCGCCGGTTTTCGTTCAGCAGCGCCTCGTAGCGGTTCAATACCTCGGCCAACGCCGCGGCCGTCTCGCCGTCAAGCGTTGCTTTGCCGAGGTGCCGCCGTGCCGCTTCAATCAGGCGACTGTCGTCGTTGTCATCATAACCCATTGGCCAGGTCTTCCCCCGACGTGCCGCGCCTGCGCACCCGGCGCTGCGGCGGTTCTCAGCGACCGCGGTCGCGCGCCCTCCGGCAAACGAGCTAGCCTAACCCTAGCGATTCGGAGCGCCAAGCCGCAACGTTAGCACAAGCTGGCCATCATGTTCGATATTCGGCCCCGACGCCGGCGCCTGTCTCGGTGCGGCTAGGTAATCCGGGCGCTCCGCTGCCGACGCAGGCCCAACAATGCTAACCTCGTCGCGGTCTCGATTTACTGGCGGGCGACCCGCCGGCAGGACCGCGGGGGACGGTGATTGAAGGCGTTGCTGCAACGGGTCAGCGAGGCGGCGGTCAGGGTCGGCGGCAAAACGGTCGGCGAGATCGGCCCCGGGCTTCTGGTCCTGCTCGGCGTCGAGGCCGACGACGGCGAGGCCGAGGCGGAGATGCTTGCCCGGAAGATCGCCAACTTGCGCATCTTCGCCGACGACGGCGGCAAGATGAACCGCTCGGTGGTCGACATCGGCGGCGGCGTCCTCGCGGTCAGCCAGTTCACCCTGTGCGCCGATACTTCGCGCGGAAATCGGCCGGGCTTTTCAGGCGCCGCACCGCCGGAGCGGGCCGAGCCGCTGTACCGCCATTTCGTCGCCGCTCTTGAGAGGCACGGGCCCCGGGTGGCCACAGGCACCTTTCAAGCGGAGATGGCGGTGCATCTGATCAACGACGGTCCGGTGACGATCTGGCTCGACAGCGCCGCCAGGTCGCGGGCCTAGGGGGGCGGGCTTGATATGCAACAGTCCGTGAACCACCTCGCAGGCGCGGACGGTCCTTGCCGGCCCCGCCAACGGCGAGATTGGCAATGATCCATCCCGTTCTCCTTTCAGGCGGCGCCGGACTTCGCCTGTGGCCGCTGTCGCGCGAAAGCTTTCCCAAGCAGTATCACGCCCTGACCGGCGGCCGCAGCCTGTTGCAGCAGACCGTGCTGCGTCTGGCTGGCGACCCGGCGTTCGCGCCGCCGTTGGTGGTCGCCAACGAGGAGCAGCGCTTTCTCGTCGCCGAGCATTTGCGCCAGCTCGACGTGCAACCGGGTGCCATTCTGTTGGAGCCGGCGGGCCGAAACACCGCCGTCGCCGCCGCGGTCGCCGCTCTGTTTCTGGCGCGTGAGGATCCTCGGGCGGTGATGGCGCTGTTGCCGACCGATCATGACATCGATGATAGCGGAATTTTCCGCCAGGCATTGGCGCAGGCGGCGGCGGCTGCTGCGACCGGGGCGCTGGTCGCCCTGGGCATTGCCCCGACCCGGGCCGAGACCGGGTACGGCTACATAAGGCGCGGTGCCCCGCTGAAGGAGATCGAGGGCTGCTTCCAGGTCGATCGCTTCGTCGAAAAGCCCGATGCCGAGCGGGCGGCGGAATTTCTCGCCTCGGGTGAGTACCTCTGGAATTGCGGCGTCTTCGTCTGCCGCAGCGAGCGCTACCTCGCCGAATTGAAGCATTTTCACGCCGAAATCGTTGCCGCCGCCGAGGCCGCCCTCGATGCCGCCAAGGCCGATCTCGACTTTCTTCGACTGGGTGCCGCCGCCTACGAGGACTGCCCGGCCATTTCCATCGACTACGCCGTGATGGAGCGGACCGATGCAGCCGCCGTCGTCCCCCTGTCGACCGGCTGGAGCGATGTCGGTTCGTGGGCGTCGCTGTGGCAGCGAGAGGCCGCCGGCAGCGGCGCCAACGTGACCCACGGCGCCGTCGCCGCGCGCGACGTCGGCGGCTCGTACTTGCGCAGCGAAGGGCCGCTGCTGGGCGTGGTCGGGATCGACGATGTGATCGTGGTCGCCACTGACGACGCCGTCCTGGTCGCCGACCGCGAGCGCGCACAGGAGGTCCGCGAACTGGTCGAGGATTTGAAGGCGGCGGGCCGGCCCGAGGCGACGGCACCGCGCCGCGTGCATCGGCCCTGGGGCTGGTACGAAGGGTTGCGCCTCGGCCAAGGCTACCAGATCAAGCACCTGATGGTGCGGCCCGGCGCGGCGCTGTCGCTGCAGCGTCACCGCCACCGCGCCGAACACTGGGTGGTTGTCGCCGGCGAAGCCCAGGTCACCCGCGACAGCGAGGTTTTGAGCCTTTTGCCTGACCAGTCTACCTATATTCCGGCGGGCATGGCGCATCGGCTGGAGAATCGGGGCGCCGAAGAGCTGCACGTGATCGAGGTGCAGTCCGGCAGCTATCTCGGCGAGGACGACATCGAGCGTCTTGATGATCGTTACGGGCGCAGTAGTGACTGAGGTCCGCTTGAACTTGGCGGTACGCTCACATAGTTTGCCCCGCGCGGGCGTCCGGACTGAGCATTTTGGCTTGATGCGTTATTTGCATGCCTTCAGCAGGGTGATGCTGGCTTGGCTGCTGTTATGCGGCGGGCTCGGTGCCGCGAGTCCTGACCCTGCCGCCGCCGGCGAAGCCGATGCCGCGGTTTCGCCCCTGCGCCCTGCCGGCTATCCGGTACCGCCGGCGGACGAGCGACGGCTGTTCTATCTGCAGCGTTCCAGCAATTCCAACACCGTCGTCTACGACGCCAACCTGGTGGCGCCGGGCCGCCTCGATCCCGAACGGCCGATCGATGTCTACTGGCTGCGCTACAATTCGACCGGCGAACGGAAGCGCCTCAGCTTCGCCGAGCGTAGTTTCGCCTACGGCGTCAGCGTGGCGCCGGCCGAGGCGACGCCGGGCGGCTTTCTCGCGCGCGTCGTCGCGTTGCCGCAGCGGCCATTTCGCGTCTTCATCGACGAGGCCGGCAAGATCCAGGCGATCATGGAGCTGGATGGCCGTCCGGTGCGCCTTGAATCGGTTTATCTCGAACTGGCTGGAGGCGGTCTCCTGCCCGACGTCCGCCACATCGAGGTCTTTGGCGTCGAGCTCGCCACCGGCCGGCCGATACATGAACGAATCATACCCTAGGACATCCGTTCAGGTGGCTTCGGGGCGATATCCGGAGCCGAGCCGGTAATGGCGCAGCGGCGCTACACCTTGGCCGAGGCCGTGCGCAGCTATCTCGGCGAAAAGCTGCAGGAGGAGCTGCGCGGCGAGTGGGGCGCGGCAGTCTTCTTCCGGCCGCCCTCGCTGTTGCTGACGCCGGTTTGCCTCAATCTCGGCATCGGACCGATGGCTGTGACCCTGGCCTCGCTGGTCGTGGTCCTGGCCCTGCCGTGGCTGGCCTTCTGGGGCGGGCCGCAGGGCTACCTCTATGTCGGCCTCGCCGGTGCCGTCATCGGCGTGCTGGATTGTCTAGACGGCAGCATGGCCAGAGTTGCCGAGCGGACCGGCCGGATGGGCCACTACGCCGACTTCCTGGTCGGGGTGCTGGATCGCGTCCTCGGCTATCTCGCTATCGGCATGGTGGTCGCATTCGAGGCCGGCCCCGGCGGCGGCTGGTTCACCGGGCATGCCGTCGCACTGGCCCTGGCGGCGGCGCTGGCGGCAGTGATGGCTCGGCTCTCGCGCCAGTTCGCCGCCGCGTGGCCCGACACCGATAGCCCGAAGCGGTCCGGCGCGCACAGCCCGGCGGCACGGCTGGCCGAGGCGATTTTTCCCGTGATCTCCGGCCTGGATCAGATCTGGCCGCTCTTCGTTCTTCTGTTCGGCGCCCTCGGCGGACTGCATTGGTTCCTGGCCTGGTTGATTTTTTATTCGGCGCTCGATTTCCTCCACACCCAGGTCACGGTGCTGGCACGCCTCAGATGAAGATCGGCATCGTCAGCCCCTATGACGTGCATCGGCCGGGCGGCGTGCAGGCGCACATGCTCGACGTAGCGGCGACGCTGCGCAGGCTCGGCCACGAGGTTAAGCTGCTCGCCCCCGGCCCGGCGCCACCGGGGGCGGGGGCGAGTGGGATCATCCACATCGGCCGCCACCGCGGCATCAAGTTCAACCAGACGCGTTTCGAGATCAGTTTCGCGGGCCGCCGCGAGCGGCGGGCCATGGTCGAGTTGCTGCGGCAAGAGGCGTTCGATGTGCTGCACTTTCACACCGTCTGGACGCCCTTGCTGCCGTTCCAGATCCTCCGCGCCTCCACGAGCGCCAACGTCGCCACCTTCCACGACACCCCGCCCGAGACGCTCGGCGGGCGGCTGACCCGGCACGCATTCCGGGCCATGAGCCGCTACCTGGCGCCGCGGCTCGAGGCGATGATCGCGGTCTCGTCCTCGCCCGCGGGGCATTTGGTCGGGCGGCCCGGGCGGCAGCTCCACATTGTGCCGCCGTGCACCGACCTCGGCCCCTACTTCGCCGGCGCCGAACCGCTCGCGGCCCTGCGGGACGAGCGAATCAACATCCTTTATCTCGGTCGCCTGGACCGCCGCAAAGGCATCTACCAGCTTCTCGAGGCCTATCGCGAGCTCAGCCGCGAGGCCCGCCCGGTGCGTCTTCTCATTGCCGGCGACGGCGACGAGTTGCCCGGTGTCCGCCGCCACATCGCCGAGCACGGACTGGCCGAAGTGGTCGTACTGGGGCCGGTGGCGGAGGTCGAGAAGCCGCGCGTCTATGCCAGCGCCGACGTCTTCTGCGCCCCGGCCCTGCACGGCGAGAGTTTCGGCATCGTCCTGGTCGAGGCGATGGCCAGCGGCAAGCCGGTGGTCGCCGCCGCCAATAGTGGCTTTCGCACGGTGCTGAGCGGCGAGGGGGCACGTTTCCTGGCGCCGCCGGGGGATGCCCGAGCACTGGCCGGGCGGCTCAGGCTGTTGCTCGGCGACGAGGCGCTGCGCCGGAACATGGGCGCCTGGGGTCGCGAGCAGGCGCGCCAGTACGACTGCGCCCGGGTGGTGCCGCGTCTGGTCGAGATCTACCGAGAGGCTCTAGCGCTCAAAGGCTGAAGGTTCCGGAAACAGCTCTTCAAGAAAACGGCGGGTGGCGGCGACCACCGCCGGCATCGGGGCGTCGTCGAAGTTGTCGTTCAAGGCCAACAGTTTCGGCCGCAGCAAGCGGATCATGGCGCGCCCGTACAGGGCGATCAGCCGGTTGTTCTCCAGTCCGTGATAGAAGGCCGTGGCGTAGGTGTGCGGGAAGCTCTGCATGCGCGCGCGGCCGGTGTGGAAGGCATAGTAGGGGTAGAGATATTCGAAGGCGAGGTTGCCGGTGGCGCGGAAGCGGCTGGCCCGCGTCCGCTCGACCTCGGCTGGCCAGCGCTCCAGCATCTCGCGCCAGACCGGCCTGTCGATCGCCAGGACGACATGGTTGACGAAGCGCCGCCGACGCTGCCCGAAGGCCTGATCCAGCAGGTAATTGCATTGCGCCAGGGCCCGGTTCCAGGGCGAGATGGCTTCGTTCCGCCGCTGCTCCGGCGCCGTCGTCCGGGGCAGCCGCGGAAACAGGCGCACGGCGCCGTCGGCGTGCCACAGATCCTCCGGGCCGACGGCATTGCCGAACATCATGTCGTCCTCGATGTAGAGGAAGCGGTCGGCCAGCCCCTCGATCAGGTGCAGGTGCGAGTTGATGGCGAACGAGTTGAAGGTCGGCAGATGGCGCTGCTCGACGATCTGGTCGTGGTGCACGATGGTGAGGCCGGGCGCTTGCGGGTCGAGCCATTCCGGCACCTGCGGCCGGCAGGTCAGCAGGTAAATCTGGCCGACCCACGGGGCGTAGCGCCGCAATGAGCGCAGGCTGTACTTCAGCAAATCCAGGTTGTCGCGGGTCCGGTTCGGATTCAGGTCGTGGCCGCCCTGCGCGTATTGGCGCAACAGCTCGGCATAACCAGGGAAGCGGTCGTCGACCCAGGTATAGACAACATCGATTCGGTCCTGCTGTTCGTTCAACGCGCGCATACGCTCCGGCCTGGCCTGGAAACGCAGGTTAGCCGATGCGCCGCCCGCCGTCAGGCGGTCGCGCGAGGTGCCTGGACTTGGCTATCATCAGGGCGGATTCGATTACGCCATGGCCCCTGGCGGGCCGCGAGCGGCGAGCGGTCGGGGGGGCGTCGGTTGGCAGCGGCAAAGGATCTGGTCCTCGGTTGCGACTTCGGCACCTCATCGCTGAAGGCGGCGTTGTTCGACCGCCACGGCACCGTCGTTGCCAGCCGGAAGGTCGCCTACGACTCGTACCGTCCGGCGCCGGGCTGGGTCGAGCAGCGGCCGGAGGACTGGTGGCAGGCGTTTCGCGACGCTGCTCGAGAACTGTTGCGCCAGGAGGCGGCGGCGCGGGTCGGCGCCATCGGCATCGCCGCGCAGATGGCCGGAGCGGTGGCCGTCGATGAGGCCGGACAGTCGCTCGGTAACGCCTTGATCTGGCTCGACACCCGCTCCGAAGCGATCGCGCGGCGGATCACCGACGGTCCGATCCGCATCGGCGGCTATGGTCTCGCCTCGTTGGCCCGCTGGCTCTGGCTTACCAACGGCGCGCCGAACCGCCACGGCCGCGACCCGGCGACGAAGTATCTGTGGCTGCGCGAGCAGCGCCCCGAGCTATGGGCGCGGCTGGGCAAGCTCCTCGACGTCAAGGATTACCTGGTGTGCCGCGCCACCGGACGGGCGGCGACCACGGCCGACTGCGCCCACCTGACCTGGCTCATGGACTCGCGCCGCGGCCATCGCGCCTGGTCGCCACGCCTGATCGCGCATCTCGGCCTGTCCCCGGCCCTGTTGCCCGAGATCGTGCCGTCGACCGCCGCGGTCGGCGGGCTGACCGGCGAAGCCGCGGCGGCGCTGGGACTGGAGGCGGGGACGCCGGTTGCCGGCGGTGCCGGCGACCTGACCGCCTTCGCCCTCGGCGCCGGGCGGCTGTCCACGGGGGCCCTGCATCTGCAGATCGGCACCAGCGCCTGGTGGGGCTGTCACCTGGCCGGACGGCGAGTGGACCCGCGCAGCGGCATCGCCACCATCGCCTCGGCGCACCCGACGCTCAATCTCCTGGTGGCGGCGCAGGAGACGGCGGGCGCTGCGGTGGAGTGGGCGGCGCGGGCGCTTGGCTTCACGCGCCACGGAACGGCCGACCTCGAGGCCTTCGACCGGGCGGCGGCGGCGGCGGCGCCCGGCGCCCAGGCGCCGCTGTTCTTTCCCTGGCTGACGGGCGAGCGAGTGCCGGTCGACGACCCCGAATTGCGCGGCGGCTTCGCCGGTCTCGAGCTGGCGCACGATCGATCGGCGCTGGCCCGGGCGGTGCTGGAGGGCGTCGGCTTCAACGCCCGCTGGGCCCTGGCCGGAATCGAACGGCTGGGCGGTGGCGATGGTGCCGCCCGATTCCTGGGCGGGGGTGCCGCAAGTGCGGTCTGGGGCCAGCTGCTGGCGGACCTTCTGCAGCGCCCGCTGGAGGTGGTCGAGGCGCCGGCGCTGGGCGGCGCCCGCGGGGCGGCGATGACCGCGGCGGTAGCCGCCGGCTGGTTTGCCGACCTCGAGACGGCGACAGCGATGAGTCGGGTTGCCCGCCGTTTCGAACCCGACCCAGCCCAGGCCGTCTATTACGAGACGCGCTTCCGGCGATTCCGCGCGCAGCATAAGCACATGCGGCGCCAGCCGCCGGATTGAGCCCCGATGGCGGCGAGCCACGACTCGATTGGCTTGCTGCCGACGCTAAGGTAGGTTGCCTTGTGCGTCGGTCGCGTCGAGCGCCGGGCGAAAGCCGACCGACCACACCCGTGATCGCCTCACGTCAGGTGCGACAGCCTATGATCGACGGACGCCACAAGGCCGTACTCGACCAGTATTGGGAGGTGCCGGCGCACCTGTTGGTCCGCATCGGCGTCAAGCCCAACCAGATCACCTGGGCCGGGCTGGCGCTGATCCTGGTCAACTGCGCGGTTTACCCGCTGCACCAGGACAACCTTTGGTTCGGCCTCGGCCTCGGCTTCTCCTTCGCCTTCGACGCGCTGGACGGCGCCGTGGCCCGGATCACCAACAACACCTCGAAGTACGGCGGTTATCTGGATGCGGTGGTCGACCGCTACCAGGAAGTGGCGGTCTATCTGACCATCGCCTGGGTCAATGACTTCTGGCTGGTCGGCTTCCTGGCTATCACCGGCTCGATGCTGGTCAGCTACAACAAGGCGCGCACCGCGCTAGAGGTACCGATCAACAACAACGAGTGGCCCGATCTGCTCGAGCGCCTGGAGCGGATCGTCCTGCTGTGCCTGGCGCTGGTTCTCGATCCGCTGCTGGCTCTTCTCGTCGATCTGCCGAACGGGTTGCTGTATTACGCGGTGCTGGTGATCGGAGTTCTCGCGCACATCACCGCGCTGCAGCGGTTTCGCCGCGCCCGCCGTATCATCGCCGAGCGCGGCGACGCATCGCGCTAGCGGACCGGCCGGGCAATGCGCCGACACTGAACGAGCCCGCGCATGGTATTGGACCTGTTCCGTTTTCTGTTACACGAGATGCCGTCCTGGAAGGCCGGGATCGTCGGCAGCTCGATCCTCTCGGGGCTGAGCCGCGGTCTGCTGCTGACGATCATCAACGCCAGCGCGGCGCTGGCCGCGACCGGCATCTTCGAGCCGAAGTATCTGGCCGGCTTCCTGGCCGCGATGGCGGTACATCTGGGCGCCAATTACTACGCTTTGTCACGGGCGCGGATGCTGGTGGCCAGCATGACGCGCAAGTTGCGGATGCGGATCTGCGGCAAGATCCTGTACACGAACCTCCGCTATGTCGAGAACCGCGGGGTCGGCGAAATCTACTCGCGCTTGATCAGCGATGTGCACCAGCTGGCAAACTCGTCGCTGGAGCTGCTGCGCGCCTTCGAGGCTGCCATCCTGCTGCTGTTCTGCCTGATCTACATCGGCTGGCTGTCGTTGCCGGGACTGGCGGCGACCGTGGTCACCATGATCGCCGGCGTCTCGGTCTACCTGCTGCAGGAGAAGAAGGCGCGGAACCAGCTGCGCCTCTCGCGCCTCAAGGAAGCCGAGTTCTGCAACGCCGTCAGCGACCTGCTGGACGGCTTCAAGGAGGTCAAGGTCAACCGCGCGCGCCAGACCGAACTCAGCGACTACGTCGACGAGGTCGCGGTCGAGTTCCGCGACCTCAACATCTCGGCCGAGCTGATCGTCATTCGCAGCCTGGTCACCTCGCAGGCTTTCACCTTCGCCTTGATCGCCGGCCTGGTCTTCCTGCTGCCACACCTGTTCGCCACCCAGTCGACGGTGATCTTCCAGTTCCTTGCCGCCATCTTCTTCATGATCGGGCCGCTGGAATTGCTGGTCTCCTCGGTGCCGGCGATGAGCCGCGCCCGGGTGGCGCTGCAGAATGTGCGGCTACTGGAGGACGACCTGGACCGGGCCGTCTCGGCGGACGAAAACCGCGCACCGCGCGTCGAGCCGATGTCCTTCCAGGACCTGCGGCTCGACGAGGTCCATTTCCGCTTCGAGAGCGGCGAGAGCGACGACCATTTCGACCTGGGCCCGGTCAGCCTGGAGCTGCGGCGCGGCGAGATCCTGTTCCTGGTCGGCGGCAACGGTTCGGGCAAGACCACGCTGTTGAAGCTGCTGAGCGGCCTCTATATGCCGGACGCGGGCCGCATCCTGGTCAACGGCAACGGCTTCGAGGTCTCCGAGTACCAGGCCTACCGGGAAATGTTCTCCACGGTCTTCAACGACTTCCACCTGTTCAAGCGGCTTTACGGCATCGTCATGTCGGACGACGATTTGCTGACCAAACTGCTGCAGACGCTGCAACTCGACGGCAAGACCCATTACGAGAACGGCCGCTTCACCACCATCGAGCTCTCGACCGGACAGCGCAAGCGCCTGGCCTTCGCCGTCGCCTGCCTCGAGGACCGGCAGATCTATGTCTTCGACGAGCTGGCGGCCGATCAGGACCCGGGCTTCCGCCGGTTCTTTTACCGCGAACTCCTGCCCGAGCTCAGACGCCAGGGCAAGACCATCGTCGCGGCGACCCACGACGACCGGTATTTCGATGCCGCCGATCGGGTCATCAAGTTGGATTACGGCCGCATCGTCGAGCAGGAAGTGCACCGCGCCACCGCCTGAGCCTCAGGCAATCAGCCAAGTGTGGTAGACGAGGAACGGCGGGGCCGCGAACAGCAGTGAATCGTAGATGTCGAGGACGCCGCCGTGTGCCTGCAGCACCGGCGCGAAGTCCTTGCGCCCGGCCCGGCGCTTCAGCGCCGAGGTGGCGAAATCTCCGGCAAGGCCGCCGGCGACGATGACGACGACCGCAGCTAGGGCCGCCGGCCAGGGCAGGGCGAAGACGTAGGCGTTCAGCGCCAGCCCGACGGCCAGCGCCGCGGCCAGGCCGGCGAGCAGCCCCAGCACGGTCTTGCTCGGGCTGAGCCGGGGCAGCAGGCGCCGCCGACCGAAGGCGCGGCCGCACAGGTAGGCGAAGGAATCGTTGACCTCGACGACGATGTAGATCATGGCCAGCCAGGCAAAGGCCTCGGCCAGCCGCTCGAAGAGCGCGAGGTGCGCGAGAGCGGCGATCGGAAACAGCAGGCTGAAGGCGGCCGCTTGGTTCGCGCCGGCCGGCCGCACCCGCCCGGCCAGCAGCAGTGCGATCGTTCCCAGAGCGGCGAGACCGGCGGCGATTGCCGCTCCGGCGAGGCCGGCGGCGAGAATGACCGCGGCCCCCAGCGCCTGCGCCGCCACCGAGCGGGAGGACAGGGGCGCCGCCGCGTGCAGTTCGAGGAACTCGTACTGTGCCCTGAGGCCCAGCAGGACGAGGGCGGCGAGCCACCAGGCGCCGCCGAGATAGGCCGGCAGCAGGATCGCGGCGACGATCACGAGCTCGAGCCCGTAAAGCCGCCAGAGCCGGCTCGAGGACATCTGCTGCCCGGCAAGCCGCGGAAGCGCCGCGACGACCACGGCGCCGATGGCGAACAAGCCGAACACGACGACCAGGATGCGTGTCTCCATGCCTCGGGCCTTGTCTGCGAGCGCCTGCCGCGCGGGTGGCGTCTAGCCCGCGCGCGCGCGCCGCGCCAGGGCATCGAAGCGCCGGCGCAACAGCGGTGCGATCAGGCTGTGCAGCGGTGACAGCAGCGACATCTCTAAGCCCGGCGTGATGGCGAACCGCCGCCGACGGATGCCGCGCATCACCGCCTCGGCCACGGTCTCTGCCGACAGCACCCGGGCGCTGGCGGTGATCCGCTTCGTTTGCGGCGGTTTAAGTGCCGCTTCGGCGGCGAGCTGCGGCGTGTCGGTGTCGGGCGGATAGACGATCGAGACCTGGATGCCCTCGGGGGCAAGCTCGCCCCGCAGCGATTCCGCGAGGCCGCGCAGCGCGAACTTGGTCGGCGCGTAGGCGCAGTAGCCATGGATGCCGATCAGGCCGGCGCCCGAGGATACCATTACGAGGTGTCCGCGCCGGGCCTCGCGCATCGCCGGCAGCACCGCCTTGATCAAGTACAGGGTGCCGAAATAGTTGACCGCCATCAGCCGGTGAAAGATCTCGATTGGCAGGTCTTCGAAATTGCCGGGGCGGGTAATGCCGGCGCTGGTGACGAGCAGGGCCGGCGGACCCAGGGCGGCGATCGCCTGCGCTGCCGCCGCACCCGCCGCCGTGGCTTCGGCAAGATCGGCGCTGTAGATATGGACGGCTTGGCCGGTCTCGGCGGTACGGCCGGCGAGTTGCTTCCGCGCCGCCTCCAGCTTTGCCGGGTCGCGGGCGATCAGTGACAGGTTCCATCCCTGCTCGGCCAGCCGCCCCGCCACCGCGAGTCCGATGCCGCTGGACCCTCCGCTGACGATGGCGTGCCCGGGGCCGCTCAAGGCGTCGCGTCGCCCTCCTCGTGCAGTTGCTGCAACTCGCGGGCGACCGTGCTCACGGTGTGACGGATCTGTTCTTCGGTGTGGTTGATGGTGATGAAGAAGCGCAGCCGGGCGCCGGTCATGCTGACGGCGGGGTAGATGATCGGTTGCACGTGGATGCCGTTCTTCAGCAGCTGCTGGCAGAGGCGCATGCAGCGGTGCGCATCGCCGATGATCAGCGGCACGATCGGCGTCTCGTTGCTCGGTCCCAGATCCAGGCCCTCCTCGGCGGCGACCTGGCGGAACAGCCTGGCCTTGGAGCGCAGCTCCTCGACGCGCCACGGCTCACGTTCCAGCACGCTCAGCGCCGCCAATGCCGCCGCGGTGTCTGGCGGTGACAGGCCGACCGAGAAGATGAAGCCGGGCGCCGAATAGCGCAGGTATTGCACCAACGCCCGCTCGCCAGCGATGTAGCCGCCGCAGCTGGCGAAGCTCTTGGAGAGCGTGCCCATCCAGATGTCGACGTCGGAGCGCTTGATGCCGAAGTGCTCGCCGATGCCGCGGCCCGAGCGGCCGATGGTGCCGAGCGAATGCGCTTCATCGACCATGAGCAGGGTGTTGTGGCGTTGCTTCACTTCGATCGCCTGGCCGATATCGGCGATGTCGCCTTCCATGCTGTAGACCGCCTCGATGGCGATCAGGGCGTGCCGATACTCATCGCGCTGGGCCCGCAGCATCTTGTCCAGGCGGCCCCAGTCGTTGTGCGGGAAGCTCAGCCGGCGCGCCTCCGACAGCTTGCAGCCGGTGACGATGCTGTTGTGGGCGAGATTGTCATGCACGACCAGATCGTTGCGGCCGAACAGATGGCTGATGGTGGTGACGTTGGTGCCATAGCCGCTGACGAAGATGATGCAGTCCTCGACGCCCAGGAACTCGGCGATCTTGCGCTCAAGCTCGTCATGCAGCGGGATCTGCCCTGAGACGATGCGGCTGGCCGAGGCCGAGGTACCGAAACGGTCGATCGCATCCTTGGCGGCCTTGGAGACTTCCGGGTGTCCGGACAGACCGATGTAGTTGTAACCGGCGAAATTGATCAGATCGGCGCCATGCCAGCGCAGCACGTTGCCGTTGATGCCGTCATGCGGCAGGAAGAACGGCAGCGAGATATTGCGCTTCTCGACCTCCTCGAAGCGGCGCTTCAAGTGCCGGAAGCCGGCGAACTGTTCGAAGACGCTGACCTGGGGCGCGGCCGGCTGGCTTGCCGTAGCTTCGAAATTCGATGCCGACGTTGCCTCGTCGGCAACTGCCGCTGCGCGGGCCGCGAGCTTCTTTTTTTTCACTGGGACATAACCTGTCTTACCGGATACACGAATCAGAAATACCTAGTAACGGGATGCACCAATCCGGGATTTGGCCCAGCCGCAAAGCATCGGCCGGTATCGCAAGTCGCATGAAGCCCCCCGCCGTCAGCATGGCGCATGTAACATGAGCCCGACTCAAGGTCCATATTAACTTGCATGCGAGCCTCGGGCTAGTCTGGGAATTCCGGCACCTTGGGGCCGCGATCGGACCATTTTCCGCGACATCTAGTTGACTTCCGATCCTCAGAGAACCGGATCTCGTCATCATCGCCGGCGCACGGTTTGTCACGCCGGCCCCCCTCAGGGCAGCACCGGCAGCGTCCGGAAGTCGGCCGCCAGTTCCGCCGCCGTGCGCTCGCCGTTGACGGCGATGGTGCCGGTAATGAGGCGAATGTCGGTAATGCCGACCGCGTACTGCAGGTTCGCGTCGACGACTTGGCGGTGCGCGTTCGCCAGCTTGTCGAGTGTCGAGACGTGATCGCCCCGGTTGGTCGTGCCCAACTGGACTTGCCGCGCCTTGTCGTCGGCGACGCGCTTGAGCAGCCAGTAGGTCTCCACCGCCAAACGGTAATTCTCGTCGCTGAGCTGCATTTGACCCAACACGCGCTGCACGTCGATACCGATCGCCTGGCGCAGCAGTTGCAGGTTCAGCTGCGCCAGGTGCACGGCCACGGTGCGCTCGCCGATCCGGCCCTGTTCGACGTTGGCGTTCAGGCTCTGGGCGTAGCGCAGCTGCAGGGTGTCGTATTCGAGCACGAGGTCGACCCGCGGCAGCAGCGAATTCTTCGCCTCGCCCAGGCGGATGTCTTCCGACTCCAGCAGATGCTCCAGCGACTTCAGGTCGCTGCGGTTGGCCAGCGCCATGTTGAAAAAGGCATCGCCGTCGTTGGGCAGGTTGGCGAGGCGCGGCAGCTCGCCGACGGGAAGCGGCAAGGCGTCGGCGCCGGCGCTTCCGGTGCCGAGCGCCGCTGCCAGATCGCGTTGGGCCAGGAACAGCATCTCGCGCGTGCGGTTGATCTCCAGCCGGCGCAGCGCCTGATCGGCGGCCAGTTCCTGTCCGATCAGGGGCGGCAGCTGGCCCCGCGCGACCAGTTGCTCGACCGAAGCGCTAACGCGGTCGATTTCCTGCGCGTTCGCCAGCTGGATGTCGAGCGAGTACTTCAGCGCGACGCAACGCCAGTAGGCACGCACCGCAATCTGCAACAGTTTCTGCGTGGCGAAGGTGGTGCTGAGCTCACTCGCCTTCAGCGCCGCGCGCTGCGCCAGTTCCTCGGCCGCGGCGTTGCCGACGCCGGCGCCCCGCAAAAGCGGCACCAGAAAAGCAAGGCCGACCCCGGTGACCGATTCCGAGAGCACCTCGGCGGAATCGTTGCTGGCGTTCCGGAAGATCGAGACCTGCGGGCGTACGATGATGCCGTTGCGGAAGGTCTTGCTGACGCCGAATTGGCTGCCGAAGATGGTGTCCGTGGTGGTGTCGCTGCTGAGCAGGCCGTTGATTTCGTCCGGCACCTCCTTGCGCGCGACCCCGGCGTCGGCGAACACCTGCCAGTCGAACTTGCCTTTCGCCTGTTGCAGCTGGGCCTCGGCGCGCTGGATGTTCTGGCGCTCCTTCTCGATGTTGAGGTTGCGCTCGAGGACGGTGCTGATCACCTCCTCCAGGCTGATCGTCGCTGCCGTGCCTTGGTTCGGCAAAGCGAGCAGCAGGCCGACCAGGGCGGCGCACGCGCGGCGGCTGCGACCTTCGCGTTCGCCCCGCCTTCGAGACCGCCTCATGCCCGCTCCCGACGTCGTGCCAGATCGTGCCGCGGAAAGGTCTCGCTGACGATGCGGCCGTCGACCATGTGCACGACCCGGTCGGCGACTTCGAAGATGCGCGGGTCATGCGTCACCATCAGGATCGTCGCCTCCTGATTTACGCGCCGACACAGAATCTCGACAACCTGGTCGGCCCGCTCGCGGTCGAGGGCGGCCGTCGGCTCGTCGGCCAGAATCAGCTTCGGATGATTGATCAGGGCGCGGGCGATGGCAACACGCTGCTTCTGCCCGGTCGACATGGCCTTGGGCTTGGCGTGGATCTGCTCCTCAAGACCCAGTTCCGTCAGCAGCGCGATCGGCTCCCGCCGCAGCTGCTGTCGCGTGGTCCGGCCGGAGCGCAGGCGCATGGTGAGGCGGACCGTGTCGTAGGCGGTGAGCGCCTCGAACAGATTGTGATCCTGAAAGATGAAGCCGATCTTGCGGCGCATTCGCTCCATCTGGCCGAGGGATAGGCCGCGCAGGTCGGTACCCAGGACCTTGATCTCGCCCTGCTGCAACGCCCTGAGGGCGCCGATCAGCGTCAGCAGGGTGGTCTTGCCCGAGCCCGAGGGCCCGGTCAAAACGACGAACTCACCGGCATTGAGCGACAGGGAATTGTCGAACAGCACCTGTTTGCGCGCCCGGCCGCTGCCATAGGCGAAGTTGACGCCGACGGCCTCGATCGCGAGTGCCGCCGCGCGCGGCGGCGCGTCGGCTCCCAGCCCTATCGCCGATCGCTCATCCACCGCCTCGCTCCCCGCCTTGACGCCTGTCTGCCGAAAGGGACCTCAAATCAGTTCCGCCGGATCCTTGAAGGTGGCCCGCCTGATCGCCAGTAAGGCGGCGCCCAGGCACATCACGACGGTCAACAACATCACCGCGGTCAGACGCGATCCCGTATGCTGCATCAACAGGGCGGTCTCTTTGGCCAGATACGCATACGTCGCATACGATATCGCCACGGCGATGGCAAATCCGAGCAGCGCGAGGATCAACGCCTGCGCCAGAATGATCCGGCGCAGGAAGCCGTTGGAGAAGCCGACGGCCTTGAGCATCGCGAACTGGCGCAGCTGGTCGGTGATCTCGTTGAACAGCACTTGATAGCAAGTGATGACGCCGACCAGCAGGCCGGCCAGCAAGCCGATGCCGAAGATGATGCCGATCGGTGCCGCCGAGGCAACGAATAGCACTTCCTGCCGCCGCAGCTCGGCCGGCGTCAGCACGCTGAGCTCGGCCGGGGCCAGTTCGAGCAGCCGGCGCCGCACCGGCTCCAGGTCGGCGCCGGGGCGCAGGCGAATGACACCCATCATCGGCTGATCGCCGGGGTCGTGCGCGAGCCAGAGGCCGCGGCTCATGACCACGGCGCCGTCGGCGACGATGCCGGGGCCGATGTCGACCAGGCCCGCGACACGGTAGGAACGGCCGTTGAGCTTGATTTCCTGGCCTTCGCGCAGGTCACCGTAGATGGCGCGCGAGCGCCGGTCGAACAGCACCGAGCGGTCGAGTTTGAGGCGGCTGGCCACGGCCTCAAGGTCGCCGATCGCCAGCGGCTGGTCCTCCGGCCGCCAGGCGTAGACGACGATGCGCTTGACGCGGCCGCTGTCCGCGTTCTCCAGCCCCATCGTGCCCTTGTAGATCGGCACCACGTCCGCAATCCCGTCGATCGCCCGAAACTGGCTGACGCGGATGGCGGGGAACTCCTGCCATTTGTTGAGATGGGTCCTCGAGCGGTGCTGCACCACCAAATCGCCCCGGACGAGCGAGGCGATCCGGGCCTGCGAGTCGAGCACCCCGAAGAAGAACCCCGCCTCGATGAACATGATGGCGACGCCCATGGCGATGCCGAGCGCCGCGGCGAGACAACGCCACTTGCCGTGCAGCAGGATCTGCGCGCCGAGCCGGTAGCCCTGCGCCGCTTCGGCCATCAGAACAGCTCCGCCGGGTCGGCGCGGCGAACCCGGTGCAAGGTGATCAGGCCGGCGGCCACCGCCATGGCCAGGCTCAGGGCCAGCACGCTGAACAGCAGGGGCCGGGTCATCGCGATCGGCAGGTGGCTGACCTCGCGGACGTGGGCGAAAACAAAGACGCTGATGGCGGCCGCCGGCAGGAAGGCGAACAGTCCGAACAGCGCCGTCAGCACGATGCCGATGCCATAGACGAAGCGTCGCCCGAAGCCGATCGCCTTCATCGTCGCATATTCCTTGAGGTGATTGTTGATCTCGGTCGAGAGCACCTGGAACAGGATGACGACGCCGACGATCAGTGCCACCGCGACGCCGGCGCGGAACATGATGCCGAGCGGCTTGACGGTGACGAAATAGGTCTGTTCCTGTGCGATCAGCTCGTCCTTGGTGAGCACGGTAACGTCGTCGGGCAAGCTGGCCGTTAGCGAACGGACCGCTGCCGCCGGCTCGATCCCCGGGCGGAGCCGGACTAGGCCGAAGTTGATCTGACGCGCGTTGCGCGAGGAGAGGCGGGCGAAGGCGCCGTCCAGGGCGATGGCGCTGCCGTCGGCATAGAAGAAGGGGCCGAGCGCGTACTGGCCGGCGACGGTCACGTCGCGGGCGCCGATGCGCGCGTTGGCGCCGATCCCGACATCACCATAGTCGGCGTGCGAAAAGGCGTCGGCCAGGATCCGCCGATCGTCATCGAGGGCGCCGAGGCCGCGGCGCACCGCCGGTTCGGCCAGAAACGCCGGCTTGGCTTCGATGCCGATCAACAGCAGGGATGAACGCCGTTCGCTGCGCGGGTCGAGCCAATAGGCGCTGTCGATGTTCAGGTTGAAAGTCTCGGCGACGTCCGGCGAGGCCGCCAGTTGCGTCAGCCGGATGCGGTCGAAGCGCGGCGCCGAGTAGAGAAACTGGTAGTCGCGCGCGACAAGCGCCAGGTCGAAGTCGAAGAACTCGAAGATCTGCGTCGAGGCGCGGCGGGCCGAATCGAGGAAGCCGAGCTGAAGGAACATGAGGAAGATCGCGAAGGCGATGCCGGTCGTCGCCACCAGGCTGCGCATCGGGCGTTGCCTGAGATTGGCCCAGGCGACGAGCCAGCAGGCGCGGAGCAAGGCCAGGCCCGGCAGCATTACCGAGTTGCCGCCATGGCTTGCGGCGCGCTCATTGGCTGCCTTCGGTGCGGATCGTCACCTGCACCTCCATGCCGATCAGGCGCTCCGCCGCCTCGGCCTCGCCCAGGCGGATCACCACCTTGGCCAGCTTGCGCGCGGTGTCGACGATGCGGTCGACCCGGTGCACGACGCCTTCCAGGGGCTTCGGCAGCGACTTGCTGCTGGCGCTGGCCGGCATGCCCTCCTTGAGTTTCAGGACGTCGCCCTCGAAGACGTCGGCGACGACGTAGATCTCGCTCAGGTCGGCCATCCGGATCACCGGATCGCCGCCCAGGGTTTCGCCGAGTTGGCGGCGGATCTCGAGGATGGTGCCGTCGCTCGGCGCGACGATGGTCGAATTGCGGAGCCTGGCCTCGCTGAGCGCCAGCCGCAGTGCCGCACGCGCGCTCTCGAAGCCGATCTCCTTCTCCAGCTGGCGCAGGCGGAGGCTCTCGATGGCGACCAGGCTCCTGGCCTCGGTGGCGAGGTTGCGCCGTTGCGTCAGCTCGGCCTGCGAGAGGGCGTTGGCGCCCAGGGCGCGATACTCGGCGACGGCGGCATCGGCATGGCTCAGGCGCAATTCAGCCGCCGCCCGCACCGCCCGCTGCAGGGCCAGCCGGTCCTTGCCGCCCTGTTCGGCGCTGTCGCGCTCAAGCCGGGCGATCTCGCTTTCCGCCTTGAGGACGTCGTGGTTGCTGAGGATCACCAGCACATCGCCGCGCCTGACCGTGTCGTGCGGTTTGACCAGGATGCTTTGAATTTGCGTGCCGGAAGCGCCGGCCAGGTCGATGATGCCTCCCTTGGGGGCCAACTGGCCAATGGCGCCGATCTCGCCGGCGGCATCGGCTGAAAGCGGCAGCAGCAACGAGACGAGCAACGCCGCGTAGAATGCCGGCGCTGCCGTTCGGACGCGTCGCATCTTACCCCCCGACCAGTTTGGGCTGGCGATTCTAGCAGTGCCGGCAGGCCCGCCGCTAGGCGGCGTCGAGGTAGAACTGGAGCGCTTGCTTCATCGTGCCGTGTCCTCGCGTCTTGGTCCGGGCTGCCGGCAGGCGGCCGGCGTTCCGGCGCAACATAGGCCATTTCCCGGGCCCGCCAAGCCCGGCGCCGGCGCGACCCGGGCGCGCAGCCGGGGGCTCGGGCGGACCGCCCGCGTCCAGCCCGTTCAGGCGCCGCGCGGCGCGGAAAAGCTCCGGAACCGCTGGATCCAGTAGCGCGAATAGAGGCGTTCGGGGATCTCCTCTGCGACGCGATCGGCGAACTGCTCGCGCCAGCCTTCAAGTTTCTCCCGGTCGATTTCGCGCCAATCTGCGACGATGACGACCGGCAGGCCGTCGTACATCGAGTCGAGCGGCGAGGTCTTGACGATCGGCACTGTCTTCAACAGCAACGCCTCCCAGGTGCGATGGCAGTCCAGACCGTTGCCGTGCGGCGAGGCTTCGAAGGCGAAGCCGGCATAGCGCCGCCAGACCAGGTTGCGGGGGATCTGGCGCCGCTCCAGGTGCAGGAAGTCTTTGCCCCGCAGCGCCTGCAAGGCCTCGCGGCGGGCCAAATGGCGCTTCCGCGCTTCCGCCGAGCGCAGGAACGTATCCATGTTGAGATGAAAGTTCGCGTAAATCTCGGCCGGGCGCGCCCTGAGCGGCGGGATCGAGGCCCGGATCGCCTTCAAGGTCAATTGCTGATTGCCCGGCCGCGACGGCAGCCCCATGTCGATGCTGGTGTTGTTGCTGGCCGGGTCCAGCTTGTGGAAGTTCACGCCGAGCGGCAGCTTGGTCACTTTCCATTCGTGCCGCGGGTCAAGCTCGAAGTTCTGCAAGAACCAGTGCAGGATTCTGTCGCTTCGCATCAGCGCCTCGTAGCCCGGATAATTCGTGCTCACCGTATCGCAGCCCGAAACCAGCACGATGGGCTGCTGCAGGCGCGGCAGCACGCGCTCGATGAAGGCGGGCACGTGCTTGGCGTTGACATGCACCGCGGTGCCGTATTCCAGGGGGCCGAACAGGGCGGCCGGCGGGTCGACCGCCTCTTCGTGCCAGATCACGTCACAGGCATCGCGCATCACCGTCGAGGAGACCAGCAGGGCCACTTCCTCCCGGGCTTCGAGTTCGGGCGCGAACTCATAAGGCCGCGCCAGCTCGCTCCAGGAACGGCTGGTCTTGATGCGGACGGTCTTCCTGAGCGGCAGGTAGGCGTAGCCGAACGCGAACAGCGCAGCGATGACGAGCAGAACGGCGCCGGCGATGACTATGTACATGCATTCGGTCCTGTCGGCAGCGACGGGCGCGCCGGCATGGCGGCGGCAGGGCTCACCGTTCGGCAGGTAACGACCGTGGCCGGCATCAGATCAGGTAGTTGAGCAGCAGAACGGACAGGATGATACCGGAGGCTATAAGCGTGCCGTCGAGACCGAGGTGGAAAGCGAAGTTGTCCGGATAGATCCTGGCGTTCAAGCGGTTGATGAACCGGCTCGTTCGATAGCGTCGGCGTTCGGCCGCGTCGGCCTGGTAGGCCCCGCCGGCGATTGGCAGCGGCGCGATCAGCTTCTCCAGGCCGATATAGTTCTTCCCGGGACAGTGCAGGACGCAGGGAAGGCTGCCGGTGATCCGGTTGCGGAGCCGCCCGCCGGCGAATTCATAATCTTCCTCTTCCAGCCCCGTGCGCCCGGCGGTGCAGGTGAAGATCTGCTGCCGGTAATCGAGGGCTATGGCGTCGCGATGGCGGGTGAAGTAGCGGTTCATCAAGGTCTGCTCGCAGTCGGTCGGCTGAACATCAAGCGCTTGCAGCAGCGCGCGCATATAGCCGGCGCGGCCGACGAAGGTCCCGGTGTTGATGAAGCGGTACGGTTTCAGACCTTTGGGATAGTCGAGCCAGGTTGCCAGGCGCACCCGGAGTCCGCCATCAACGTTGCAGTTTTGCTCGGCCGAGACGACGAAGGGGTGACCGAAAGCCTCGAACTTGGCGTCGATCTCCTCCGGACCGCTCAGGAATACGACATCGTAGCCGTCGACGAACATCACCGCCTCGTCGTCGGAGACGGCTTCGAGATACTCCAAGAGGTATTGAATTTTGGCGCCGTGATAAGGATACGGCCGGCCGCCGCCGATGACGTCGATCGGAATGCCGTGCCAACGGCACGAACGCAACAATCGCTCGGTCTTCGGGCTCGCGTTGGTATCGACGGTGACGAACTTCATCCTGGTTCTCTGGTGCGTCACCGTCGTTTCAACCTGCCGCGGCCGGATTCAGGCCAGGAACGGTTCGACCTTGGCGCGCACCAGGCCGGGATCGAGGTGAATGTTGCTTTGAACCAGTGCGAACAAGGCCGGATCCGTCTCGGCAAACAGCTGCGCGGCATCGAACCTCTCGAACTCGCTGTCGAACCATACGCAGTTCTCCGAAAGCAGCGGGGGCAGCCGTTCCGTCCCGCCGATGGCATGATAGCGCTGGATCAGCCCGGCATCCTGGCAATAAAGGTAGTAGAGGCTGTATTCGCTCCAGCGGTAGAGGCGCTTGTACCACGGAAGGTACTGCTGCCAAGCCCGATCCCGCAGCGGCTCGACCAGCATCTCGATCCAGGAGTCGGGCGCCGCGAGCCGCTGCAGCCGCGCCAGCAGGCGATGACAAGCCTCGGTCGACAGAATGGCCGGCGTCGGCGCCATGCCCGGCTCGTCGAGCCGCTTGGGCAGGCGCAGGATTCGGGCCGAGGCGCGCCACCAGTGCAGCCGGTTCGGCACGGCGGCTTTCGGCATCAACTGCATCAGCGCTTTTCCGCCCGGCAACAGCAACTTGGCGTCGATCGCATGGGTGCAGATCACGTCCGCATCAAAGGTGATGTAGAAGGGGCTGTCGATGTGCCGGCTGACGGCGAGTTTCAGGATCTGCTGCCGCGTCCAGCCGCTGATATCCGCGAAACGCCGCAGCCCGGGCTCGATCTCGTTCTCATCCACCACCGTCAAGGGCAGTCGGCTCCAGCGCCTGATCCGCTCGCCCACCAGCTCGACCTCATCAGGCGGGGTCATGACAATGATGCGGCGGAACGTGCCGGGGCGGGCGAATTTCGACAGGGAGTCGAACAGGAGCGCGGCGCGGGCGAAGTCGCGGTCGTCCCGATTGCCGCGGGTCCGCAACGGCAGCACGCCGGTAAGGGCGTCGGCGCCGGGCGTGGCGGTTGCTGCGGCGCTCAACGGCGGCCCGGGCCGACGGCGCGCTTTGCGCGATGTCTTCTCAGCGAATGCAAGTCCATCCTAGGCGCGCGGCATCGTAGTGGCGGGGCGGCAAAGGCCTGGCGGCCGGGCCGCCGCTACCATGTTCGGCGCCCCGGATGATGTCAACGCGCCGGGGCGCCGTCGGCGCCGTTTCCGCTGGTGCGGCGGGCGGCGGCGGTCGCAGCCGGCAGCCGCAGCCTGATGCAAGTTGCGGTTGGCCTTTGCATTGAATTTGCATCAACCTGGAAAGTAGGATACGCGGCAAGGTTGGGGACGGGCGGAGAGGGGCGCAAGACGATGCTGCTAGGTGATATTTTGGTCGCTAAGGGACTGGCGACCAGGGACGACATCCAGCGGGCCGCGGAACATCAGCGCGAACACGGCGGCCGCCTCGGCGATTGTCTGGTGGCGCTCGGCGTGGCCACAGCCGAGCAGATCGAAGAGGTGCTGAACGAGGCGCCGGCCGCGCCCCGCAACCTCGAGGAGACCGGTCTCGACCCGCTGTTCCTGCTGCAGCTGCTGGTCAAGGGCATGTACTCCGAGAACCTGGAGACACCCTCGCAGGCGGCCGTGGCCATGCATCTGCCGCACGGAGTCATCAACGCGCTGCTGAAGGACGCCATGGACCGCAAGCTGACCGAGGCCATCGGCCAGGCGGACGGCGGCGCCGGCGCCCTGGCCGAGATGCGCTACGCCCTGACCCGGGCCGGGCGCGATTGGGCTGTCGACGCCTTGGAGCAGAGCCAGTATTTCGGCCCCGCTCCGGTCTCGTTCGAAGCCTACCGCGATCGCATTATGCGCCAGCGCATCACCAACGAATGGGTCAGCCGGCCGCTGATGCAGAAGGCCTTTCAGGGGCTGGTGATACCCGAACGTTTCGTCAGCCGCCTTGGCCCGGCGGTCAATTCGGGCACGGCGATCCTGATCTATGGCCCGGCCGGCAACGGCAAGACGACGATCGCCGAGATCGTCGGCCAGATCTTCCAGAACGTCATCTATGTGCCGCACTGCTTCGAGGTCGACGGACAGATCGTCAAGGTCTACGACCCGAGCGTCCACAAATCGATCGCCGACGCCGCGGGTGAAGGCGGTCCGCGGGGCCTCAGGCGCGAGCGCCTCGACAAGCGCTGGATGCCCTGCTACCGGCCGATGGTGATCACCGGCGGCGAGTTGACCTTGGATATGCTCGACCTGAAGTTCAACGAGCTGGCCAAGTTCTACGAGGCGCCGATGCACATCAAGGCGCTGAACGGCACCTTCCTGATCGATGACTTCGGCCGCCAGCGCGTCAAGCCGGAAGATATCCTCAACCGCTGGATCGTGCCGCTGAACAGCCGGGTCGACTATCTAAACCTGCACACCGGCAAGAGCATCCAGCTGCCGTTCGACGAGCTGGTCATCTTCTCCACCAACTTGCACCCGAACGACCTGATGGACCCGGCTTTCCAGCGGCGCATCGCCTACAAGCTGGAAACCGTGGCGCCGCCGGAGGACCTCTACCGCGAAGTCTTCGACGGCATGGCCCAGAAGCAGGGCCTGACCCTGACCGACGAGATTTACCGGCAGGTGATCGAAGGCATCCGCGCCCACGAGGCGCCGCTCGCCTATTTCCAGCCGAAGTTCATCGTCGAGCAGGTGCTGTCGTCATGCAAGTTCGAGGGCGTTTCGCCGCAGTTCACGCCCGAAAACGTCGAAGATGCGCTGCTGAACCTGTTCGTCAAGGATTCCAACAGCACCATGTTCGGGGTCGCCCGCGGCAGCTGAGCCGGCGCGCCGGGGCGCGGCGCAACCGGCGAGACGCCACGGCACGCCGGCCGCTCAACGCGGCACCGTGCCCTTGACCTGGGTGCGGTGCAGCAGCCGCCGTTCCGGCAAGGCATAGTCCTTGATCGCCAGGTGCTGCAGCTGGCAGTTGTCCCAGACCACGAGGTCGCCCACCCGCCAGCGATGGCGGTATTGGAATTCGGGCCTGACGATGTGGGCCGCCAGCTCCTCGATCAGCGCCTCCGCCCGATCGTCCGCCAATCCGGGAATGCCGATGCACTCGCCGGCGGCGACGTAGAGCGCCTTGCGGCCGGAAATCGGATGCCGGCGCACCACCGGATGGCGGACCGGCGCCAGGCGCTGCCGCTCCTCCGCGCTCGGCGCCTTGCGGTCGGAGCGGCCGAGCCTGGCCCGGGCCCGATGCTTGCCGTCGTAGGAATGCACGGCACCAAGGCCGTCAAGGCGGGCCCGCATCGTTTCCGGCAGCGCCTCGTATGCGGCGGCGGCGCTGGCGAACAGGGTGTCGCCCAGGCTGACCCCATTCCGGACCGGAATCTCGCGGGCGTAGAGCAGCGTCGCGAACGGCGGTATCGCCAGGTAGGACGAGTCGGTGTGCCAGGTGGTGCCGGCATCGGCGAGGCCGATGTTCTGGCCATTCGCCTGCACGTTCGAGACCAGCAAGATTTCCGGATGGTCGGCCAGGCAGTAGGCGCTGAGGCTGTAGCGGTCGGGCTCGCCGAAGCGGCCCGTGAAGGCGACCTGTTGGGCTTCGTCCAGGCGCTGCCCGCGGAACACCAGGACGCCGTGCGCGACCAGCGCCGCGAGCACGCGGTCGAAGGTCTCGTCGCTCAACGGCTTGGCGAGGTCGAGGTTTCGGACCTCGGCGCCGCAGGCGTTGCCGCTCCGCACGATCTCCGGTTCTGCAGCCTCGGCTGACATGGCTGGCGTCAATCTCACCGATCCCGCCGGCGCTGTAAAGCGCGGCTTAACGCGGGAGAACCCGGCGCTAGATGGCGCGGCGCAGCAGGGGCCGAAGCAGGACGCTGACGGCAAACAGCAGGGCGGCGGCGACCACGATTGACGGCCCGGCCGGCGTGTCGAGCCGCAGCGAGCCGAACAGACCAAGGCCGCTGGCGAGGACCCCCACCGCCGCGCCAACCAGGGCCATAGACTCAGGACTGCGGGCGAAGGCGCGCGCCGTCGCCGCCGGGATGATCAGCAGCGAGGTGATCAACAGGATGCCGACCACCTTCATCGCCACGGCGATCACGCTCGCCAGCAGGCCGATCAGGACGATGCGATGGAAAAGCGAGCGGACGCCTTCCGCCCGGGCCAGGTCCTCGTTGATGGTCAGGGCGAGCAGCGGCCGCCAGATCAGCATCAGGATGCCGACGGTGACGGCGCTGCCCAGCCAGGCCAGCCCGACCTCGGTCCAGCTCACGGCCAGGACATCGCCGAAGAGATAGCCCATGAGATCCAGGCGCAGCCAGCTCATCAACGCCAGCAGCACCATGCCGAGCGACAGCGCCGCATGACTGAGAATGCCGAGCAGGGTGTCGGTGGCGATCCGCCCGGTGTGCTGCAGGGCGATCAGCAGCAGCGCCACGCTGAGTGTTGCCGCCATCACCCCGAGCGTCGGGTCGAGACCGAGCAGGAAGCCGAGGCCGACCCCAAGCAGGGCTGAATGCGCCATGGCGTCGCCGAAATAGGCCATGCGCCGCCAGACCATGAAGCAGCCGAGCGGTGCCGCCGCCAGGGCGACGGCGATCGCGGTCAGCAAAGCGCGAAGCAAGAAGTCGTCGAACATCTCTGCACTCAGTGCCGGCGCGGCGCCGGCTCGGAATGCGGCACCACCCCGCCGGCGAGGTCGTGCTCGTGGTCGTGCGCGTGCTGGTAGACGGCATAGGCGGCAAGCGCACGCGGCCCGAACAGGCGGCGATACTCGCTGTGCTGAGTGACGTCCCTGGGCGTGCCGGTGCAGCAGACGTGGTGGTTCAGGCAGATGACCCGGTCGGTCTCGGCCATGACCATGTGCAAGTCGTGGCTGACCAGCAGCACGCCGCAGCCGAAGCGCCCGCGGATGCTGGCAATCAGGGCGTACATCGCGGCCTCGCCGGCATAGTCGACGCCCTGCACCGGCTCGTCCAGGACCAGCAGCTCGGGCCGGCGCAACAGCGCGCGTGCCAGCAGCACGCGCTGGAACTCGCCGCCGGACAGGCTCTGCACCGGCTGATCGACCAGGGCTTCGACCCCGGTCTCGGCCAGCGCGGCCAGTACCGCTGCGCGCGGATGCCGCGCCATCGCCGTCATCAGCCGGGCCACGGTCAACGGCAGGTTGGGGTCGATCTGGACGCGCTGCGGCAGATAGCCGATGCGGATGCCGGCCTGCCGCTCGACGCGACCGGCGTCCGGACGGATCAGGCCGAGCAGAACGCGCAGCATCATGGTCTTGCCGCCGCCGTTGGGGCCAACCAAGGTTACGATCTCGCCGCGCCCGACCTCCAGATCGACCTCGTGCACCAGCCAGCGGCCGTCACGACGGACGCCGATGCCGCGCGCGGCGACCAGGGGCGCGGCCGATACCGTCGGCGTGACTTCGTGCAACGCTTCAACCATTGCCGGTGGTGGCGCAATCCGGGCACAAGCCCTTGATTTCGACCACCGGCGCCCGGACCAGGAAACCGATGTTGGCGGCAAGCCGAATGACCGCCCGCTGCATGGCAGTGTCGCTGGCCTCGGCGACGCGCCGGCAGGCGGTGCAGACCAGGAACTGGGCGCCGTGCGCCCGGCTCGGACGGACGCAGGCGAGATAGGCGTTCAGGCTCTCGATCCTGTGTACCAAACCCAGCGACTCGAGGAAGGCAAGGACCCGGTATATGGCAACCGAGGCCGGTCGGCGTCCATCCCACTCGACCCGCTCGGCGATCTCGTAAGCGCCCAGCGGCACGTGATCCTGCAGCAGCAGCGACAGCACCGCCTGGCGCTTTGGCGTCAAGCGGGCGCCGCGGCGCGCGCAGATGCTCACGGCGTCGCTCAGCGCCGCGGCGACGCAGGTATCGTGATCGTGGTCGGCGTCGGGAAATTCAGTCGCTTCAACCATGCAACGCTCTCCGGCACTACTTGCGTAACGTTACACCGTTACGTAAGGTCCGGCAACGCCACCACATGACGAGGCTGCGCAGCGACGTGCGAACCCTGGCTCTGCTTCTGGCCGGCTTGACCTGCAGCTTCTGGGCCGCCCCGCCCGCTGCCGGCGAGGGGCCGCCGGTGCTGGCTTCGATCAGGCCGGTCCACTCGCTCGTCGCCGGGGTCATGGAAGGGGTCGGCCAGCCGCAGGTCCTGTTGAAAGGCGCTGCCTCGCCGCATACCTACGCGCTGCGGCCCTCGGACGCCCGCAGTCTCGAACAGGCGGCGGTGGTCTTCTGGATCGGCCCGACGCTGGAGGTCTTCCTCGAAGATGCGCTGCCGACGCTGGCCTCGCGGGCCCGCGTCGTCGCCTTGGGCGAGGTCGCCGGAATCACCCGGCGCAATGGCCACCGGGCGGCCGGCGCTGGCGCGCCCGGTTCGGCGAAGGACGAAGCGCACGAGCACGACGGCGGCAACCCGCACGTCTGGCTCGACCCGCTGAACGCGGCGGCCATGGTCCGGGTGATCGCCGCCGAACTCACGCGGGCCGATCTCGAAAACGCTTCACGTTACGCGGCCAATGCCGCACGGCTGCAGGCGCGGCTGGCGGACCTGGACGCCGAGCTTGACCGTCTGCTGCGGCCTCTGGCCGGGCGAGCGTACGTCGTCTTTCATGACGCCTACGGCCATCTCGAAGCGCGCTACGGACTGGCGCCGGCGGGCATCCTCACCGTCAATCCGGAGGTCCCGCCCGGCACCGCCCGGGTCGCCGAAGTCCGGCGTCTGCTGCGCTCCAGGTCCGGCGTCTGCGTGTTCACCGAGCCGCAGTTCGAGCCCAAGCTGATCCGCACGCTGACCGCCGGTACCGGCGCCCGGACGGCGGCGCTTGATCCCCTCGGCAGCGACCTCGCCGAGGGATCCGAGCTCTATTTCGAGTTGATGCGCGGCAATGCCCGGGCCCTGCGCGCTTGTCTCGAAGTCCAGGGTTAGGCGAGCTCCTCTGGAAAAGGAAAGCCCCGCCGGCGCGGACCGGCGGGGCCTTGATCGGGTCGTCGTTCGCGGTCAGTCGACCAGCTTCAGGTTCTCGGCCGAAGACTTGCCGTTGCGCCCGGGCTGTAGCTCATAAGATACGCGCTGCCCTTCGTTCAGGCTGTGCAGCCCGGCCCGCTCGACGGCGGAAATATGAACGAAGGCGTCCTTGCCGCCTTCATCGGGCGTGATGAAGCCATAGCCCTTCACGCTATTGAACCATTTCACGGTTCCATTCGCCATGTCACCTGTTCCTCTTTAGCCGTAACTGCCGACCGCACGTGCCGTGCGGGCGGGTCGATATCGCCTCAGAATCGGGGGGTATTGATGCTTGGTCGCCGTGACGAAGCGGGATACGCCTGATCTCGTAAGGCTAACTTGGAAAAATAAGCACCGCCGTTTTGTTTTGCAAACAATTTTAACCACCCGTCGGGCCGGCGGCGAGGGCCTCGCGGCGGCGCAGGCGGAGCCGCAAGCCCTTGTTTCGGGCTGCACGGGGCGCAAGACTACCAGCCGGTGTCCGTCACCTCGAAGGACAGAAGATGAACCACGCCACCTACAAGCCGCGCGACTGGGCCTCGCACCCGCCCTTCATCTCGCCCGGTTACAAATCGACACCGCTGCGCGGCCCGAAAAAGCCGCCGATACCGCTGCCGCAGTCGCTGTCCGAGCTGACCGGCCCGGTCTACGGCCATGAAGCGGTCGGCGCGCTCGACCACGACCTGACCCGCAACGGCATCAAAAACGGCGCCCCGGTCGGTGAAAGGATCATCATCACCGGCCGGGTCATGGACGAGGACGAGCGGCCGCTCGCCGGCACCTTGATCGAGATCTGGCAGACCAATTCCGCGGGCCGTTACATCCACCTCGCCGATCAGCACGACGCGCCGCTCGACCCCAACTTCTTTGGCGCCGGGCGCTGCGTCAGCGACGCCGAGGGCCGCTACCGTTTCGTTTCGCTCAAGCCCGGTGCCTATCCTTGGGGCAATCATGCCAATGCCTGGCGTCCGGCGCACATCCACTTCTCCCTGTTCGGGCCCAGCCTGGCGACCCGGCTGGTGACGCAGATGTATTTTCCCGGCGACCCGCTGCTGGATTTGGATCCGGTCTATCTCTCCGCTCCGGCGGGTGCCCGCGAGCGCCTGATCGCCCGCTTCTCGATCGACGACACCGAGGAGGGGTTTGCCCTTGGCTACCAGTTCAACCTGGTGCTGCGCGGCCGCAACGCGACACCGATGGAGGATTGAGGCGATGGCGCTGAAGCAGACGCCCTCGCAGACGGTGGGGCCGTTCTTCGCCTACGGCATGACGCCGACGCAGTACGGCTATCCAATGGGCAGCATCGCCTCCGGCGCCATTGCCGACGAGACCACGGCGGGCGAGCGGATCCGCATCGAAGGGCGGATTTTCGATGCCAACGGCGCCACTGTTCCCGACGCCGTGGTCGAGGTCTGGCAGGCCGACGCCCAAGGCCGCTACGCCCATCCCGCCGACGAACGCGGCCGCAACGTGCCCTTCAAGGGCTTCGGGCGCTTCGGCACCGGCACCGATCCCGAGCAGCGCTTTCTCTTCGAGACCGTGAAGCCGGGCCCGGTCGGCGAGGGCCAGGCGCCGCATTTGAACCTGGTCATCTTTATGCGCGGGCTGACCAATCACGTTTACACGCGGCTTTATTTCTCCGACGAGGCTGCGGCCAACGCCGCCGATCCGGCGCTGGCGCTGGTCCCCGAGGCGCGCCGGCGGACCCTGATCGCCGAGCGGCGCGAAAGCGCCGCCGGGCCGGTCTACCGCCTCGATATCCACATGCAGGGCGACGACGAGACCGTCTTCTTCGACGTCTGAGATGCGCTCACGGGCGTTCGGCGAGGGCGGCCCCCGGCAGCTCGGTGGCCTCGACCGTCAGACCCTGGGCGCGGATCTCGGCGATCAGCGCCGGATCCCATTGGATCGGCGCGCCGTCGCCGCCGGTGTTGATGGCCAGGATCCAGCCTTCCGTCTCGCCGATGTTGACTGCGCTGTGGAAGACGTCAGGCGGGACCGCGACGACGTCCCACGGCCCGACCTCCAGCTCGGCCGGGCTCTCGCCGCCCATGACGATGCGCCAGCGTCCGGCCATGACGATGAAGACTTCCGGCGTGGCATGGGCGTGACTGCCGATGCCCTTGCCGGGCGCGGCGGCGATGTAGACGACGCTGAAGTCGTCGACCTCGCCGGGGCCGCTGCCGGTGGCGGTCTTCTCTGTGCGCCGCCCGACCACGGCATAGCGGCGGCGCTGGAAGCGCTCCAGCACCATGTCGAAGGGATGGAACGGCGACTCGCGCCCGTTCAGGTCCTCGAAGCGGATCACTTGGCGCTCCGCGCCGTCCGGGCTGCCGTTGGCCTGCGTCATCGTCTGCCTCCATCGCTCGCGCATCGCCACTCCAACACAGAACCTCGGCGCGCGGAAGCGCCCGGCTTGCCTTGCCGCCTCGGGGCCGGTAGAGCGTTCTCCGATCAGGCGCGGCGATCGCGTGCGAGCCGGCAATGCGCCAGCAGCAAGGGCGAGGGGAGGAACGATGGTTGAGCTCGACGGCAGGATCGCCCGAGTACTGGAGGCATCGGGCCAGCCCTTCGAGGTCATGGACTGCGACCCGGCGCTGGCCGACACCGAGATCTTCTGCGCCCACTACGGGCAGTCGCCGGCGCACTCGGCCAACACCATCGTCGTCAAGACGAAGAGCGGCGAGACGCGCTTCGTCGCCTGCCTCGTTCTGGCGACCACGCGGCTCGACGTCAACCGCACCGTGCGCAAGCGCCTGGCCGCGCGCAAGGCCTCCTTCGCCTCGGCGGAGGAGACCGAGGCCATGACCGGCATGGTGCTCGGCGGCGTGACGCCCCTGGCGCTGCCGCCCGAGCTGCCGCTCTGGGTCGATTCCCGCATCATGGCGCTCGACTACGTCATCCTCGGCGGCGGCGACCGGGCCAGCAAGATCAAGGTCGCGCCGGCGATCTTCCACGACTTGCCGAACACCGAGATCGTCGACGGCCTGGCCCGGCCGGCGGACTAGCCGTTCAGTCGGCGAAGGCGCGGAACAGCTCCTCGAAGGCGGTGAGCTGGTTGCCGGCGGTCGACGAGGGGACCAGGATCGGGGTCTTGATGCCGGCCTCGCGCCAGGCCTCGAAGCCCTCGCGGACCTTGGCCACGGAACCGAACAGCGTGGTGTCGGCGAGCCAGGCATCGCTCATCAGCGTGGGAATGCGCGCCGTCTCGCCGGCGGCGATGGCGGCCTCCACCGCGTCCATCTCCGCGACGTAGCCGGCCTCCTTCCAGTAGTTGCGGTAGTTCGGCAGCTGCACGTAATGGGTCAACGTGCGCCGGTTGACCGCGGCCGCCGCGGCCTCGTCCTCGGCGATGCAGGTCGGGATCATGTTGGCGATGAAGAAATCCGGATTCGCGCGCGCCGCCGCGGGCAGGGCCGCCAGCGAGTGCGCCATGTGGCTGCGCGCGCCGTTGGCGAAGACCATGCCGTCGGCGATCTCGGCCGCGAGGCCGATCATGCGCCGGCGCAGCGTGGCCAGGACCAGGGGCGGTTTGTCGCCGGTGCGCTCGGCGCCGCGGTAGGCCTCGACGAAGGCGCGGATGTCGGCCAGCGGCTTGCCGACGTGGACCCCGAGGCGGGCATGGGTGGCGCCGTGGCTGACGCCGATGCCGAAACGGAAGCGCCCGCCGGAGAGTTCGTGAATGAAGGCCGCGGTCTGGGCATAGTCCAACGGCCGGCGCGCGTAGATCGGTGCGATCGAGGTGCCGAACGGAATCTCGCGCGTCACCAGGGCCAGGCCTTCGCACAGGGCCATGGCGTCGCCGAGGCTGGGGCAATAGATGCCGGCGAAGCCGCGGCGCTCGATCTCGGCTGCGAGCTCGAGAGTGGCGCGGCGGCGGCCGGGGACGGCGGCGAGCGATACGGCGGGCAACGGCATCGGGGGCGTTCTCCTGCGGGCGCACTGGACGGGCACCTCAGTATCGCATCGCCGCCGCCGGCTGCCAGCCCCGAGGCCGTTTTCGCCCGGCGGGCCGGAGGCTAGACTGGGTCGCCCACCGATCTGGCCCCAGGCGCCGATGCCCAAGCTGCCCGCCCTCAGCCCCTCGATCGCCGCCGTACTGGCCGTGGCGACGGCGGCCTTCAGCGGCGTCGCCCTGGTGCTGGTGCTGGGTCTCGGCTTCTGGAACGTACACCGCAACACGGTGCAGCTGCTCGGCGAACAGCTCGAAGTCACCTCGGCCCTGATCGCCGCGGCGATCGATCCGACGCTGCCGCCGCCGGCGCTGTCGCGGCGCATCCACGGCATGGCCGTCAGGGCTGGCGGCGTCGGTTTCGTGCTCGACGACGCCGACCGCCTGGTGGCCTATCCGCAAATCGCCAGCGGCCTGTTGCAGCCCGGCGCGCGGGCGGGCGAGCACGACGCCATCATCGCCGCCTTCCTCTCGGCCAAGGCGCGCCTCGAGCCGCTGACGGCGCCGGGCATGGAAGGCTATCTGGTCGCGGTGCGGGGCGACCATTACGGCGTGGCGGTGCGCCGCCTCGATCAGCGCCCGGACTGGCGCCTCGGCGTCTACCTGCTCAGGCCCTCGGCCTTGGACCTGGTCTCGCCGCTGCAGCGGCTTCTGCTTTCGACCCTGGCGGCCGCCCTGGCGGTGGCGCTGCTGAGCTGGGGCGTGGCCCGCGCCAGGCTGGCGCCGCTCGGCGAGATCACGCGGGCGGCGGAGGGTATGGTTGGGCCCGAGGCGGCGGCGGTGGCTTCGGTGCATGACCGCGGCGGGGCCGAGCTCCGGCGCGCCGGCCGCGCCATCAACCGGCTGCGCGAACTGGTGCGGATCTACGACGGGCTGTTGCCGCGGGGGCTGGCGCGGCGCCTGGCGGCCGCCCCCGGCCTGCTGACGCCGCGCCGTGACCCGGTCACGGTACTGGCGTCAGGCCTGGCCGGCTTCGGCACTCTCGTCGGCGACCTGGACGAGGCGGCGGGCGCCGACCTCTTGCGCCGGCACCTGAGCCTGCTGGCCGGCCGCGTCGGTGCCGCCGGCGGCACCCTGCTCGAGGTTTCGGGCGACGGCACCCTGGCGCTGTGGGGCGGCCCCGAACGGGACCAGGCATCCGGTGGGCACGCCGCCCGGGCGCTACAGGCCGCCCGTGCCATTGTCGCGCTGACCGCGGATGAAAATGCCCGCCGGCAGGCCGAGGGGCTGGCGCCGTTTCGGCTCTGCCTCGGCATCGCCACGGGCGAAGCGCTGGTCGGCGATATCGGTCCGGTCGGGCGTATCACCTTGACCGCCCTCGGCCCGCCGGTCGGCCTGGCGCGGCGGCTGGAGAGGGCTTGCCGGTCTCTCCGCGCGGACGAAGCTCAGGTCCGCTGCCTGGTGACGCGGGCGACGTTCGATGCCGCCGACAGCGGCGAGGGCGAGCCGGTCAGCCTGCCGCCCGGTGTCGCCGACGAGGAGGTGCTGGCGTTGCGCCGCACAAAGCGGTCCTGAAATGGCCCCGGCGCCAACACATTTTCGGCCGAATCTGCGGCTGTGCTAGGGTCGCCGTGGTTGGCGGGCGGCAGGGAGAAGCGGGATGATGACGGCGGCGGGTAGCGCATCGACCGACGGGCCGGCGATGTATGAGCCGGAATGGGAGCGGATGCCGCGCCAGCGCCTGGAGGCGCTGCAGCTGGAGCGCCTCGGCCGCGTGCTGCGCCGGGCCGCCGACTCCATGCCCTTCTATCGCCGCGTTTTTGAGGCCGGGGGGCTGACGCCGGCGGACATCGCCGGCGTCGACGACTTGCGCCACCTGCCGTTCACCACCAAGAGCGATCTGCGCGAGCATTACCCGTTCGGCTTCTTCGCCCTGCCGCTGACCGAAATCAGGCGCCTGCACGCCTCCTCCGGCACCAGCGGCACGCCGACCGTGGTCGGCTACAGCGCCGGCGATCTGGAGCTTTGGGCGAGACTGATGGCGCGCTCGCTGATGGCGGGCGGCGCCCGGCCGGGCGACATCGTTCACAATGCCTACGGCTACGGCCTCTTCACCGGCGGCCTCGGCGCCCATGACGGGGCGGCCCGGCTCGGCTGCACCGTGGTCCCGGTCTCCGGCGGCAACACCGAGCGCCAGGTCCGCCTGCTGGCCGACTTCGGCGCCCGCGTGCTCTGCGCCACGCCGTCCTATGCCTTGAACATCGCGGAGGTCGCGGAGCGCATGGGCGTCGATCTCGCCGCGGCCCCGGTCGCGATCGGCATTTTCGGCGCCGAACCGTGGAGCGAGGCTTTGCGCACCGAGCTTGAGCAGCGCCTCGGCCTCAAGGCCGTCGACATGTACGGGCTCTCGGAAATCCTCGGCCCCGGGGTCGCCGTCGAATGCGCCGACGGACAGGCCGGCCAGCATATCTGGGAGGACCATTTCCTGGTCGAGGTGATCGATCCCGAGAGCGGCGAAGCGGCACCGCCGGGAGCGCTGGGCGAATTGGTCATCACCACCTTGACCAAGGAGGCGATGCCGGTGATCCGCTATCGCACGCGCGACATGACCCGGCTGATCGACGCGCCCTGCGTCTGCGGGCGCACGCACCGGCGCCTCGGCCGCGTCGCCGGGCGCAGCGACGACATGCTGATCATCCGTGGCGTCAACCTCTATCCCTCCGAGGTCGAGGCGCAGCTGGTCGGCTTTCCCGAGATCGCGCCGCACTACCAGCTGGTGGTGAGCCGCCAGGGCGCGCTCGACAGCCTGGCTGTCGAGGTCGAGGCGGCGGCAGGCGTGCCGGACGAGGCTTACGGGCGGATCGCCACCGCGGTCGGCCGCCATCTGAAGGCGATGGTCGGACTCAGCGCGACGGTCACGGTGAAACCGCCCGGCGGGGTGCCGCGCTCGGAGGGCAAGGCGGTCCGCGTCCGTGACCTTCGCCGGACATAGCGGCGTCGGATTCGGGATGCGGCGCACTGACGAATTGAGTTTATCCCCGATGTATGGTTCTGTGCCCCCGCTTTCGGGCGCCGATTCGTAGGAACAACTGTGATGACGAAGAAGAGCGGTAAGAATTTCCTGCACACCCCCGGTCCGACCAACGTGCCGGAGCGCGTCCTGGCGGCGATGATGCGCCCGGCGGTCGACCTGTCGGATCCCGACTATCTGGCCATGATCGAGAGCTGCTTCGTCGACATCAAGCGGGTCTTCAAGACCACGGGCAAGGTGTTCATGTACGCCTGCAACGGCCATGGCGCCTGGGAAGCCGCCCTCGTCAACGTGCTCTCGCCGGGCGATCTGGTGCTGGCGCCCGAGACCGGCCAGTTCGCCATGCGCTGGGCCGATATGGGAGCCTCGCTCGGCTTGCGGATCGAAGTGCTGCCGGGCGACTGGCGCACCGGCATCGACCCCGACCGGCTGGCGGCGCGGCTCAAGGCCGACAAGAGCCACGAGATCAAGGCGGTCCTGGCGGTGCAGACCGACACCGCGACCAGCCTGACCAGCGATATGGCCATGGTGCGCCGGTGCCTGGACGCGGCCGGCCATCCGGCGTTGTTTCTCTGCGATACCATCGCCGCCCTGGCGACCGTGGACTTCCGCATGGATGAATGGGGCATCGACGTCGCCGTCGCCTGCAGCCAGAAGGGCCTGATGCAGCCCCCCGGCCTGGGCTTCACCGCCGCCAGTGCGCGCGCGCTCGAAGTCAACAAGACATCGACCATGCCGCGCAATTACTGGGACTGGCGCGCCCGCCAGGGCGAACAGTATTACCGGCAGTTCTGCGGCACCTCGCCCGAGCACCTGCTCTATGCCCTGCGCGAGGCCCTCGACATGCTGTTCGAGGAAGGCCTCGACAACGTCTTCGCCCGTCATCGCCGCCTCGCCAATGCGGTGCGTGCCGCGGTCGCGGTCTGGTCCGAGTCCGGCGCCCTGGAGTTCAACGCGGTCAACCCGGCCGAGCGCGCTGACGGCGTCACCACCATCCTGGTCGGGCCGGAGTACAACGGCGACACCATCCGCCTGGCCTGCCGCGAGCGGTTCGACCTGGCGCTCGGCGCCGGCCTCGGCAAGCTCGACGGCAAGGCCTTCCGCATCGGCCACATGGGCTATCTGAACGAGCCGATGGTGCTGGGCGCCCTGGCCTCGGTCGAGGCGGCGCTGACCGCCTGCCGCGTACCCTTCCGGCGTGGCGGCGTCGATGCGGCGATCGGCTCGCTGACCGGCACCGAGGCGGCGATGGACAAAGAGACGCCACGGGTCGCCCGGGCGGGGTGAACGCCGCAGCACCGGATGCCAGCGGGGCGCCGGGCCTTGAAGGCGGCAGCATTCGACTATGAACGGCCAGCCAGCCTGGGCCAGGCGATCGCGCTGATCGCCGACGCGGGCCGCGAGGCGCGCCTGATCGCCGGCGGTCAGTCGCTGGTGCCGATGATGGCGATGCGGCTGGTGCGTCCCGGGCTGCTGGTCGATCTGAACGACGTCGCCGAGCTTGCCGGCATCGCCCGCGAGGGCGACCGGCTGCTGATCGGCGCGGCGACGCGGCAGCGGACGGCCGAGCGCTCGGCGCTGGTGCGCCGGCACCTGCCGCTGCTGGCGGCGGCGCTGCCCTGGGTCGGCCACCTTCAGACGCGCAACCGCGGTACCGTCGGCGGCAGCCTCGCCCATGCCGATCCCAGCGCCGAGATCGCGCTCGTCGCCGTGACCCTCGGCGCCGAGATGGTGCTGCGTGACCTGGCCGGCACGCGGACGTTGCCGGCGGCGACCTTCCTGGAGGGGCCGATGCAGACCGCGATCCGGCCCGACGAAATACTGGCGGAGACGCGCTGGCCGCTGGCGCTGCAGGCCCGGCGGGTCGGCGTCGGCTTCGCCGAGGTCAACGCCCGGGCCAGCGACTTCGCGATCCTGGCGGCGGCGGCCGAAGTGGTTCTCGATGCCGAGGGAATCTGCCGGCAGGCGGCGCTGGGCGTCGGCGGCGCCTCGCCGGTGCCGCTCAAGGCCGAAGAGGTCGAGGCGGCCTTGACCGGCCGCCGCCTCGAGGACGCGCATATCGATGCGGCGAGCCGACTGATCGCGGACCGCTTGCAGCCGAGTGGCGACTTGCAGGCGAGCTCCGGCTATCGCCGCCGCGTCGCCCCGGGACTGCTGGCGCGCGCCATCGGCGCCGCGCGTGATCAGGCCCTGGAGAGCCACTGAGGTGAGCGAGCCGCGGACCATCACCGTCACGGTCAACGGCGCGGTCCGCACCGCCAAGGCGCCGCCGCGCCTCACCCTGGTCGACTTCCTGCGCGATGAGCTCGGCCTGACCGGCACCCATGTCGGCTGCGAGCATGGCGTCTGCGGCGCCTGCTCGGTGCTGTTCGACGGCGACGCGGTGCGGGCCTGCCTCATATTCGCGGTCCAGGCCGACGGCCATCAAGTGGTCACGGTCGAGGGCCTGAGCGATGCCGCAGGCGGGCTCGGTCCGTTGCAGGACGCGTTCTGGGAATGTCACGCACTGCAATGCGGCTACTGCACGCCGGGCATGCTGATTGCCGCGCAGGCGCTGCTGGCCGAGAACCCGGCGCCGAGCGACGCCGAGATCCGCGAGGCCATCGGCGGCAATCTCTGCCGCTGCACCGGCTATGGCCAGATCGTCGAGGCGGTCCGGCTGGCGGCGGCACGGCTGCGCCAGGAGGCCGGGGCCGATGACTGAGGCCCGCGCGCGCCGCTTCGTTTCGGCCAAGCGCCGGGCCAAGGAGGACGGCCGCTTCCTGGCCGGCCGGGGCCGCTTCGTCGCTGACCTGCACCTGCCCGGAATGCTGGAGGTGGCGCTGGTCGCCAGTCCCCACCCCAGCGCCCGCATCCGGTCGATCGACGTGGCGGCGGCGCTGGCATTGCCGGGCGTCCGCGCGGTGCTGACCGGCGATGAACTGGCGGCGGCAACCAACCCGCTGCCCAACCCATTGGATACGCCAGGCGTCAGGTGCTACCCGCTGGCCACGGGGGTCGTCCGCTACGCCGGCGAGTGGGTGGCGGCGGTGGTCGCCGACTCGCGTCATCTGGCCGAGGACGCGGCCGAGCGGGTGGTCGTCGGCTACGAGCCGCTGCCCTTCGTCACCGATGCCGAGGCGGCGCTCGACCCGTCGGCACCCGTCGTGCATGCGGAGCACGGCTCCAACGTGCTCTACCGGCGCACCTTCACCTGGGGCCCGGTGGCGGAGGACTTCGCCGTGGCACCGCACCGGCTCGGTTTCCGCCTGCGCTGGGGCCGCAGCGCCACGGTGCCGATCGAGACCTTCGGCGTGCTGGCGCGTTGGGACGCCGGTGCCGATCTGCTTGAGGTCTGGGCCTCGATCCAGATGCCTTCCTATCCGGAACAGATCGCCGGCGCGCTCGGGCTTCCCGGCAACGCCGTCCGGGTGCATTACGACGTCGACGTCGGCGGCAGCTACGGCGTCAAGCGCGGCATCAAGCACACCGTGCTGGTTGGCCACCTGGCCCGCACGCTGGGCCGCCCGGTACGGCTGATCGAGGACCGGCTGGAGAACATGACCGGAGGCGACATGCACGGGCCGGAGCGCATCTTCGACGTCGCCGCCGCCTTCGATGACGACGGCGTCATCCGCTCGCTGAAGCTGCGCACGCTGGACGACGTCGGCGGCCATACCGGGCGCGCGCCGCTGCAGCTCGGCAAGCCGGTCGGCGCCATCGTCGGTCCCTACCAAATCGCCAGCGTCGAGTACGAGGCGATCAGCGTCGCCACCAACAAGACCGGGCAGATCGCGGTCCGGGGTTTTGGCCAGGCGCCGACCAACCTGGCGATCGAGAGCGCCGTCGACAAGGTCGCCCGCCATCTCAGGTTGGACCGCGTCCAGGTGCGCCGCCGCAACCTGATCCCGGCCGGTGCTTTTCCTTACGAGATCCCCAGCGGCTCGGTTTACGACAGCGGCGATTACCACGCCGTGCTCGACAAGGTGCTGGCGCTGGCGCCGCTCGATGCGTTCGAGGCGCGGCGGGACGAGCTGCGCCGCAGCGGCCGCCTCGCCGGCATCGGCATCGCCACCTGCCTCGAGCCGGGCGGCGGCAATTCCGCCTTCGAGCCGCTGATGAACCCGAAGGTGCCGACCACCACCTGGCCGGAATCCTGCATCGTCAAGGTCGACCGCGGCGGCGCCGTCACGGCCATGATCACCACCGCGACGGCCGGGCAGGGGCACCAGACCCTGGCCGCCACCATCGTCGGCGAAGAACTCGACATCGATCCCGACCAGATCCGCGTCGTGCATCTCGATTCGCTTGCCGGCCTGCCCGGCAACAGCCCGGTGGCAAGCCGCATGGCGATCATGCTCGGCGGGGCCGCCGCCGGAGCGGCGCGCCTGGTGCGCGAGCGGGCGCTGCAGATCGCCGCGCACGTGCTCGCTCGGCCGGCCGAGAGCCTGGAGCTCGCCGACAGGACGATCCGCGTCAGGGAGGCGCCCGAGGTCGCGATCGCCTGGGCCGAGGTCGCCAACATCGCGCACCGGCGCTGGCACCAGATGCCGCCGGGGCTGGAGCCGGGGCTGCAGGCCAGCTACGTCTGGGAGGTGCCGCAAGGCGGTGGATTGCCCGACGAGGACGGCCGCGTGCGGATGTATCCCTGCTACTCCTTCGCCGCGCACCTGTGCCTCGCGGCGATCGATCCCCTGACCGGCCAGGTCAGACTTCTCGATTACGCCATCGCGCATGACTGCGGCACCATCATCAATCCCGACATCGTCAGGGGCATGGTGCTGGGCGGCGTCGCGCACGGGATCGGCGCTGCCCTCTACGAGGAGTTCGCCTACGACGAGCACGGCCAGCTGCTCTCGGGCAGCTTCATGGACTACGTCATGCCCTCGGCGCACGAGGTGCCGGAGATCCGGCTGACCGAGCACGAGACGCCCTCGCCGCTGACCTCGCACGGCCAAAAGGGCGTCGGCGAGGGCGGCTATCTCGGCGCGCCGGCGGCGGTGGCTTCGGCGGTCAACGACGCCCTGGCGCCGCTCAGCCTGGAGCTGCTCAGCCTGCCGCTGCGCGCCGCCAAGATCGCCGACCTGATCGCCGCAGCAGACGAAGCAGCCGGCCGTCGATAGCGGCGAGGCCGAGACCGATCAGCGCCAGGCCGGCGAGCTGCGGCGCGGTCAGGCTCTCGCCCAGCGCGGCCACGCCCAGAAGGATGGCGACCGGCGGCATCACGAAGGTGACCAGCAGCAGGTTGGTGGCGCCGGCGCGCGCCAGCAGGCGGAAGTAGATGACGTAGCCGAGCGCGGTGCTGAGAAGGGCGATGCCGGCGACGGCGCCAATCGTCGCCGCGCCAGGAATCGGCAGGGTCCAGGGCCGGTCGACGATCAGCGCCAAGGGGGCCAGCAGCAGCGCCGAGGCCGTCACTTGGCCGGCGGCGGTGATCAGCGGCGGCTGTTCGCGGAAGCGCCGGCCGTAGATGCCGGCAAACGCATAGGAGAGGGCGGCCGCGAGCACCGCCAGTTGCGCCAGCGCCGCGGCTCCGAGGCCGGCCAAGGCGGCCGGGCCGATCATCGCCACCACCCCAGCGAAGCCCAAGCCGACGCCGGCGAGCCGGCCCACCGTCAACCGTTCATCGCCGGTCAGCAGGTGGGCCAGCAACACGGTGAAAAGCGGCGTCGTCGCGTTCAGGATCGCGGCCAGACCGCTGGCGATCTCGGTCTGGCCCCAGACGATCAGGCTGAACGGGATCAGATTGTTGAGCCCGCCCATGACCGCGAAGCGGCCGCAGCTTCTAGCGTCCCTGGGCAGGCGCAGCCCGAGCAAGCGGAGGACCAGCAACAGCGTTAGCCCGACTTAAGCGGTTCGCGGGTCGATTTTAGCTTAACGCGTTGATTTGATTCACGCCGACCTGCAAAGGTCGGCACTACAGGGCGGCGGCTGGG